>Ga0164295_10002067_pt1 | contig 16676 bp, 18 predicted proteins | sample GEODES006metaG_FD_111798 | JGI IMG/M metagenome (GOLD analysis project Ga0164295, IMG submission 111798) | Oligotrophic lake water microbial communities from Sparkling Lake, Wisconsin, USA - GEODES006 metaG | ecosystem: Environmental > Aquatic > Freshwater > Lake | place: USA: Sparkling Lake... | reverse complement strand
GGAAATTTCTTGCACAGAACCTCATGATGCAGTTGTGGAGCAATTGATTGCTTTTGACCGATCATGCCCACTTGAGATGGGTCAGTTCAAAGACCGTCAAGGTATGGGTGTTGTATGCGTTTTGCCAGCGCGACCAGTGCCAGGTGTGCAATTGCCGGGAGTGCCTGAATAACTGCAGATCCTTTGCTGGGTACTCGTGGAGAAATGGTCCCGATGTTGACCAATTGCAACTATCGTTGGGGTAGTGCGAAAGTTATGTGAAAGACCTGGATGTGCAGGTCTTGCTGAAGTGTCATATGGCATTGATAAAGCACAACTTTTGGTGTGGGTGGATAATCGTGCAGTCCCAGAGCGTGAACTAGCTGGCCGTCTCTGTCGTCGCCACGCAAATGCTCTCAGCGTTCCACGGGGCTGGACCATTGATGATCGACGCGATGCAGTTCCGAAATTGTTTCGAGTCACTGATGATCCGACACCACCACCGGTTACACGCACCAAACGTGTAACAGCGAAGAAGCCAGAACGAGAACGCCCGTCTCTCTTTGAGGGAAATCCAGATCCGGATGAAACGCAAGCAATTCCGTGGTCACCGCGACTGGCAAAAACAGTTCAATCAGATGATGACCAGCCGGTATTCGGCCGCTTGCTTGGTCGAGCATTTGGTCAAGAGCCGAAAGAGGACGAGTAGATCAGATGCAGTATTCATCTGATGTTGTAGTCGCTGTAGAGCCAACACGTGTGTATCCCTACGTTGCTGATCTTGCTCGCTACGTCGAGTGGATGCCGATGGTGCACGAAGTTGAAACTGTGGGCGACGGAGTGTGGAACGTTGAATTGCGTGCAAAGGTCGGAGTGTTTGCGCGGTCAAAGCGTTTGCGCATGAAACGCACCATAGACACAACACAAAACATTGTTTTTGAACGAGATGAAATCGATGGAAAGCGACATTCGCCATGGACCATGGCTATTGCCCTGCAGCCAACCGATGCAGGGAGCGTGGTGACAGTCGATCTTTCCTACGGCGGAACCTTGTGGACTGCTGGCATCCTCGACAGAGTTCTCGCTGCTCAAGTTGAAGCGGGAAAGACCGGATTGGCGCGCGTCGTTCACGGGGCGTAAGCGTTGAACCGAATTTTTGCTCGCAGAACTCGTGAAACACCGAGGTCGTTCGGGCACGACGACACCGTATCGGGCATGACAGAGTAGAGACATGGTCGGCTCTGCACACGAGGAACTTGAGCAAGGGCTGGTTCGCGTCTTGAATGCGACCAGCATCACAAATCTTCAACGGTTGTCAGGCGGGGCATCGAGGGAAACATGGCGATTCGCAGCCGATAACGAAGAATTTGTTTTACAGCGGGTACGTCAAGGGACCATTGGCGGCTTTCAAGTAGAGCCGCGTGTTTTGTCCGCTGCGTATAACGCAGGGGTTCCAGTTGCTGAGTTGGTCGTGGACGGCGCCGATAGAACAGAATTGACGGCTCCGTTCATGATTGTGCGTGCGGTCGAAGGCGAAACAATTGCTCGCAAGATCCTTAGAGATGAAAAGTTTGATACAGCCCGTAAAGTCCTCACCTCACAACTAGGTATAGCTGCGGCACATTTGCATCAGATAGATGTTTCATCGATTCCTGGGCTTGTGGCGGATGATCAGATGAATAGATATCAAACTGTTCTGCGAGATCTCGGAGAGCCTCATCCAGTCTTTGAGGCAGCGTTTCGCTGGTTGCATATCAACAAACCCGAGTCCACATCTGCATGTTTGGTGCATGGTGATTACCGTCTCGGGAACATCATGGTGAATGAGCAAGGGCTCGTGGCAATTCTTGACTGGGAACTGGCCCACATTGGGGACCCGATGGAAGACCTTGGCTGGTTATGTGTCCGTGCATGGCGCTTCGGGGGAGCATTTCCCGCCGCTGGCCTCGGTACATACGACGAACTATTTGACGCATATGCGTCAGTGACTGGTGTGCGGCCAGACCCTGACGTTGTGCGATGGTGGGAAATTCTCGGCACGGTGAAGTGGGGGATCATTTGTATCTCGCAAGCTGCAACACATCTGATGGGCATTGCACGAAGTCATGAATTGGCTGCCATTGGTCGGCGAGTCTGCGAAAATGAATACGACCTGATTGAACTTCTTACAGAAAGAACGCAATGACAGCCCCGCATGACCGGCCGACAGCCGCAGAACTTCTTGAAGCACTTCATGAATGGATGGAACGGGACTTGCTGCCGGGCGTTGATGGTCGACTGCAATTTCACACACGAGTAGCAATCAACATGATTGACATTGTTCGTCGTGAACTTGAACTTGGCCCAGATCAAGAGGTTCAACACCAAGAAGTCTTGGCGTCGTTTGGAATGAACGATGATGCCGAATTGGCGGCTGCAATTCGTGACGGCGCGTTTGATGCAAATCTTGTCGATGTGCTCAACCGGTTGCGTCCCGTTGTTGAGGACAAAGTACGGGTTGCGAACCCGCGTTATTTGCTTTGACCGCGTGATGCGTTCAAAGTCACTGGTTGGCCTGCAGCTAACTGCCCACATGCAGCGGCAATTTCCGTACCACGGTTCTGTCGCGTGGTGGCGTTGACGCCAAGGTCTCGCAGTAGTCGTTGAAATGCTGCAACCCGGCCCGGCGAACTTCCGACAGTTGGCCAACCAGGTGTTGGGTTCAAGGGAATGAGGTTGACGTGTGCTGCTGGAGTGAGTTGCAGACACAATTCAGCCAGTTCGCGCGCATCACGGTCTGTGTCGTTGACTGCATCAATGAGTGCCCATTCAAATGTGATGCGACGTCCTTTTGTGAACAGGTATTCACGGCATGTTTCCATCAGCATCTTTAACGGATAGCGCTCGTTGATCGGAACTAGTTCGGTACGTAGTTGGTCACGTGCTGCATGCAATGACACAGCAAGGTTGACTGGTAACGGGCGTTGTGTCAGTGCCTTGATGCCGGGAACGATGCCAACTGTAGAGATTGTGAGATGACGAGCAGAGATGCCAATGTCACCGTGGATTCGCTCGATAGCTGCCCACACATTTGGTTCATTGGCGAGTGGTTCTCCCATTCCCATGAACACGATGTTGTCGATACGACGATTTTTAGTTGCTGCTTCGCGTGCGCTGCGTACAACCTGTTCGATGATTTCACCAGGGGACAGTTGGCGATTAAACCCTGCTTGGCCTGTGGCACAAAAACCACACGCCATTGCGCAACCAGCTTGAGTACTGACGCACACAGTGGCGCGCTCGTCGTAATACATGAGAACAGTTTCAATGGGGTGGTTGCCTTCAAGAAGGTGCCACAGAAACTTCACGGTGTCGCCATTTTCTGAAGTCTCGCGACGAATCTCAATCAGTCCCTCTGGCAGTTCTGCATCAAGTTTTACGCGCAATGCTGCTGGCAGAGTTTGGATCTCAGATGGCTTCTTGAATTGTGTGTACATGCCAGACCACAGTTGGTCGAGGCGGTAGGACGCTTCGCCTTCAAGAATTGCTGCGATTTCTTCGCGAGTGGGGTCGTAGAGAGTTGTCATGAGTTACTTTGCTGCAACATCGCCGATGAAGGCGAGTTCGCGGTGATGGGGGGTGAATCCGAGCGAAGTGTATACAGACATCGCCGCCGCGTTATCGGCGTCGACGTACAACATTGCAAGAGGCACGTTTTGTTTGGCTAAATATGCGAGGCCCGCAATTGTCATGCGTCGGCCAAGACCCTTGCTGGCATGCGTAGGGTCGACAGCGATGACATAAATTTCACCCATCTGAGGGTCAGTATCGCGGTGCACTTTGGTCCAGCAGAAAGCAGCAAGAGATGAGTGATCCCAGTGCATCAGAAAGCCTTCTGGGTTGTACCAGTTCTCTGCCTGGCGAGCTGCAATCACATCGCGCGTCCAACCACCTTGTTCGGGATGAGAACTGAATGCAGCGTTGTTGACAGTAAGCCAAGCGTCTTCATCGACACCTGTACGAAATTGCGTCGTTGTGAAATCAGTAATAAGTGTGAGTTGATCGTCGCTGAGAGGAAGAGACCTGCGCATCTGCACTAAGTGTCGACCAGATGAAAGCCCTGCATTGCGTGCTAGTTGTCGGTGAATGTTGTTTGGCTCGAATACCCACCAATGCACATGTCCGCCGCCTTCGCTCGCAACGATGTCGAGCGCTGCGGTAATCAGATCTGGCGCAATTTCCATTGAGTCATATCGGTGGTGAGGGTGAACAATGAGGTCGAGAGACCATGACTCGTTGCCTCGAGATATTTGGCAGTACCCCACAATGTGGTCATGGTCGGCGTCGCGAACGATGACTCCGGCGAATCCCTTGCGGCCACCCTCGCGCAAATCGAGCCAGAGATGGTCATTCAGCGGGCGTACGCCGTCGGCCCGCCATGTGTCGTTAATCAGCGCTGAGACCTCGTCAATGCTTGACGGGTCCATCTGTCTCTTTATTTCGAGTGAACGCACGGCTGTCAGGGTACCTTTTGGCCATGGGAAAGCCGAGAACGCCAGCTGGTCGAGCCAAAGAGATAGCCACACGCCTTGCGGTGTTGTACCCGAAAGCCGAGTGTGAATTGACCCATTCGAACGCATATGAACTGTTGTCAGCCACAATCTTGTCGGCGCAATGCACCGATGTGCGAGTGAATATGGTGACTCCGGCGCTCTTTGCCAAGTACCCAAATCCACTGGCATTGGCCGAGGCGAACCCAACGGAACTTGAAACAATCATTCGTTCTACGGGTTTTTATCAGAGCAAGGCAAAAAATCTCATCGGTATGGGCCGCAATGTTGTTGACCGCTTTGACGGAGTTATTCCCCATGAGATGGAAGATTTGGTAACGCTTCCTGGCGTTGGTCGTAAGACCGCAAATGTGTTGCGCAGTGTGGTCTTTGATTTGCCTGGGCTCGCTGTCGATACACATGTCGGTCGTTTGTCGCGCCGTCTTGGGCTCACCACAGAAGAAGATCCGGTGAAGGTGGAAAGAGTCCTCAACGGATTCATTGATCCGCCCGAGTGGGGGCGGTTCGGACTGCGGCTCATCTTGCACGGGCGTCGTGTGTGTGACGCAAAGAAGCCAAAATGTGGCATCTGTGAGTTCGAAGATATCTGTCCTTCCAGTCTGATGCCATCAAAGTCAAAGACGAAGTGACGGCAGTCAAGTAGCGTCAGTGCGATGACAGCCACCATTTGTGCCGAACTGGGCGCAGCAGCAGACGCAGTAAACCGCTACCGAATGAGAGTCGCGGGACTCATCGAGAACATTGGTGCAAACCATGAAGATCTCGTCAGCGCAATGTATGAAGCAGAGCGTGCTTTGTTATCAGCTGAGCGGTTACTGATTCGCGCAGAGAAAATTGCCCGCTAGTTCGCGGCTTCGTTGACTAAGTTGCCGTTGTGACCACATTCAATCCCCGAGAACAAATTCAGGCGATGAGTGGATATCACTCTGCTCAAGTCGATGTTCCTGTTCGTTTGAATACAAACGAGTCACCATTTCCACCGCCCGATGCTTGGCTTGACGCGGTTGCAGTCATTGCCCGATCAGTTCAGTGGAATCGTTACCCCGACAGAGGAGCAACTGATTTACGCGAAACCATTGCACGTCGACACAACGTTTCTCCTGCAAATATTTTTGTAGCTAATGGGTCTAATGAAGTCATTCAAACAATTCTGTTGGCATATGGCGGCGCTGGTCGTTGCGTCGCAACGTTTGAACCCACGTATCAGATGTATTCCCAGATTGCGCGCGTCACTGGTGCCGAAGTCGTGCAAGGGGAACGCAGAGCTGATCTCACACTTGACGCATTAGAAATTGAGCGCGTGCTCACTCGCCATAAGCCGTCGGTATCGTTCTTGTGCAATCCGAATAATCCGACGGGAATTATTGAGCCACGAGAAAACTTAGAAGCAATGCTTGCGCACACAACAGGAGTGGTCGTTGTCGATGAGGCCTATGCAGAGTTCTCCGAATGGTCAGCCATTGACATGGTGTCTGAAGACAAGCCTCTGGCAGTTACGCGAACATTCTCCAAGACTTTGTCAATGGCTGCATTGCGGGTGGGTTATGTAGTGGCACCGAAACAAATGATCGCTGATTTAGAGATTGCAGTTCTGCCGTATCATCTGGATTCGTTCAAGCAGGCTGCAACTATCGCTGCTCTTGGTTTTGTATCAGAAATGGAACAACGCGTTGATCTCATCAAGTCAGAACGCGCTCGCATCTTTGCTGCAATCAACGACATGGACTGCGATGTCTGGCCGAGCGGGTCTAATTTCATTCTGTTTCGGCCTCGGTCGTCTGCGGCAGCCGCCGTGTGGCAACGAATGGTTGACGCGGGGGTGTTGGTGCGTGACTTCAGCACGGTCCAACGATTGTCTGGCTGTTTACGGGTCACCGTGGGCACGGCGGACGAGAACTCGGCCTTCTTAGGCGCACTGTCGACCGCTCTGTCGGCCAATTAAGTAAAAATCACGTAATTGACAGTCCGAGACGGGCGTTGAGCGGCGAGAATAGAGATATGGCACGTACAGCCCAAGTCACACGCAGCACAAAAGAGACATCTATTGATGTGTCCATCAATCTTGACGGATCGGGGACCGCGTCTATCTCGACCGGTATTCCGTTCTACGACCACATGCTTGAGCAGTTGGCACGTCACGGCGGGTTTGACCTGACTATTGCAGCTAAAGGCGACTTGCATATTGATACGCATCACACAGTTGAAGATGTAGCGATCTGCGTTGGCGAAGCAATACGCGAAGCGCTCGGCGACAAAGCCGGAGTGCGACGTTTTGCTAGTGGCTTGTACCCACTTGATGAAGCTCTCATAGAAGTTTCACTAGATCTCAGTGGACGCGCTTTTGTGGCGTGGAATGTTGAATTGCCAGAGTGTCTGCCGCTTGGTAATCCGGCCTTTGACCCTTCGCTTGCTGAACATGCAGTGTCGTCGCTTGCTAACGCTGCCGCAATCACTTTGCATGTCAATTTGCGCGCAGGTCGCAATGTGCATCACATCATCGAAGCAACATTCAAAGGGCTCGCACGCTGTCTGCGCGATGCTGTTCGCATTGAATCGGCGGGAGTGCCCTCTACGAAGGGTGTTCTTTCGTGACATCACGCCCGCGTGTTGCGGTGCTTGATTACGGAATCGGAAACTTGCGCTCAGCGCAGAAAGCGTTAGAACGTGTCGGTGCTGATGCTGTGCTAACTGCTGATGCTGGTATTGCTGCTTCTGCTGATGCTGTTGTTTTGCCAGGCGTCGGAGCTTTTGGCGCATGCATGAATGCATTGCGTACTGCCGGCCTTGAATCTGTTGTTCATGATTCTGTGGCTCGTGGCGTTCCGTTTATGGGTATTTGTGTTGGTATGCAAATGTTGTTCGATTCAAGCGAGGAAGACGAGACAGCAACGGGCCTCGGCATCATTCCTGGTTCAGTTCAGTGGCTTGATGCTGACCTGCCACGCCCACAGATGCAATGGAATCAGCTCAGCATCACAAAGAGCGATGTTTTGTTCTCCGGTCTCGATGAACGGCCATGGATGTATTTCGTACATTCGCTTCATGGAGTTCCTACAGACAGCAATGACGTTGCAGCCACAGTCAAGTATGGCGAAACACTCAATGTTGCCTTTCGTCGCAACAACGTGTTCGCAACGCAATTTCATCCAGAGAAATCGGCAACGGCTGGGTTGCGGTTGCTTGAGAATTTCGTGAAGTCAGTAGCAACATCATGATTCTGTATCCAGCAATTGATGTCTTTGGTGGCAAAATTGTGCGCTTGCGTCAAGGCGAGTATGACGACAGCACTGTGTATGGAGTTGACCCTGTAGCAATGGCTCTGTCGTTTGTTGACCAAGGAGCTACCTGGGTGCACATGGTCGATTTAGACGCGGCCCGCAGTGGCGAGCCTGTTAATCGTTCCGTTATTGCTTCCGTTGCTCGTGCCATCGCTGGCCGTGCTTCCTTGCAGGTAGGTGGAGGCGTGCGTACAGAAGCTGATGCTGAAGCTCTTGCGGCAGCCGGAGTCACTCGTGTTGTCATGGGTTCAGCCGCAGTAGCTGACCCAGCGCTTGTTGGTCGCGTCTCAGATGTAGTGGCTGTTGCTGTTGGTCTTGACCATCGCAACGGTGTGGCAGCAACTCATGGCTGGACAGAGTCATCTGGAGTGCAGGTTGATGACCTGCTGAGTCAATTTCCTACGGCTTCAGCATTCGTGATTACAGATATCTCTCGTGATGGCATGTTGACCGGTCCCGACATTGAAGGGCTTGCACGTGCTGTATCGCTCACGTCTATTCCCGTTGTTGCAAGTGGTGGCGTCGGCTCCCTAACCCATATTGCAGAGTTGGCTGCAGTCATTGGTTTGAACGGTGTCATTGTTGGCAAAGCATTGTATGAATCGAAGTTCACCGTTTCTGAGGCATTGACGGTGTTGTCATGAATCCAGATCTCGTAGCTCGCGTGATCCCGTGTCTCGACGTGACGAATGGTCGAGTTGTCAAAGGAATTAACTTTGTTGATTTACGTGACGCAGGGGACCCAGTTGAATTGGCTGCACGTTATGACGCGCAGGGCGCTGACGAGTTGGTGTTCTTAGACATCACTGCATCATCTGACGGGCGTGACACCATGATTGATGTTGTCTCCAGAACTGCAGAAGAGGTATTTATTCCCTTCACGGTGGGCGGAGGCATTCGCGAACTGTCTGATGCGCGGGCGTTACTGCGAGCTGGTGCAGACAAGATAAGTGTCAACACGTCTGCTGTACAGCGACCACAAGTGATTGCGGATATTGCAGACGAATTCGGATCACAGTGTGTGGTGTGCGCTATTGATGCCAAATGGGATGCAGTCACTCATCAGTGGATGGTGTTTCTGCACGGTGGACGTACGGCAACAGAGTTGAATGCTGTTGAGTGGGCAGTGGCAGCGGTGTCGCTTGGTGCCGGCGAAATTCTTCTTACCTCCATGGACCGTGATGGCACGCGCGACGGATTTGATCTCGGTCTTACTCGTGCGGTTTCTGATGCTGTCGGTGTCCCAGTCATTGCTAGCGGTGGGGTAGGCACGCTCGGTCATTTGTCTGAGGGAGTCATCGAAGGCGGTGCAACAGGTGTACTTGCAGCATCAATTTTTCACTTTGGTGAGCACACCATTGGTGATGCCAAGCGCGATATGGCTGCGCGTGGCATTCGCGTTCGCAATTCCTGATTAAGAAATTGTCTCTAGCAAGCGAGACAGTGCAGTGTTGCAGAGAGATGCGGCGTTCACAGCCAATGAGTGATCAACGCCCGGCGCCGAAATGATTTCGCAATTGCTCCATGCAGATACTGCTGCCGCCATGTCATCTGGCGTTGTGAACTGATCATGTTCGGCAGCAATCACAATCTTTGGTCGAGGGCTGTTTGCTGCAGAGGGGACCGACTTCATCATTTGTGCGGGCGGAGCAACTGCAATCCATCCTGCAATCCACGGATTGCTGACATTGAGCCCCACAACTGAACCAAATGAATACCCGGTCATGATGATCGGAACTTCTGGTGCGATGAGGTCTGATAATTGACACGCAGCCGCTAGGTCAAGCCGTTCAGAATCGCCATCGTCGTGAAAACCACCCGAGTTATTCACCCCACGAAAATCAACGGCAATGGAATGGCAATCGAGACCCAATGCCACTTCTTGCATGGCTCGAACTACATGATTAAAACGGTCACCGCCGTACAGGGGGTGTGGGTGGCCAATAATCACAACTGCCCGCACGTGTTCAGCGTCAGTGCGCACCAAATCGGCTTCTACATTGATGCCATCAATGGTTTCTAGGTAAATAGTTTCCACTCCCACGGGGCAAGACGGTACCGTACTTACGGTGAGCAACAACGACCAGACTTCAAACAATTCACGGGGGCGCGTCATTCTTGCCACCGCCGATCAGTTGTCCGGCGTGACCTACAACGCTGATGGTCTGGTACCTGCGATTGCGCAGTGTGTGGATACAGGCGACATTTTGATGATGGCATGGATGAACGCCGAATCGTTGCGTATGACTTTTGCTGAAGGTCGAATGGTGTATTTCAGTCGCAGTCGCAATGAACTATGGCGTAAGGGCGACACCAGTGGCGATCGACAGTTTGTGCGCGAGGCATATTTTGATTGCGACGGCGACACATTGCTCTTCAAGGTCGAACAAGAAGGACGAGGCGCGTGCCACACGGGCGAGCGTTCATGTTTCTATCGAGCATTCGGCGAAGACGAATGACCGGTACTGCCATCACGCCTTCGCGTGCTGAATTTATCGAACTGGCAAAACTGCACACGGTTGTCCCTGTGTGGACCCAAATTTTGGCTGACCTTGAAACTCCAGTTGCAGCGTTCATCAAATTGGTTGGCGATGGCGATGGCTTCTTGCTTGAATCAGTGGAACATGGCGAACGGTGGAGCAGGTATTCATTCGTTGGTCGTAACCCCCGCGGAACATTGACTCTACGCAACGGCTTGTTAACGGTCTCTGGAGATGTGCCGGCAAGCGTTCCTCTAGATAAAGGCATGCTGGCTGCAATGGAAGAACTGTTGCGCATTTATCGTGCGCCACTGTTTCCAGATCTTCCACCGTTGCAGGGTGGCCTTATGGGTCACCTTGGTTATGACGTTGTTCGCGAAATTGAAGACCTTCCGAACGTGCCACGCGATGATCGTGACTTGCCGGACGCTTCCATCAGCATCATTGGTTCGCTTGCTGCTTTCGACCATTGGCGTCAGCGTGTGTACATGCTGGAAAGTGTCCCCGTTGCCGGATTAACCGATGCACAAATAGGCGAGGTATACGATGCCGCAGTTGTGCGCGTGCACGAAGCCGTTGCTGATCTTGCTCGTCCGCTGGCATATGTGGCAGTAGAGCCGCCAGTGGCCGGAGAAAATTTGCCCAAGACTCGGTCATCAATGCCAGATGGTCAATATCGCTCCGCAGTTGATGTTGCAAAGGAATACATTCGTGCCGGCGACATCTTTCAAGTAGTTCTTTCGCAACGGTTTGATATCGACCTGACGGCCGACCCATTTGACGTGTATCGAGTGCTTCGCCAAGTGAATCCCAGCCCATACATGTATTTCTTGCGTCAGCCTGACCTCACCATTGTTGGTGGGTCCCCAGAACCTCTCGTGCAACTGGTGAATGGCAGAGTTGTTTCTCGCCCGATTGCTGGAACACGTAAGAGGGGAGTCGATGATGAGCACGACAAGCGACTTGCCGGTGAATTGCGGGAAAATCCTAAAGAAGTTGCAGAACACATCATGCTGGTTGACTTAGCTCGTAACGACGTTGGTCGAGTCTCAACATTTGGATCCGTACAAATGGATGAACTGATGACACTTGAGCGTTACAGCCATGTGATGCATCTCACGTCACAAGTGTCAGGTGACTTGAAGCCTGGGCTTGGTCCAATTGATGTGCTGCGTGCAACATTGCCAGCCGGCACTGTGAGCGGTGCGCCGAAAGTGCGCGCAATGGAAATCATCGATGAATTAGAACCAGTAAAACGTGGACCATATGCAGGCGTAGTTGGGTACGTGGACTTTTCTGGAAACCTCGACACTGCAATTGCCATTCGCACAATGTTTGTTGGCCCAAAGTTTGCAAGCTTGCAAGCCGGTGCCGGAATCGTTGCCGACAGTGACCCTGCTGATGAAGATTTGGAATGTGAAAACAAGGCACGTGCCTTGCTTGCCACCATTCCGGCTGCCGAACGAATGACACAACGTCGCAAAGAAGCGGGAACAACAGCATGACCAACATTGTCTGGGCCGACATCGCCAAAGACGTCATCATTGTTCAAGGTGATGACGCTCAAACCTTCTTGCATTCGCAACTGGCCAATGACATTGCATCATTAGCTGTGGGCGCAAGTGTGCACAGCTTGTTGCTTGAACCGACTGGCCATGTATCGGCCATTATCCGAGTAGTCCGCCATGAAGACACTGTTTTCACCCTTGACGTTGATGCAGGGTTCGCCGATGCCGTAATCGTTCGGTTACAGAGATTTGTTTTGCGTGCGAAAGTTACGATGCGCCGAAGTGATTGGGTAGTCAGAGCTTTTCGTGGTCCCGATGCAGTGAGCGAGGTTGGTTCTGGTCCTGGACGTGCAGTTCCGTATTGGGGTTCTACAGATGAAGTCGACGTTGTCGGTGATGCGTCACAGGTGCCAACACTGGGAGAACAGACAGAGCCAGAACGGATCGACTATTCGCGCGCAGACGCTCGTTGGCCAAAACTCGGAGTTGATGTTTTGGTCGGTGACATTCCTGGCACAACCGGAATTCTGTCAGTTGCAGTGAGTTTCACGAAAGGCTGTTACCCAGGGCAAGAACTTGTCGAACGAATGGATTCCCGCGGAACTATGGCGCCAGTAGTCGTGCGCGCTCTGCCACGTGATGGTCTTGGAGTTGGTGCTCGTGTGATGGATAATGATCAATCAGTCGGAACTGTCACTTCAATTGGCGCACACATTGCACTTGCGCGCATTGCAAGAACATCAACGGTCGGTGAACCACTCGTCTGAAATATCGCTTCGCCCACGTAACTGATCAAAGTCTGAGGTGTGGTTGAACAGGATCTGGAAGCGTCCAGAGTCGATCTGTGATTGTTCAGAAATGCGCAGCCATTGCACTGCCAATGAAAGATCTCCCAATTTCATTGCACTACGTGCAGCCATGAATGCGTTGGTGTCGGCGGGGCACAGGCGATACGCCTCGGTTGCGAATCGCAAAGCCTTCACTGCATCTCCTGATGAAAGAAGACTGGCCGAAACCATCGCGTCGAACTCTGGGTCGCCTTCTGGGGCGAGTGCAGGGTTCAACAACAGCTTCTTTTGACGTTGAGGCAATGCAAGGGTTTGATACTGCATAAACAACATGAAGACCAGGACAGGGGCGAACTCTGTCTTGCCGCTGACAATGCAGAGTCCAAACAACACTGCTGTGAAAGCTGTGCTTGATTTCAGAACAATGTCGTTACCGCGGCCCGGCATGAAACGTTCAACAATGCTGGCAACGAATGCGCCGCCATCAAGTGGAAGGAGAGGAACAAGATTGAGCACTCCCAATGCGATGCCTGCCCACCAGATAGCAATAGTTGCATCACTGATGGTGATATCTGCCCTACTGAATGGGTTTGTGCTATTCAGTAACAACACTGCAATCGCACAAGAAATTTGTAGTGATGGTCCTGCGATTGCAATGCGCGCTTTCTGGCCCCACGTCAGTGGAGTTCGCGGTTCATACGCGGCGTACGCCACCATGAAATCAAGCGAAATTGAAGCTGTGCAGCCAGACATGCGAGCCGTAAGTGCGTGACCCAGTTCGTGAATCAATGTGAAGATGCCGACCGCAGCAGCCATCCACAGCCCCAGTGGAAATGGGTAAATAAAAACAAGAAAGGCAAGGAATATCCCAAAGCCAGGCTTGATGGTTGTTGGGAACCCGAGCACATTGAACACGTTGCGCTTGGCAGGGAGCGTTGGGCTTCGCATGTCACAAGTGTATTGAAGATAGAGGTAAAGCCCCATGCGCCTAGACTTTCGACGTGTCATACGTTTATGCCTTCGATCACAAACACCGTCGTCCGCCCATGGAGTACAAAGACCTTCTCGGTGGAAAGGGTGCCAATCTGGCCGAGATGATGAGTGTGTTGAACTTGCCTGTTCCGCACGGTTTTACTATTAGTACTGATGCGTGTCGTGACTACATGCACGGTGGATGGCCAAAGACTCTTTCGGAAGAGATGACAAAGCAAGTCGCAGCCCTAGAAAAAAAGATGGGTCGCAAGTTGGGTGATTCTAAAGACCCATTGCTTGTTTCAGTTCGCTCGGGTGCAAAGTTTTCAATGCCCGGAATGATGGACACTGTCTTGAATCTTGGTCTGAATGACAAGAGCGTTGTGGCCTTGGCTTCAACTACAAATAACGAACGATTCGCCTACGACTCATATCGCCGTTTCATTTCAATGTACGGACGTATTGTCCTTGGTCTTGATGGCGCAGTTTTCGAGCATGCTCTTGACAAGGCAAAGGAAGTCGCAAACGCAAAGACTGATGCCGATATTCCTTCGTCAGCTTTGAAAGAACTCTGTGAGGTCTACAAGAAGGCAGTTGCTACTGCCACAGGCAAGCCGTTTCCTCAAGACCCAGCCAAGCAATTACGTGGTGCAGTTGAGGCTGTCTTTCGCTCATGGAATGGTCCGCGAGCAATTGCATACCGAGTTCGAGAAAAAATCAGTCATGAACTTGGCACGGCAGTCAATGTGCAGGCAATGGTGTTCGGTAACCGTGATGAGAATTCAGGCACGGGCGTCGGTTTCACGCGCAACGCAGCAACTGGTGATTCAAAACCATATGGCGACTTCTTGGTAAACGCACAAGGTGAAGATGTTGTTGCAGGTATTCGCAACACTGAGGACCTCAATGCGTTGAAGGAAAAGTTTCCAAAAATTCATGGGGAACTGATGGAGATCTTTGCCCGACTTGAACGTCATTACAGAGATATGTGTGACACTGAGTTCACAATTGAGCAGGGCAAACTGTGGATGTTGCAGACGCGAGTCGGCAAGCGCACCGGTGCTGCTGCATTGCGAATGGCTGTCGAGATGACAAAACCAACTGGCTCAGGTAAAAAGGCGTGGAAAATTTCAAAGACCGAAGCCATTATGCGAGTTGCGGCTGACCATCTTGATCAGGTTCTGCATCCACAGTTCGCAACAAAATCGAAGAGCGTCGCCAAAGGTCTCGCAGCATCTCCTGGCGCTGCAGTCGGTCAGGTCTTTTTCACCGCCGATGACGCAGAGGCTGCTGCATTGTCGGGCAAAGATGTCATCTTGGTTCGTGCGGAAACTAGTCCAGAAGATGTCCACGGCATGATGGTTGCAAAAGGCATTCTCACATCGCGCGGTGGTCTTGTCAGTCACGCTGCAGTAGTGGCTCGCGGATGGGGTACTCCAGCAATTGTGGGCGCTGATGCGGTGAAGATTTCGGGCAACTCGTTCTCGGCTAACGGAGTCACGGTGAAAGAAGGCGACTGGTTGTCGCTTGATGGGACTACCGGCGAAGTGATGCTTGGTCAACTTGCGTTGATGGCCTCTAAACCACCAAAGGAATTTGACACCATTCTGAAATGGTCTGACGAAGTGCGTAAAGGCAAGATGGATGTTCGCGCTAACGCTGACACAAATGAAGATGCAAAGAAGGCTCGCGAACTCGGCGCAGAAGGAATTGGGCTGTGTCGCACTGAGCACATGTTCTTAGCGGCAGACAGATTGCCAGTCGTTCGTCGCATGATTCTTGCCAGTTCTCCAGCAGAAGAAGCAGCAGCCTTCGAAGAACTACGTAAAGTTCAAAAAGAAGATTTCGTTGCGCTGTTAAAGGAAATGTCAGGGCTTCCGGTCACCGTGCGACTGCTTGACCCGCCACTTCATGAATTTTTGCCTCATGTCAATGAGTTAGAAATTAAGAAGGCAACAACTGGCCTTGACGCTGAAGAAACAACACTTCTTCGTGCAGCACACGAGTGGAGCGAAGTGAATCCCATGTTGGGAACACGCGGAGTTCGTCTTGGTGTTATGAAGCCTGGTCTCTATGCCATGCAAGTGCGTGCGCTTATGGAGGCTGCAGATGATGTAGCTGCCAAGGGGTATGAACCGATTGTTGAAATCATGATTCCACTGACTGTGACGCGCGAAGAATTGGCGCTTGCTCGTAGTTGGGTGGAAGACGTTCTTGCCGACATCAATTCCCGACCAGCTCCTAAATCCAAAAAAGGTGAGAAGTTAGTAAAGCGCCCGAGGGTATCTATCGGAACCATGATTGAGACCCCTCGTGCAGCACTGCGAGCAGGGGAATTAGCTGAGGTTTCAGATTTCTTTAGTTTCGGAACAAACGACCTGACACAGATGACATTTGGATTCAGCCGTGATGATGTTGAGAGTCGCATGATGCCTGCTTACTTGGATGCGGGTCTTTTGAAGCGCAATCCATTTGAGACAATCGATCAGAGTGGTGTGGGCGAATTGGTGTTCCTTGCTGCCGAACGCGGTCGCAAAGCAAAGCGTGGCCTCAAAATGGGCGTGTGTGGCGAACATGGTGGCGACCCAGAGTCAATCGGCATGTTTTATCGCGCCGGATTGAACTACGTCAGTTGTTCTCCGTACCGGGTGCCCATTGCGCGACTGTCAGCTGCTCAGGCCGTCATCGGTGGTGCCAAGACAGATACGAAGTAGTCAACTATTATCTTTTCAATGTTCTCCGTCGGTTCACTCGTCTCTGCCGGCTCTAGTTCTTCAAGCGGCAAGGTGGACCTCACAATTGAGGGTTGGCACTGGCCGGTTCTTCTTGCGGTCATAGGCGCAATGCTGCTGATTGACATTTTGGTTGTTCATCGCAATGCACATGAAATTCATACAAAAGAAGCAGCCATCGAGTCTGCCGTATGGATTAGTGTTGGTTTGCTCTTCGGTCTCGTCATGTTGTGGGAGTTTGGCTCAGCAGCAGCTGGCGAGTACATGGGTGGGTATTTGATTGAGAAGAGCCTCAGCGTTGACAACGTGTTTGTGTGGGCTGTTCTCTTTACGCACTTCCAAGTGCCAAAGATGTATCAGCACCGTGTTCTTTTCTGGGGAATCTTTGG
>Ga0164295_10002066_pt1 | contig 16682 bp, 13 predicted proteins | sample GEODES006metaG_FD_111798 | JGI IMG/M metagenome (GOLD analysis project Ga0164295, IMG submission 111798) | Oligotrophic lake water microbial communities from Sparkling Lake, Wisconsin, USA - GEODES006 metaG | ecosystem: Environmental > Aquatic > Freshwater > Lake | place: USA: Sparkling Lake... | reverse complement strand
TTCAACGCACTGAAGGTCAACAAGCCGATCAAAAACGAACAACTGAGCCTGTTGTAGTGGTAAAAAAATAGGGCGACCTATATGAATCAACAACTTGCGTCATTTGGTGTCGAACTCGGGTGGTCAGCTTTTATATCAATTGCAATGCTTGCCCCAAGAAAGAGGCTGTTTGTATCAATCCATTGCGTTCCATTGCATCAACAAATTTCTCGGGGGTGAAGGCAGGGTTTTTTAGGCGGGCGCGCATGGCTTTGAATGCGGGCAGGACGACTAAGGGTTCGAGTTGTAGTTGCTGAAGCAAGAATTCGTCCGGATGTAGGGCGGTGATACCAAGTGGGTCCAGTATTGATGACGGGAAGTCCTTGATGTTGATCGTCACGATCGAGTCAGCATGTCCGGCAACGGCGGCCGCCAAGACATGTCGATCATTCACATCAGGAAGCGATAAGCAAGGCTCAATAAGTTTCCAGCCTACTTCGGGCACTTCCCAGTCAGGGCAAGTGTCATGCATCGAATCTCGTCGCGGATGAAAGTCAGCCTCGGCCCTGTTTTTGTTCTTTGCCAGATTTCGAACCCATTCGCCATCAATGGCTTTGGACCATTTCGCCGCATAAATACCTGTTGCTGCGACTTCCATCAGAGCATCAGAAATGGCAACCGAATACAAAACGTTTGCGTCTAGAAGTGCGGTGTACCGGTTGTGTCCAGCCATGATTTGCTCTTATCAATATTCGAGACCGAGCTCGCGTGCGTTGTCTGCCTTCTTGTCGAGGGCCGCTTGTTGTTTGGCGCGCATGTCTTTCGCGTAGTCCATCAAGTCTGCAAAACGGATACGGCGGTGTGTGCCAACCATGCGATGTATCAATCGTCCCGCTTCAATCTCTTTGATGACATATGGACGCGAGACATTCAAGAAGTTGGCCGCTTCAACCGTGCTCAGCTCCTGCTTTTCGGGGACAAGCATGATGGGTTGATGCCGAGCCATGAGCCCTAGCGTTTGACCCAGAACGCGCAAAATTTGCGTTGGAACTTGGACGCTTGGGCTTGAGCCGTCATCACTCTCAATGGTGATGGTCGCTGCACGTGAATGATCAAGGCAAGCCATGATCATTCGTTCTGCGGTCTTCACCATTTCAGTTTCGTTTTCATTTAAAGGCGGCGGTACAAGTCTGTCCCTGTCGATGATGGTGCTCATGGTGCTCTCTTGTGGTGGTCTGTTTTACTGTGTTTCATCAATTACTAGGCACATTGCGACTATAACCCCATAAGTGAAATAAGTGCAACAAATGAAGCAAGTGTCCTTTTAGGGAGCCAGGTATTTGTGCTGACATGAATTACACGTTTTATTACACGGGTGCATTTTACGCTTTTAAGTCATTGATATATATGTGAAATTTACCGAAGTTCTGCGTTGAAAATCCGCGTGTCACTGGTTCGATTCCAGTCCAGGCCACCAAAAACTAAAAAGCCTCAGCGTTCGCACTGAGGCTTTTTTCTTTGGCGGCTCGCTTTAAGCCGCAGCCGCCTGTCTCAATGCACATACAGCTTTACTGATAGCTCTTGGCATTCACTAACCTGTCACTTTGTGACGGTAAATTTCGGTATTTTCAATATTGGAATTTTATGGAAAATAATTCAGTACCCAAAGCAAAAGCACTCAGCCGCCGAGAATTTATCGTCAACGTGTCCTCCGTTTCGGCCGTTGTAGCCGCTGGAGGGGTGCTTTCGGGATGTGGTGCTGCCTCGTACATGCCTGTAGATTTCAATTACGGGGTTGCAAGTGGAGATCCACAGAAGGATCGCATTATCCTTTGGACGCACGCCAAATATCAGAGCAGTGTTGAGCCGGTCGACCTCACCTACCAGGTTGCCAACGACTCCGCATTTATGTCCGTCGTCAGCTCAGGGCAAGTGGTCGCAAGTGCCGATACTGGCTATACGGCCAAGGTAGATGCAACAGGCTTGGCCGAGGGAAAAACCTACTTTTACCGGTTTTTTAGCGGGGGCAGCATTTCTGCAGTTGGGCAAACACGTACGCTGCCCGCTTCCAGTGCTACAGAGGTGACTTTTTCGGTCTTCTCATGTGCAGACTATCCACTAGGCTATTTCAATGCCTACGCCGAAGCCGCTAAGCGCGATTCGGACTTTGCGATTCATCTTGGTGATTACATCTACGAATACGGTACTGGCAGCGCGCCAACCGAAAAAGTGATCCTCGACCTCAAGCGTTTTGCCGATCACACCAAAGAAATTTTGACCCTTGAGGACTACCGCAAACGCCATGCGCTTTACAAATCGGACCCCGATTCAAAGGTTTTTCATGCCAAGATGCCCTTGATCGCTGGCTGGGATGACCACGAAGTCTCGAACGACAATTACAAAGATGGCGCGCAAGCCCATGACCCCGCAACGGACGGAGATTATGTTGCTCGTCGCACCGCAGCCCTGCAGGCCTACCATGAGTGGATGCCGATTCGAACGGGCGCGGATAAGATGAAAATTTACCGCAGCTTTGACTTTGGGAGCCTGGTCAGTCTGCACATGCTGGAGACTCGTAACATCGCCCGCGATAAACAAATCGCTATTACTGAACTTGCCGGCTTGGCAGGTCCTGACAAATATGTCAGCGCTCTCAAAGAATACACACGTGCTGATCGCCAGATGCTGGGGGCAACTCAGTTGGCTTGGTTGCAACAACAAATGGGAACATCCAAGGCGACTTGGCAGGTCTTGGGCCAGCAGGTGCTGATGGCGCGGATGGAGTCTCCGGCGTCAGTATTGACCAAGCTCAACGGCGATTCGCGCGATCCGAATGCGCAGGCAGATGGCTTGGCGGCCATCACCGCATATTTGACTGCAAAGGGCAAACGCGCTGCTGGTGCACCGCTGAATTCCGTTGAAACTGATTTATTGGACCTTACGAAGAACCCTAAACTGGGCTACAACTTGGATGCATGGGATGGGTATATTGCGGCACGCGAAACCGTTCTGGCCACGGCGCTTCAGTTGAACAAAAAATTGATTTCCCTGGCTGGTGACACGCACAATGGATGGCACAGTGACCTGACACTGATGGGACTCGCCAACCCATCTTTGGCCAATGTAAAGGTCGGAGAAGAGTTTGCCACACCCGGCGTGTCATCGGGCGGATTTGAGGAGTACTTGCCCGCGTTCACACCCGCACAAGTTAAGTACTTGTTTGAAAACATCGTCGATGACCTTCGCTGGATGGACTCTTCCCGTCGTGGTTATTTAAAAATGACCTTTACCACCGCCCAAGCGAAGGGGGAGTGGGTTTTTGTCGATCAGGTGCTTAGCCGTACCTATTCCGCAAGCATTGGACATACGGCCCCCTACCGAACGGTTAAAAAGGCTGTTACACCCGACTGATTGAACTTTGATGATGGTTCGGCCAATCTTGGGTTTTGTTAATCCGCGTGTCACTGGTTCGAATACAGTCCAGGCCACTATTTAGAACCGTCGTTTTACGCTGTCGAACGGCGGTTTTTCTTTTGGGGCGTGGTTTTCACGTTTCTGCCTGCGTTGTACGAACCTTTCCAGCACGTGGCTGTGACTTTGCCGTATGAAGCACGTAAGCGGATAGGCGCGACACTTTGACCTTTGTGCCGATTCAGGACTACAAAAGTAGTTCCGTTTCCACCGTCTGGATCGAGCTTTTCCACCTGCGTGACTGAGTCACTTTTTCCTCAGTTTTAGGTGCTATCTAGATCAATGGCAACGCTTGTCCTAAGAATGCTGCGGTTTGAATCAAGCTGTTGCGTTCGATGGAGCCCACAAATCGCCCGGGTGTTTATGCCGGATTTTTCAAATGCGCACGCATGGCTTTGAGTGCAGTTCGACAATTTGCCACTGCCCCAACTGGACATGCAACGAAACGTCGGCGGCGTTTCACATTTATTTGTCATGGCGGTTTGGACAGCTTTTGTTAATGGCAGTTGGGCGAAACTAAAATCGACTAACAACGAGTTTAGAAGTAACTGATGAACGAACTGCGCATGCTTGCGACCGGTTTGGCTTGTACTATTGATGACACAAAAGCTTAACAGCGCAATAAGCTGAACCTACGAAATAGCTCTGCTGTTAACGGTCGTTCAAGCCGCCAGGTAATTGAAATCGGACGATCACCATCATGGGATACCAATTGCACAGAACCCACCGCCAGATAGGCGGAATCTCGGTTTTCGCGGACAAATAGTTGAAACTTCCAGCCATTCGTCCTGCTCTCTGTGTAGCGTCTTCCAGAATTGTTTTCAGGTCCCGCACGATTTTGTGTTTGCCAGTGGAAAAGCTCGTGGCTGATCGCGTAGTCCTTGAATTGCACGCGCTCATGAAATCCTTCGCTTTTATCAAGCGTTACAAAAAGAATTTCAATCCTTTCTTCTGTCAGTGGCAAACAGCCACTGTCGGAAAGCGGACGAGCTATCGGTGTCAGGTAACCCACAGCGGACAAAATTTCCGCTCTTGTGTAGCGGCCATGCAAAGTCAATGCCCAGTCATGAGGTGCACCTGAGAGAGGAAGTGGTTCTAGCGAGCTGCGTTCTAACAAGATGCCTGCGATCTCCTGCAGTTCGACGCGCACAACTGGGTTGGCAAATACCAGCGATAAAAACTCCGCGGGTGAGATGAGTTCTGCGCGCGAAGGTAGTAATTGATAGGCCAGCATTTGTATTCGCCGAGTGTCAACATGACCTGCATCTAGCGCGGTCTGCCAAGCGACCAACAATCTCGGATCATTCGCATGAAGCAAGCTGGATATGCGGCGAGCCAAGTCTGATTCGCGGTCGCCCAAAGGCAAAGGCTCCAGATTTGTTCGCCGTTTCAAGCTGCTCCAAGACCTTGAATTAACACCACCGTTATATATGTCAGTCAACTCCAAATGGTTATCCATCAAAAAGTTTCTTAGCTTCAAAGGGGTGCCGTTCTGCAGCGCAGCCCATGCAGCCAGCTCGGCGCACAAGCGTTGCACATTCAGGTTCAAAGCTTCACGCAGGTTATTTAAGACCCTATCCCGTGCCACCCGGTCAAATTGAATATGTACACCTGCTGGGAGTGTGCTGAAACCGTTGGCGACTGAGTCTGCAATTTGTCGCCGATTCTGGCCGGTGATAGATCTCAGCAGCACATCAAAACGGAACTCGTTGCTGTACAGGCCTACGAAATCCAATACCAAGCATACATCTTTGCCCTTAGCAAGCCTAAGTCCGCGGCCGATTTGCTGTTGGAAAATGACGGGGCTTTGCGTTGGACGGAGCAACAGGATGGCGTTAGCGTCGGGAATGTCAATACCTTCGTTGAACACGTCGCAGCTGCAAATGATTTTCAACTGGCCTGCGGTGAGTTTTTGCACAGCGGACGTTCGCGTAAACTGCGAGTCCGCGCCGGTAAGCGCGATGGCTGGCAAGCCTGAGCGGCTGAAAATTTCCGCCATGAAGTTGGCATGCGCCACGCTGACGCAAAACGCCAAGCCTTTGAGCTTGTTCAAGTCAGCCACATATTTCTCTATGGCGTACACCACTGCTCTGGCCCGTACAGCATTGCCCGATACGATGTTAGAAAGCTGCGCAACCTCTGAACTTCGACCCCATTGAACAATGGTCATGTCGGTATCGTCTGCAGTAGCGTAATACTCAAAAGGACAGAGCAGTTGCTGGTCCAGCGCATCCCACAGCCGCAGCGACACGGCGGGTGTGCCGTCCGGACGGCTGTCAAAGTAGTGCATCAAGCTTTGGCCGTCCGAACGTTCGGGTGTAGCTGTAAGACCCAACAAGTAATGCGGCTGCACCGTGCTGATGAACTGGTCAAAGGTGTTGGCTGGCAAGTGGTGGGCCTCGTCCACGATGACCATGCGCCAGAAATGGCTGCCCAGTTGGCTGACCAAACCGCGGTTGTGCACCGAGTTGATTGTTGCGAATATGTGCTCGTACTGAGCTGGCGCGTTTTGACCATCCATCAATTCACCAAACGCTGGATCTCTCAAGACTTGCCGGAATGTAGACAACGCTTGCAGCAGAATTTGCGAGCGGTGCGCAATGAACAACAATTTTGGGGCAACACCGTCTTCATCTCGAAGCCGCAAATAATCAAAGGCTGCAACCACGGTTTTACCCGTGCCGGTGGCTGCCACCACCAGGTTACGCCTACGGCCTAGTCGACGCTCAGCCGCTAACTGATCAAGCATTTCCTGTTGATAGGCCTTGGGGCGCAAATCAAACCAGGTCTGCAGCGCAACCACCACGCCGCTGGGCGTAGCATTCCGGCCGCCATGACTGCGTTCCCTAGACAATGCATGCGTCAAAGCTTCTCGGTGTTGCTCATTGTTGGGGTCGTAGGATTGGAATTCTTTATCGTTCCACAGTGTTTCGAAATTGGCCACCGCAGCTGAAAACAACGACGTTTCGCTGGCCTGGGCAAACTTCACCGTCCACTCGATGCCACCAATCAACGCTGATTCAGACAAGTTGGCGCTTCCAACGAACGCGGTGCCGAAATGGGTGGCGCGATGGAAAATCCATGCTTTAGCGTGCAAACGAGTACGCCGACCATCGAGAGAAATACGCAATTCAACGCCAGGCAGTTTGGCGAACGCATCGACCGCGCGCACTTCGGTAGCGCCAATGTAGGTTGTCGTCAGAATCCTAAACTTTGTCTTCGGGTTGCCATGGGCATCGAGCGCCGTCACTTGCTGCAGCACATCCAGCAACTTCCGCACGCCACTCCAGGTAATGAAACTGACCAGAATGTCCACGCGGTCCACGGCGCTAAGTTCTGCACGCAACTCATTCAGCAGAGAAGGATCGGTTCTAGCGGACGTAAACAGCCAAGGATGGCGAAGCCCCGTGGCGGGCATCGCCACATCGGCATTTGGTACGTGAACTGACTTGAGTAATTTTGCTGGCATCGCAAGAAGACGCTCACCCTGTCCGGCTGGGCGCAACTGAATCAGCATTTGGCGAATCAGTTCAATCTCGGCTTTTGCCTTTTCGCTTGAATCAGGCTGATTAGCCGTAGCCGCGTCCAACAGTTCCGGCAAACGATGCACCAACTCAGCAATGAACTGTTCGCGTCGTTGGTGCGCGGTTGGCATCGTTACAAGAGCACGATGTTGGCCCGTCAGGCTAGCGACCTCGCCAACTTCGTCTTCGTAGATCAAACGGTCATACAAGCCTTTGTGCAATGTCATGCGGGTTCACCTTAATTCCATCAGATTCCATTGTCGTTTAATCAAAATGGGGCTTCGCATTTGCACGCCATTCATGTGGTGCTGTCTCAAAAAAGGCGCACATCCTGCTGGTCACGATCAACAAGCAAGGCAAGGCGGACGAGCACAAGTACATGGACCACTGGATCGATGACAGCCACTTTCACTGGCAAAGCCAGAACGCCACCGACCCGAACAGCAAGCGCGACCAAGAGATCATTCGCCACGCCGCTTTGGGCATCGACACCATTTGTTTGTGCGTGAAAACAAGCTGGCCGCTGGCAAAGCAGCCCCCTTCACTTACCACGGCCGCGTGGTCTACGAATCACACCAAGGCAGCCAGCCTATGAGTGTGGTGTTTGGGTTGCAAAGTGGGGGGCTTGATGGGTGCATCGCTGGCCCTGCTTGAGGGCGGCTATGCATTTCGAGAGCCTATCGCGTTTTTTTAAGCCCTGGCTGCGCTGGGCACTGCGTTAAGCTGCCTCGATCAGCTCGATATCTTTCTTCAGCAATGCATTGAGCAAGGCATTGAGTGTGATGCCCTTGGCCTCAGCTCGCTTGACAAGGAAGTCCAACACCTGCGGGTCAAGGCGCACAGGCGGAATCAGGCGCAAATCAGGCTTGTAAAACTTGCCACGCTGCGCATTAGAAAAATCGTATTCGTCCTTCATGGTGTTTACCTTTTGGCTGCTTGGCTGTTTATCATTATGAGCGTGGTTTTGCGGTAACAAAGTGGAGCGGATTGATGGGCTCATCGTTGGCCCAGCATGAGGGTGGCGATGTTTGTTGGTGTGGGAGCCCGCCCCTGTGGGCGATGGTTTGCAGGGCGAGGTAGAGGGCGTGTTCCACGCCCATCGCCCACGGGGTGGGCTCCCACAAAAGTCTATCGCCCACGGGGTTGGCTCCTACAAAAAGGCGGCCAATGGCCCAAAGGGTGGGCGTCTGCGTTCAGGGTCTGACGGCACAATCAGGTCATGCCAGACAAAGCATCCTCGCCTGCCGTCAAAACGCTCAGCGCTACGCAAAAGGCGCTGATCAAGGAAGGCTTGGTGGTTCGTGTGAGTGCAAGAGCCCAGTCCGATTCCATCAAGCCCATCACCTTGCCCGATGACTTGAATGCATTGCCGCTGAAAAATGTGAGTGCGTTTGTCCAGCGTTTTGCCATGTCACGCGATGTTCACTTCAAGCGCACTGTATTTGACCAATGGGCAGAGGCGGTCACGCGGGCATCGGGCGACGATGTCACGCTGGACGAAACCGGCAAGCTCTTGGTCGCGCTGAAAAAGAAAAACTTGATCAATGGCCGTCAGATGGCGCGCCTGATGTCCAACCACCTGAGTGAGCTTCGCGGTGTTTATCCATTTGGCGACTTTGAAACCTGGGGCCATTTTCGAAATGCTTCAGACGAGTAAACCTCCTCGCCCTCTGACGGCACGCCGGGTCAGAAAGTTTCATAAAACTGAAACTCGTTGCTGTCCCGACTGAGCAATTGCATCAGTTTGGGGTGGATGAAGAGCTTTTCTTTCCCATAGGTCATCTCGCGCAGCACTCCCAAGGCCACGAGCTCTTTCAAATACCGCGATGCAGCTTGCCGTTGCCCGATCTGCTTGTCCACGAGGTTGCCAATTCGGCAGTAGGGCTGTTCAAAGATCACATCCACCAGCTCGCGGCTGTAGATTTTGGGCAAGCTCAGCCGTACGTGTTCGGTGGTGTGTTCAGCCAACTGCCGGATGGCCGCGATCTTTCCGGTGGTCCATCGCGATGTTTCTTCAACCGCTTTAAGCATGAACAAAACCCAAGGCTCCCAAGCCTGGTCGCGCGTGACTTCCAGCAAAAGGCGGTAATAGTCGGCTTTGTTCGCGATGATGTGCCGACTCAAATAGAGGATGGGCAGGTTGAGTAGCTCTTGCTGGATCAGAAACAGGATGTTGATGACACGGCCTGTGCGTCCGTTGCCGTCCGTGAAAGGGTGAATGGCTTCAAATTGGTAATGCCCAACGGCCATTCGTATCAATGGGTCCAGTTCGGTTTCGTTGTGCAGGAACCGTTCCCAGTTGGCCAGCAGGGTCCGCAACCGGTCTTCCCCTTCCGGCGGTGTATAGATAACTTCCCCCGTCCGGTCGTTGGCCAGTTGGGTGCCGGGTGTTCGCCGGATGTCCATGTCTGCACCTTTGAGGGTGCGACACACCTCGACCGCAGTGGCCGTGCACAGTGGCCTGGATTGGAGTGACCGATAGCCATGGTGCAGTGCGGTTCGGTAACGCAAGGCTTCTTTGGTTGCGTGATCCGCTTGCCCATCACCATCCACGTGTTGGAACAACTGGTCGGTGGTGGTGACGATGTTCTCGATTTCCGAGCTGTCTTTGGCTTCCAACAGCGGAATGGTGTTGATGAGCATCGTTTGGTTGGGGATCAGCTCGGCGGCTTGTTTCAACTCGGCCAATGCAGCGCGGGCCGCAATGCAGGCACGCAGCACAACTTTGCTTTCCAGGTCGTACCCCGGAGACAGTGTCGGTAACTGGTTATGCGCCCGGTCTGGCTGCCAAACGGTTTCGATGTCGAACATGTATTTAAAATTGAATTATTGAAACATGTTCGAAGAATATGTTCTCAAGTGCGACACGTCAAGTAAACGTGTCGCAAATATTTAACTTTTCGAACATGAGGGCGCCGTCATGTTCTTGGCGAGTACACGTCACCCCTGTCATGTCGCAAAAACAGGGTTTTGACGACATGAGGGCTTTTATCGATCAAATATCGATATTCCCCGCCCGCAGCGCATTGGCTTCAATGAAGTGTCGGCGTGGCTCGACTTCGTCGCCCATGAGCATGGTGAAGACGCGGTCGGCTTCGATGGCGTCGTCGATCTGCACGCGCAGCAAACGGCGCACGGTGGGGTCCATGGTGGTTTCCCAAAGCTGCGCCGGGTTCATTTCGCCCAAGCCTTTGTAGTGCTGGCGGCTGGTGGTGCGTTCAGCTTCGCTGATGAGCCATTGCATGGCTTGGCGGAAGTCGCTGACTTTTTCTTCCTTCTGGCGTTCGCCTTCACCGCGCATGGCTTTGGCGCCTTCGCTGACCAAGCCCCTGAAGGTGTTGGCCGCTTCGGCCAGCGCCCCGTAGTCGGCGCCGTGCACAAACTCTTGCGTGATGACGCTGCTCTTGATGTTGCCGTGGTGACGGCGGCTGATGCGCAGAATGGGTTTGTCGGTGCGCACGTCAAACTCGGCGCTGACTTCGGCCGGGATGCCGGTGGTGTTGAGTTCGCGCAGCTTGGCTTGCAGCGCAGGAGCGCATTCGGCGGCTTGGTCCATCGTGTCCAAGTTCAACGACACGCCGTCGGCCATGGCACGCAAGGCTTCTGCGTCCATGAAGTTGGACAGGCGGGCAATGACCGCTTCGGCCACCTGGTGTTTGCGGGCCAACGCTTCGAGGGTTTCGCCGCTCAGCACTTGCGAGGCGTCGCCACCGGTGGTGATGCTGGCGTCTTTCAAGGCGATGCGCAGCAAAAAGCCGTCCAGCGCTGGGGCGTCTTTGAGGTACAACTCTTCTTTGCCAGCCTTGACTTTGTAAAGGGGTGGCTGGGCAATGTAGATGTGACCACGTTCGACCAGGTCGGGCATTTGGCGGTAGAAAAATGTCAACAGCAAAGTCCGGATGTGGGCGCCGTCCACGTCGGCGTCGGTCATGATGATGATGCGGTGGTAGCGCAGTTTGTCGACGTTGAAGTCGTCGGTGCCGCTCTTGCCTGAGTCGGCGGTGACTTTGCCGATGCCGGTGCCCAAGGCGGTGATCAGGGTGACGATTTCGTTGCTGGTGAGCAGTTTTTCGTAGCGGGCTTTTTCGACGTTCAAGATCTTGCCGCGCAGGGGCAAGATGGCCTGGAATTTACGGTCGCGGCCTTGTTTGGCAGAGCCGCCGGCGGAGTCGCCCTCGACGATGTAAATTTCGCACAGGGCAGGGTCTTTTTCCTGGCAGTCGGCCAGTTTGCCGGGCAGGCCCATGCCGTCGAGCACGCCTTTGCGGCGCGTCATTTCGCGGGCTTTGCGCGCGGCTTCGCGGGCACGGGCTGCTTCAACGATCTTGCCGCAAATGATTTTGGCGTCGTTCGGGCGCTCTTCCAGAAAGTCACCCAGCGCTTTGGCCACAATGTCCTCCACTGGCGCACGCACTTCGCTGGACACCAGCTTGTCTTTGGTCTGGCTACTGAACTTGGGCTCGGGCACTTTGACGCTCAGCACGCAGCACAGACCTTCTCGCATATCGTCACCGCTGACTTCGACTTTTTGTTTTTTGGCGATCTCGTTTTTCTCAATGTACTTGCCAATCACACGCGTCATCGCGGCGCGCAGGCCGGTCAGGTGGGTGCCGCCGTCACGTTGCGGAATGTTGTTGGTAAAGCACAGCACGCTTTCGTTGTAGCCATCGTTCCATTGCATGGCAACTTCGACACCGATGCTGGTGCCGGGTATGCCGCCATAGCTGTCGGCCGGGCGCTCGCCGTTGGCATGAAACGCGTTAGGGTGCAGCACCTTTTTGTTGGCATTGATGAAGTCCACAAAACCTTTGACGCCGCCGGCGCCCGCAAAATCGTCTTCTTTGCCGGTGCGCTCGTCTTTGAGGCGAATGCGCACGCCGTTGTTCAAGAAGGACAGTTCGCGCAACCGTTTGGCCAGAATGTCGTAATGGAAATCGGTGTTTTGTGTGAAGATTTCGGTGTCAGGCAAAAAGTGCACTTCGGTGCCGCGCTTGTCGGTCGGGCCGGTCACGCGCATGGGCGAAATTTCTACACCACCCACGTTTTCGAGCAGCCGGTTTTGCACAAAGCCTCTCGCAAAGTCGATTTGATGGACTTTGCCTTCACGGCGCACCACCAGTCGCAACCAGATGCTCAAGGCATTCACGCAAGAGACGCCTACGCCGTGCAGACCGCCCGAGACTTTGTAGCTGTTTTGGTTGAATTTGCCACCCGCGTGCAGCTCGGTCAGGGCAATTTCTGAAGCCGAGCGTTTGGGCTCGTGCTTGTCGTCCATCTTGACGCCGGTAGGAATGCCGCGGCCATTGTCGGTCACAGAGATCGAGTTGTCGGAATGGATGGTGACGACAATGTCGTCGCAGTGGCCCGCCAGCGCTTCGTCAATCGAGTTGTCGACCACCTCAAACACCAGGTGGTGCAGACCGGTGCCGTCTGAGGTGTCACCGATGTACATGCCGGGGCGCTTGCGCACCGCTTCCAAGCCTTCCAGGATCTGAATCGAGCCCTCGCCATAGCCTTCTGATGCACCGGCTTGGTTAGCGTCAATTTTGGGCTGTGCGGTGGTGAAAGCTTCTTCGCTGGGGGTATTTTCTTCGGACATGCTGTTGTTTTCTTTATCTCTTGAATGGCCGAAACCCGCGAGGTGTCGCGGGTTTCTGGACTGCAGATGGGGAGCTGCTGGGGCTTAAATGCGCATCGGCATGACCACGTATTTGAAGTCTTCATTGTCGGGAATGGTGATCAGCGCAGAGCTGTTGCCATCGGCCAGGTCAATGCGGACCATGTCCTGGCCCATATTGCCCAGCACATCAATGATGTAGGTCACGTTGAAGCCGATTTCGATGGCATCGCCACCGTAGTCGATGTCGAGTTCGTCCACGGCTTCTTCTTGTTCGGCGTTGGTCGAGGCCACACGCAGTGTGCCGGGCTCCAGGTTCAGGCGCACGCCTTTGAACTTGTCACTGGTCAAAATAGCGGTGCGTTGCAAGCAAGAAAACAGGGCTTGACGACCCAGCGTCACGTTGTTGCGGTGGCCCTTGGGGATCACGCGGTTGTAATCGGGGAATTTGCCTTCGACCAACTTGGTCACAAACTCCATGCCATCGAAACTGAACTTGGCTTGGTTGTTGGCAAATTGCATGTCGATGGCGCCTTCAGCGTCAGACAAAAGGCGCTGCAGTTCGAGCACGGTCTTGCGCGGCAAGATCACTTCTTGCTTGGCGGGAACGTCGACATCCAAGGTGGCCGAGGCAAAAGCCAGACGGTGCCCGTCGGTGGAGACCAAGCTGAGTTTTTTGCCTTCAGCCACGAACAAAATGCCGTTGAGATAATAGCGAATGTCGTGCACGGCCATGGCAAATGAGACTTGACCCAACAAAGTCTTGAGCGTCTTTTGTGGCACGCTGAACGAGGGGCCAAAGCTGGCCGCCTCTTGCACCAGCGGAAAGTCTTCGGCAGGCAGCGTTTGCAGGGTGAACTTGGATTTACCGCCCTTTAAAATGACTTTGTTTTGGCTTGATTCGAGGCTGACAATTTGGTCGGCGGGCATGGTGCGCAAAATGTCGATCAATTTGCGAGCGCCCACGGTGGTGGTGAAGTCACCTGCGTCGCCATCGAGCTGAGCGGTGGTGCGGATCTGGATTTCCAGATCGCTGGTGGTCAGTTGCACCGCGCTGCCGGATTTGCGGATCATCACGTTAGCCAGAACTGGGAGGGTGTGGCGCCGCTCCACAATGCCTGAAACGGATTGCAAAACAGAGAGAAGTTTGTCTTGGGTGGTCTTCAGAACAATCATGTCAACCTCGGTTGTTGGAAGTGAATTTGGGCGGTCGGACCCATGTAAAAAAACCATTTGACATTTTCGTCGTTTTTGGTCAGATCTAGGGCCTTTAGGGGCGCTATTTCATGGATAAATTCATTGCCGGGCACGGGTTAACCCTTCAAGGTTTGCTCAAGCACATGCAGCTGCTGATTCAACTCGGTCATTAGCTGTCGCTCAGCGGTGATTTTGCGCACCGCGTGCAGCACCGTGGTGTGGTCGCGCCCGCCAAACAACTCGCCGATTTCGGGCAGGCTTTTTTGGGTCAATTCTTTGGCCAAGTACATGGCAATTTGGCGGGGCCGGGCAATGCTGGCGGGGCGCTTTTTGCTGTACATGTCTGCAACCTTAATTTTGTAGTAGTCGGCCACGGTTTTCTGGATGTTCTCGACGCTGATTTGTCGGTTCTGGATGGAAAGCAAGTCACGCAGGGCCTCGCGGGCCAACTGAATGGAGATATCTTTTTGATTAAAGCGCGAATAAGCCAAAATTTTACGCAACGCCCCTTCGAGCTCGCGCACGTTGGAGCGCACGTTTTTGGCAACAAAGAAAGCCACTTCTTCAGGCATGACACTGCCCTCGCTGATGGCTTTATTGATCAAAATCGCAACCCGCAATTCAAGTTCAGGCGGCTCAATGGCCACTGTCAAGCCCGAATCAAAACGCGACACCAAGCGCTCGTGGATGTCGGCCAGGCCTTTGGGGTAGGTGTCGCTGGTCATCACGATGTGCGATTTTTTGGCCAACAAAGCCTCAAAGGCATTGAAAAATTCTTCTTGTGTGCGGTCTTTGTTGGCGAAGAACTGAACGTCATCGATCAGCAGCAAATCAAGCGAGTGGTAACGGTATTTGAACTCGTCAAAAGTCTTGCGTTGGTAGGCTTTAACCACATCCGATACAAATTGTTCAGCGTGGATGTAGAGAATCTTGGATTCAGGGCGGTCTGCCAGCAATTTATTGCCAATTGCATGCATCAAGTGGGTCTTGCCTAAACCCACCCCACCGTAGATAAACAAAGGGTTGTACAAATGACCAGGCATGCTCGCCACGTGCATGGCAGCAGCGCGCGCCATGCGGTTGGCAGAGCCCTCAATCAGCATGTCAAAGCTCAAAGCGGTGTTGAGCCGATTCTTGAAGCCATTGACTGGGCTGTCATCAGTGGTTTCGGTAGCCGCAGCGGCCGCATCTTGAGCGAATTTGACCACCGAAAATGCCGTTTTCACAGGGGCTTGCCGCGTAGCAAGCGCTAACTCCACGATCATTTTTTGACCCTGCAGGCGCTCAAAAATGGCGGATAATTTGCCCACGTATTGAGCACGTATCCAGTCTAATTTGAAGCGGTTAGCGACAAAAATAGTGACCCTGGAAAAGTCTTCAGCCACATGCGCAGTCAACGGCTTGATCCAGGTATTGAACTGTTGTTCAGGCAGTTCTTGCGACATTTCGTCGAGGCAGATTTGCCATAAGGCCAGGCCGGGATCGCCGGCGTCTTGGGGGAGGATTCCCTCGTTCATGTGTGTTTGAGTTTTATGTGGACAGAAGAGTCGCAATGAGATGGAATTTCATATTTATCAATAGTTTATCCACATGCCATTGCCTTGATTTGAGGGCCATCATAAACCAGAACTGGCGCATCAGGGTTGCCGCTGAAAACGCGTTTAAATTGAAAAATTTGCCGTCCTGCTGAAAGTTTGCGATAATCGCAGGTTACCCCTGAAAGAACCAGGGGGGCTCCCAGAGGACTCATTCCATGAAACGCACTTACCAACCATCGAAAACCCGCCGCGCCCGTACACACGGTTTTATGGTTCGCATGAAAACCCGTGGTGGCCGCGCAGTGATCAATGCTCGCCGCGCTAAAGGCCGCAAGCGCCTGGCTGCCTGATCTGTCTGTCTACGCGAGCAGCTCAGTCGATGCGTGCTCGGTTCAGCCTTCTGAAATGCAGCGGTTAAAAACACGCCCGCAATTTCAAGCGGCCTTGGCGGGCGGCACGGTTTCCCGCACCTCGCATTTTGCTTTGCACAGGCTGACTTTGATCAACCCGATGGCTGCAACTTCTAACTTCAATTTGCCCTCTGGGCATGCTCTGACTACAGAGCAGGTTCTTTTTGGTGCTTTTGACGTCTGGCTGGGTGCCATGGTGCCTAAAAAGTGGGCCCGACGCGCTGTGACGCGCAATACCATCAAGCGGCAGATATACAACGTATCGGTCCATTTTGCTGATGTCCTCCCTTGCGCCGCCCATGTGGTTCGACTGCGAGCCGCTTTTGACCGCAAGCTTTTCATCAGCGCCACTTCAGACGTTCTGAAAGCGGCTGTGCGCAATGAACTAGAGCAGTTGTTTAACCATGCGGTGGCAGCAAGCCCCAAGCCAATGGCGCTTGCGTCATGATGCAAGCCGTATTGATCGCTCTCATCAAAGGCTACCGCTACTTTTTGAGTCCGTGGTTGGGTTCTGCTTGCCGGTTTGAGCCGACTTGCTCAATTTATGGGCTGGAGGCGTTACAGTCGCATGGTGCCGGCGCTGGCAGTTACCTGACTTTGGCGCGATTGGTCCGTTGTCACCCCTGGTGCGCGGGCGGTACAGACAAAGTGCCTGAACAGGCCCCCCGTATTTTTTCTCGTTTGCTTTCTCATACCTCTTCGAAGAAGTCTTCATGAACGATATCCGTCGCACCATTTTGTGGGTGGTTTTTGGTTTCTCATTGGTCCTGTTGTGGGACCAATGGCAAATTCACAACGGCCAAAAAGCCACCTTCTTCCCGCAACCCACCGCCGCCAATACGCCTGCAACGCCTGCAGTATCGCCGGCCGCATCCGGGGTGCCCACGGCGTCCAGCACGGTCACGCCCGCTGCAAACATTAGCCAAGTTCCAGGTACGCCAGCTGC
>Ga0164295_10002065_pt1 | contig 16682 bp, 15 predicted proteins | sample GEODES006metaG_FD_111798 | JGI IMG/M metagenome (GOLD analysis project Ga0164295, IMG submission 111798) | Oligotrophic lake water microbial communities from Sparkling Lake, Wisconsin, USA - GEODES006 metaG | ecosystem: Environmental > Aquatic > Freshwater > Lake | place: USA: Sparkling Lake... | reverse complement strand
GCTGGCGGAGGTGGCCGTGGGCGAAGCGACCTATCGGCACTGGCTGGAGCAGTCGGAAGTCTATTTCATTCTGGAAGGCGAGGGCGATTTGCACATCGGCACGGAAACCGCGCGCGTGGTGGCCGGCGACGCGGCCGTCATTCCGCCGCAGCTCGAGCAGTGGATCGAGAACGTTGGGCCCTGCACCTTGCGGTTTCTGGCGATTTGCAGCCCGCCATGGCGCGCCAATGCAGACCATCGGCTGGACTAGAGTTTGCGCAAGGCGCTGGTCACCGGTTCGCGCAGCGCGCTGAGTACCGCGTACAGCCCCACGGCGACGATTGCGAGCAGTCCGGCAAGCACGCCAATGGCAATCACTGCCGGCTGAAAAGCGTAGGCAATGTGCAGCACCTTATGGGCGATGAGCCAGCCACTGGCCCACGCGCCGAGGCCGCCAACGAGTCCTGCGCAGGCGCCCAGCGCTGCGAACTCCACGGCGACGGCGGTGGCGATTAGCCGGCGCGGTGCGCCTAAGGTTTTCATGATCACCGCGTCGTACAGGCGTTCGGCCTGCGTGGCCTTCAGCGCCGCGACGAGCACGACGACGCCGGCCGCGAGCGTAAACAGAAATACAAACTGCACGGCTTCAACGACCCGCGCCATGATCTCTCTGACCTGAGTGACCAGCGCGCCAACGTCGATCACCGTAATGTTGGGGAAGGCTGCCACGAGTTCGCGCAACAGCGTGGGCTGGTTGGCAGGCGCCTTGAAGCTGGAAATGAAGGTGGCGGGTTGATTCGACAGCAGTCCGGGCGGCGCCAGCACGAAGAAATTGACCTTCATGGAGTCCCACGCCACTTCGCGCAAACTGGTGACGGGCGCTTCCACCTCCCGGTCCGCGATGCTGAAGCGCAAAGTGTCGCCAACGGAAATCCCCAAGCGCTTCGCCAAGTCCACTTCAACCGAGAATTGCGGCTGGGCCAACGGTCGCCAGAACTGCCCGGTGGTGACGCGGTTGTCGGCGCGCAACGCATCGCTCCAGGACAGATTGAATTCCCGGTCAACGAGCCGCTTGGAGCGCGGATCGTCGTAGTCGTCCGGGCTTACCCGATGGTCGCCGATCGCCAATAAACGGCCCCGTACCATCGGATAGAGCGCAATTTCGGGCAGTTGGTGCGCACGCATAAACTGCTGGAGCGCGTCGACCTGCGCGGGCTGGATATTGACCAGAAATTGGTCCGGCGTGCTGGCCGGCAAGGTTTCCTGCCAGCGCGACATGAGATCCGTGCGGAGCAAACCCAGCAGCAACAAGGCCATGATGCCGAGTCCCAGCGCCGAGATTTGCCACACGCTTTGCGCTCGGCGCCGCGCGAGATTGGCGAGCCCCGCCCGCCAGGCGATGCTCGCCTGACTCCGCATCGCGCTCAGCAGGCTCACCAGCAAGAAGCCGCTGAGCGCGAGTCCGGCAAGCACGCCCGAGAAGCCGACAATGGCCCAACTGGTCAAACGCCAGTCGCCGCTGTCCCAGGGCGCGAGGAGGGTAATCGCGGCCACGGCATAGATGAATGTCGTGAGCGGCCGCACGCCCGGGCCGGCGAGATCCTGTCGCAGGATTCGCGCGGGTGGCACCTGCCGCAGCGCGAGCAAGGGGGCGAGACCGAAACCGGCCACCGCCACCGCGCCGGCGGCAAAGCCTCGGAGCGCGGCCTGAATCGGCGGCGCGGGCAAGGCGGTGGCCGTCCAGCCTCTCAAAACTTGCGCCAGCACTTCCTGCAAGCCAAACCCCAGCAGCGTGCCCAGCGTCGAGGCGCTTACCGCCAGCAGCAGCAACTCGCCCAACACCAGCACCATGATCTGCATGCGGTTGGCGCCGAAGGTGCGCAGTAGCGCCACGCTGTCGGTGCGTTCACTCGCATAGCTGCGAGCGGCCAGCAGAATGGCGATCCCGGCGAGTGTGGTGGCGGTAAGGGCGGCAATGCCGAGAAATTGTTCGGCGTGGGTGAGTGCCGCACGGATTTCCGGACGCGCTTCCGACGGCGCGCTGAAACGGGCGTGGGGATCGAGTTTGGCTTCATCGCGGAAGCGCGCCAGGGCCCCACGCTCGCCGGCCAGCAGCAGCGCGTACTGCACGCGACTGCCGGGCGCGATGAGGCCGGTGGCGGGAATATCCGCGCGATTCACCAGCACCCGAGGCGCGATCGCAAAGAATTCGCCCGCGCGGTCGGGCTCCAAAACCAGCACTTTGGTGATTTTGACCTGCGCCGAGCCCACCGACAGCGTGTCGCCAATATCCACCCCCAGCAGTCCGGGAAACTGCACATCCACCCAGGCTTCGCCGGGCGCAGGAACGGTCGTGGCGGGATAGTCCGTACCGGCCAGGGAGTCTCTGACGGTGAGTGCGCCGCGCAGCGGATAACCCGCATCCACGGCCTTCAATTCACTTAAATGCAGACGGTCGCCGGCCGCCAGCATGGTGCGCATGCCCAGATACTGGCTGTGCTGTAGACCCAGTGCCGTGGCCTGGGTGATCAGGCTGTCGGGAATCGGCTGGCTGGATAGCACCGCCAAATCAGCCGCCAGCAGGGCATGCGATTGTTCGTCCAATGCCAGTCGCACGCGGGCGGTAAAACTCCCTACCGCGGTGATGCTGCCCACTGCGACCAGCACGGCAAGTCCGATCACCAGAAACTGCGCGCTTCTGAGATCGCGGCGAAAGAAGCGGAGCGCAAGGCGCAGGGTGGCGGCGTTCAACTGGCGTGCCTCAGTTCGCGGGGTTCAGCTTGCAATCAGGCGGCCCGCTTCCAACCGGATCCGACGAGCGCAGCGGGCGGCGAGTTTCTCGTCGTGGGTGACGAGCACCAGCGTGGTCGCGCGCTGGGCGTTGAGCGCGAAGAGGAGGTCTGCGATCTGGGTCGCCGTGGCGGCGTCCAGATTGCCGGTGGGTTCGTCCGCCATGAGCACAGGGGGCGAAGTGCAATAAGCGCGCGCGAGTGCCACACGCTGCTGCTCGCCGCCGGAAAGTTGGCGCGGATAATGGTCCTTTCGCTCCCGCAGCCCCACGGCGTCGAGAATGGCGGCGGCGGTTTCGCGCGGCGTGGGTCGGCCGGCGAGTTCGAGGGGTAGCATCACATTTTCGAGTGCGGTGAACGCAGGCAGCAGATGAAACTGCTGGAATACGAAGCCCAGCGTGTCGCGCCGTACCGCTGCGCGCGCGTCTTCATCGAGCCGGCTCAGGTCGTGACTGTTCAGCACGCAACGTCCGCGTGTTGGCACCTCTAGCCCGGCCATCAGCGCCAACAAGGTGGATTTGCCCGAGCCTGAAGCACCGATAATCGCTACCGTCTCGCCGTGGGCAATGGTGAAGTTGATATCATCCAGTACGGTCAGTTCGCCCCCGGGGCTGACGAAGCTTTTGCCGAGGTTTTCGACGATGAGAATGGCGTTGGTCATGATGATTGTGCTGGTCGGCATGCTTGCGGGCAGGCCGGTGGCGGCTGCAGAAACTCCGCTGGTAGTGTTAATTCTGGGCGACAGCCTGAGCGCGGGCTATGGGCTGCGCGCCGGTGAAGCATGGCCTGATCTGCTGCAAGCACGCGTTCAGAGCCTGGGTTATCCCGCGCGTATCGTCAACGCGAGCGTGAGCGGCGAGACGACCTCCGGTGGCCTCAGTCGGTTGCCCGCGCTACTCGAAGCCCATCAGCCCCGCGTGGTGGTAGTCGAACTGGGCGCCAACGATGGCCTGCGGGGTCTGCCGCTTCAGGCGATGAAGACCAACCTGCGGGCTATCGTTTCTGCGAGCCGCCGCATCGACGCTTCGGTAGTGCTCATTCCGATGCGGATGCCTCCTAATTACGGCCCCGCCTATGCGACTGGATTTGCGCAAGTTTATGAGGCGCTACCCGGCGAGTTTGGGCGTGTATCATTAACCCCGTTTTTTCTGAAAGACGTTGCACTGAATCCTGCGCTGATGCAGGCAGACGGACTTCACCCCAAAGCTGAGGCGCAAGGGCTCATGCTGGACGCGGTGTGGCCCACGCTGGCTCCGGTGCTTGCGCAAACCTCACAGGGGACACCATGAAATTCTGTAGTCAATGCGGCGCGGGTGAGATGAACTGGCAGGTGCCGGACGGCGATAATCGTCCGCGCCATATCTGCAAGCAGTGCAACGAAATCTATTACGAGAACCCCAAGATTGTGGTGGGTGCGATTCCCGAATGGGGCGAGCAGATTTTGCTGTGCAAGCGCGCGATCGCGCCGCGTTACGGCTACTGGACCTTACCTGCCGGCTTCATGGAAAACGGCGAAACCACGCCCGAAGCCGCCGAGCGTGAAACGTTGGAAGAAGCCAACGCGCGGGTGGAAATTCTGAGTCTCTATACCGTGATGAACATTCCGCACACCAATCAGGTGTACATGATGTTCCGCTCAAAACTGCTCGACCTCGATTTTGGTCCGGGCACCGAAAGCCTGGAGTGTGGCCTCTTTCATGAACACGAGATCCCCTGGAAAGAACTCGCGTTCCCCACCATTACGCACACGCTTGAGCTGTTCTTCGAGGACCGCCGCCGCGCTGCGTTCGGCACGCACCTTGGCGATATTGTCCACGGCGAGCGACGCGCCGAATTTCTGCCACGCCGTCCGCGCTGAGCGGGCGCCTTGATAGCCTCAATAGCGGAGCACCCATGAGCGATAAAACCCTGTTCACCCGAATTATCGACAGAGAAATTCCGGCCCAGATTTTGTACGAAGACGAACATTGCATTGCCTTCGCTGACATCAATCCCCAGGCGCCGTTCCATGCCTTGGTCGTGCCCCGTAAACCCATTGCCAAAGTGGCCGACGCCAGCGCGGAAGACGCATTGCTGCTAGGGCAACTCTTGCTGGCGGCCGGTGAAGTCGCGCGACGGAACGGGCACGGGGACGCCTTTCGGCTGGCGGTGAATAACGGCGCGGATGCGGGGCAGACGGTGTTCCACCTGCACGTGCACGTGCTGGCAGGACGGTCGTTCGATTGGCCACCGGGTTAAGCCCGGCATAGAAGACGAAGCGCCCGTTGCCGCTTGAGGCAACGGGCGCAGACAGCGCTTAGCGCTTCATGGAGTCGAAGAAGTCACCGTTGTTCTTGGTGGCTTTCAGGCGCTCCAGCAGGAATTCCATCGCCGCGATTTCTTCCATCGGATGCAGCAGTTTGCGGAGGATCCACATCTTCTGCAGTTCGTCCGGGTGCGTGAGCAGTTCTTCGCGGCGGGTGCCCGAGCGATTGATGTTCACCGCCGGGAAGATGCGCTTCTCGGCGATCTTCCGGTCAAGGTGAACTTCCATATTGCCGGTGCCTTTGAACTCTTCGTAGATCACGTCGTCCATGCGCGAACCGGTGTCGATCAGCGCGGTGGCCATAATCGTGAGACTGCCGCCTTCCTCGATGTTGCGCGCCGCGCCGAAGAAGCGCTTGGGACGCTGTAAGGCGTTGGCGTCCACACCACCGGTCAACACCTTGCCCGAGGCGGGGACCACGGTGTTGTAGGCGCGTGCCAGACGGGTGATGGAGTCGAGCAGAATCACCACGTCGCGCTTGTGCTCGACGAGGCGCTTCGCCTTGTCGATCACCATTTCGGCCACCTGCACGTGGCGGCTGGCGGGTTCGTCGAAGGTGCTCGCGATCACTTCGCCGCGCACGGAGCGCTGCATTTCGGTCACTTCTTCCGGACGTTCGTCGATGAGCAACACAATGAGATAGCACTCGGGGTGATTGGCCGCCACCGAGTGGGCGATGCTCTGGAGCATCATGGTTTTACCGGCTTTCGGCGGCGAAATGATCAGTCCGCGCTGGCCTTTGCCGATTGGCGCCACGAGGTCAATGACGCGCGGCGTAAGGTCTTCGGTGCTGCCGTTGCCGAGTTCCAGATTCAGTCGCTTGTTGGCGAACAGCGGCGTGAGGTTTTCGAACAGCACCTTGTTCTTGGCGTTCTCGGGCGGTTCGAAGTTGATGTCGCTGACTTTGAGCAGCGCGAAATAACGTTCGCCATCTTTGGGCGGGCGAATCTTGCCGGAGATGGTGTCGCCAGTCCGCAGATTAAAGCGGCGAATTTGGCTTGGTGAGACGTAGATGTCGTCGGGGCCAGCGAGATAGGAACCATCGCCCGAGCGGAGAAATCCAAAGCCGTCCTGGAGAATTTCGAGGACGCCGTCGCCGGAAATGTCTTCGCCTTTTTTGGCCTGTGCTTTGAGAATGCTGAAAATCACGTCTTGCTTGCGTGAGCGGGCGACGTTTTCGATGCCCAGTTCATCAGCGATGGAAATGATCTCAGCGGCGGGTTTCTGCTTCAGTTCGGTCAGATTCATTGATGTTCGGATTACAAGTTGATGGCGCGACCAGAGGATGGTGCGCGAGGGGAAGGAGTGGCCGGGTAATTCGAGTTGCCTGGAACGGCGACTCAGGTAATGCGGTCGAAAAATATCACGGTGCAGTGGAGTCGTCTAGGCGATTTTCCGCCCCTGCGTGATCGCCACAGGGACGAAGCCACTGCACCGCACCGCTCAGGTATTGCTGTCGATGAACGCCGTGAGTTGCGATTTGGTCAGCGCGCCAACATGGGTGGCGACCACGTTGCCGTCTTTGAACAACATCAGCGTCGGAACGCCACGGATGCCGTATTTCACCGAGGTGCTTTGGTTGGCATCGACATCAAGTTTGGCCACCGTGAGACGGTCGTTATACTCGGTCGAGACCTCGTCTAGAATGGGGGCAATCATGCGGCACGGGCCACACCATTCCGCCCAATAATCGACTAGTACGGGCTTGCTCGCATTAAGGACATCCTGTTCGAATGAGCTGTCACTCACGTAAACAATATTAGGGCTGCTCATGAACCACCGATTCTCCGTTGAATATTCGTCCGGATTGTTGAACGAACGTCGGCGCGAAAGCAAGCGTAGTGCGCTGGCACTCATCGCCCTGTTGGCCTTGGTAAGCCTCACTCAAACGGCCTGTGGCCAGAAGGGTGATCTCTATCTGCCGGATGCCAAACCAGCAACGCCGGCCAAATGACCCGCTCTTCCTGATATCCCGACCAGAGACAAACATGACCCACTCGACCGAGTTTTTTCACCGCGTGGAGGGCGAGCTCTTCATTGAGAAAGTGCCGCTAAACGCTATCGCCAAGTCGTTTGGCACGCCGTGTTATGTGTATTCACGGGCCGCGCTTGATTCGGTCTGGCTGCGCTATGACCAAGCTTTTGGTCAGCGCCGCCATCAGGTGCATTACGCGGTAAAGGCCAACGGCAATCTGGCTGTGTTGAACACGCTGGCGCGTCTCGGCAGTGGCTTCGATATTGTCTCTGGTGGAGAACTCGCCCGCGTGCTGGCGGCAGGTGGCGAAGCCCGAAAGATCGTCTTCTCGGGAGTGGGCAAGTCGGCGGCCGAACTCGACGCCGCGCTTCGCGCCGGTGTCGGTGTGTTTAACCTTGAATCGCCAGACGAAATGGAGCGACTGAATCAGGTGGCGGGCGGGCTTGGCCTGCGCGCCCGGGTTGCGATTCGGGTGAATCCCGATGTGGATGCGCATACGCATCCGTACATCTCCACGGGTCTTAACGAAAACAAGTTTGGCGTGCCGATGACCGAAGCCCTGGCGCTGTATCGTCGCGCCGCAAGTTTGCCCAATCTCGAGGTTACCGGTGTGGCTTGCCATATCGGGTCGCAATTGACCGACCTTGCGCCGTTTGAGGACGCAATGACTCGGGTAATGGCACTCGTGACAGCCCTCGCGGCCGACGGGATTACGCTCTCGCACATCGATGCGGGCGGTGGCCTTGGGATTCGTTACAAGGACGAAACGCCGCCTTCGATCGAGGACTATGTGGCGGTGCTATGCCGGACAATTCCGGATACCTACGAAATCTGTATTGAGCCGGGGCGCTCCATTTGTGGTGCGGCCGGCGTGCTGCTAAGCACGGTCGAATACCTGAAAACGACGCCCGCGCGGCGCTTCGCGATCTGCGATGCGGCGATGACGGAACTGATTCGCCCCGCGCTGTATGAGGCCTGGCACGATGTGCAAACGGTCAGTGCGGAAGCGGCCCAGCAGCCCGAGCATCGTTATGAGATTGTGGGGCCGGTCTGCGAGAGCGGTGATTTTCTGGCCTCGGACCGTCCTCTCCGATTACAGGAGGGCAGTCTGCTTGCCATCATGTGTGCGGGTGCCTATGGCTACGTGATGGCCTCCAACTACAATGCGCGTCCCCGTCCACCGGAAGTTCTGGTGGATGGCACAGCGGTCCATCTGGCGCGTCCGAGAGAACGCATTGAAGACCTGTTTGCCACCGAGCGTCTGTTGCCGGATGATCCAAAATAATCCGCGCTAATCGAGTTCATGCGCTAAATTGGGACGGCGGGGCCGCGGATTAAGCTTGCACTCGAAGCAAAACAATAAGTTAGTGGTGGCACAGCTTGTGCTGACTGGAACCCGCCGGCCTTATGCCGACGGTTCTCCTGGCCACCCGCCAAGAATCGCCGCTCTTTTTTGTAGCGACACCGAAGCGTGCACTGAATAGCCCTGAGTGCACGCGTCTATCCACTAGCAGGGGCCGAAACTCAGCAAGCCATGGCCTGGAGGAAATCATGTCCGTAGACAGTATTCTGAAGACTATCAAGGATGAGGACGTCAAATACGTTGACTTCCGATTCACTGATACGCGCGGTAAAGAGCAGCACGTGACCGTGCCCTATCATCAGGTCGAAGCCGAGACCTTCGAAGACGGCAAAATGTTCGACGGCTCCTCAATCGCCGGCTGGAAGGGCATTCAGGAGTCCGACATGATCCTGATGCCGGACGCCACCACCGCGGTGCTGGATCCGTTCTTCGACGACAAAACGATGATCATCCGTTGCGACATCATCGAACCCGCCACCGGTCAGGGCTACGAGCGCGACCCGCGTTCGATCGCCAAGCGCGCTGAGGCTTACCTGAAGGCGTCCGGCATTGCCGACACCGCTTTCTTCGGTCCCGAACCCGAATTCTTCGTTTTTGACGACGTTCGCTACTCGCAGGAAATGCGCGGCGGCTTCTACGAAATCGATTCCGACGAAGGCTACTGGAGCTCCAGCAAGAAGATGGAAGGCGGTAATCCGGGTCACCGTCCGGGCATCAAGGGCGGTTACTTCCCCGTGCCGCCGGTCGATTCCCTGCAGGACCTGCGTTCCGCCATGTGCAACGTGCTTGAGCAGATGGGCCTGCCCGTCGAAGTGCATCACCACGAAGTGGCGACCGCCGGCCAGTGCGAAATCGGCACCCGGTTCGACACCCTCGTGAAGCGCGCTGACTCCCTCCAGATCCTGAAATACGTGGTGCACAACGTGGCGCACAGCTTCGGCAAAACGGCGACTTTCATGCCGAAGCCGCTGGTGGGCGACAACGGCAACGGGATGCACGTGCATCAGTCGCTGGCCAAAGGTGGCGTGAACCTGTTTGCGGGCGACGGCTACGGCGGTCTGTCCGAAACTGCGCTCCACTACATCGGCGGCATCATCAAGCATGCGCGCGCCCTGAACGCGTTCACCAACGCCAGCACTAACAGCTACAAGCGTCTGGTGCCAGGCTTCGAAGCGCCGATCATGCTGGCCTACTCGGCCCGCAACCGGTCTGCCTCCATTCGTATCCCGTGGGTTTCCAGCCCGAAGGGTCGCCGCATCGAAGTGCGCTTCCCGGACTCCACTGCCAATCCGTACTTCGCCTTCACGGCGATGATGATGGCTGGCCTCGACGGCATCAAAAACAAGATCGACCCCGGCGCGCCGGCGGACAAGGACCTCTACGATCTGGAGCCGGAAGAAGCCAAGCACATCCCGACGGTTTGCCATGCGCTCGAACAGGCGCTGGAAAACCTGGATGCGGACCGCGAGTTCCTGAAGGCCGGTGGTGTGTTCACGGACGACACCATCGACGCCTACATTGAACTGAAGATGCAGGAAGTCACCCGTTTCCGGATGACCCCGCACCCGCTCGAGTTCGAGATGTACTACAGCGTCTAAGTGCTGGCGTTGAGCCTGGAAGAACCCCCGCATCTGCGGGGGTTTTTTTTGGGCAAGCTTGCGCCCCGTCGGTTGTGGGCCGGGTTCGCGTTCTCTACCCTCATGTCATGCGAGCGCTCGTTCTTCTCCTGTTGATTGGCCCGTGCCTGGCGTCCGCGCGCGACGTCTATCGGCTTGCCGATCAGGGTAACGGCGTTGAGTTTTCCGACCGCGCGACGCCGCAGGCCGAAAAGATTACTGTGCCCGCGCCTTCCACGATGCCGGGGGATGACGCCGCCAGACTGTCTAGCACTCGCCCTGCGATTCCCTTAAGCCCCTTGGGTCCAACTTACTCCTCGCTGAAAATCACTGAACCACCAGATGACGGCACCCTGCGGGACAACACAGGCTCGGTGAGCGTGAGCGTTGAAATCCTGCCGTTCCTGCAGGTTGAACAAGGTCACCGATTGGTGGTGACCCTGGATGGGCAAGCAGCAACCGCGCCCGGCGTGAGCACGGTCTTCCAGCTGCACAACGTCGATCGGGGCACGCACAGCCTGCAGGCGGTGGTGCTCGATCAGGCAGGGCGCACAGTCGAATCCTCCCCGAGCGTGAGCTTCCATCTGCTTCGCCGCTTTGTGGTCAGGCCGAAACCCAAGCCCAAAGAGTAGTCCCGCTCTGTTGGGCCAATTCTTGCAGATGGATCGGAGACTGAAACGGGTCAGGCAAGGCGCTGTGGAGTGAGCGGCACTCCTCTCCAAAAGCGCTTGGGTGTTAACCAGTTTCGTGATTCCCACAAAACAACGCCGGTGTTGCTCCGGCTACACTGCACCATATTCGCGCATGACGATTAGAGAACGCATGTTTACAGAGCAAGATGCCCGCGCCGTCCTGAATCAGCTCGCCACCGGGGTGATTCAGCTGGACGCGTCGCTCAACATCCTCGAGGCGAATTCTGCGGCCGAGAGTCTGGTTGCGATGAGCGTGTTCAAGCTGCGCGGCATGTCGATTAATCGACTGTTCCCCGATAACGAAAACTTTGTGCAGGCCGTGCGCGAGGCTGCGGCCAATCTCCGTTCGTTTACCGAGCGGGACATGCCTCTCACTCGACCGAATCGCGAACGCTTGCACGTTGACTGCACGGTGTCGCCGGGTCCGGCACTGTTCGGCGCCGGGCAGACGGTGGTCATCGCACTCGCGAGCACGGAACGCCATCAGCGTATTCAGGCTGAGGAAAACAAACTGGTGCAGAACCAGATCAGCAGCGCGCTGATGCGGGGCCTCGCACACGAGGTGAAAAATCCGCTAGGCGGCATTCGCGGCGCCGCCCAGTTGCTGGAGCGCGAGTTGAGCACGCCAGAGCAGCGTGAATTCACCCAAATCATCATTCATGAAGTCGACCGGCTGCGGAAGCTCGTGGACCGTATGCTGGGGCCGCGCGGGCAGCTGACCGCGGCCGAGTTCAATATCCACGAGGTGCTGGAGCATGTGCGCCAGGTCGTTGCGATCGAGGCGCCGCCGAGCGTGGCGATTCACCGCGATTACGACCCCAGCCTGCCGGAAGTCTTCGCGGACCGCGATTTGCTGGTGCAGGCCCTGCTGAATCTCGTCCGCAACGCAGTGCAGGCCGTGCGGGAACGCGGTGGCAATGTCACCTTGCGGAGCCGCGCCCAGCGCAAGTTCACGATTGGCACCGTGCTGCATCGGCTGGTGCTCAGGCTGGAGGTGATTGATGACGGTCCGGGCGTGCCGGCTGAGATCGCGGACAGCATTTTCTTTCCCATGGTGTCGGGCCGCGATGAAGGCTCTGGTCTGGGCTTGCCGATTGCCCAATCGCTGATTAACCGGCATGGCGGATTGATTGATTTCGCCAGTGTGCCGGGCAATACCGTCTTTACTGTTTGGCTACCGATAAGGAGCGCGCAATGAGCACGCAGCCCGAAATTTGGGTGATCGACGACGATCGATCGATACGATGGGTCCTGGAAAAAGCGCTGTCTCAGGCCCAGTTGCTGGCGCATACCTTTGAGACCGCCGACAAGGCGCTGGCGCGGCTCAAGCGCGACAAGCCGGCGGTCATCATCACCGACATCCGGATGCCCGGCACCGACGGCCTCGCCTTTCTTGAGCAAGTGCAGGCGACCTATCCCCAGATGCCGGTGATTGTGATGACGGCGTACGCCGACCTCGACCGCGCTGTTGCCGCGTTTCAGGGCGGTGCCTTCGAATACCTGCCCAAGCCTTTTGACGTGGATGAAGCCGTGGCGATCGTGCGCCGCGCCCTGGCCAAAGTGCTCGAAGACGGCGCCCCGCCGCCGCCGGTCATTGAGGCGCCCAAGCTGTCGACCAACCTTATCGGCGGCGCGCCCGCGATGCAGGAAGTGTTCAGGGCGATTGGTCGGCTGTCCAAGTCCAATATGACGGTCTTGCTCACCGGCGAATCCGGCTCAGGCAAGGAACTGGTGGCGCGCGCCCTGCACCGCCATTCCCCACGCGCCGGCAAGCCGTTTATTGCGCTCAATACCGCCGCGATTCCGCGGGAATTGCTTGAATCAGAACTCTTCGGACACGAGCGGGGCTCGTTTACCGGCGCGACCGGGCAGCGCGTCGGGCGTTTCGAACAAGCCGACGGCGGCACCCTGTTTCTGGACGAAATTGGCGATATGCCAGCGGAACTCCAAACCCGTCTGCTGCGGGTACTCGCCGAAGGCGATTTCTACCGCGTCGGTGGCCACCATCCGGTGCATGCCGATGTGCGAGTGATTGCCGCCACCCATCAGGATCTTGAGCGGCGCGTTCGTGAGGGTTCGTTCCGCGAAGATCTGTTCCACCGTCTCAACGTGATCCGGCTCCAGCTCCCGCCGCTGCGCGATCGGGTTGAAGACATTCCCGAACTCGCCGAGCATTTCCTGCGCACCACCGCGCAGGAGCTGGATATGGAGCCGAAGCGGCTGTCGGCACCGGCGCTGGACGTGTTTCGCGCCTTTGGCTGGCCGGGCAATGTGCGACAACTCGAGAACGTCTGCCGCCGGGTCACCATCATGGCGCCATCGCAGACCATCGAACTGGCGGACCTGCCGAAAGAGCTCACCGCCGAAGCACCGGTTGAAATCAGCCACAGCGGCGATTGGGAAGTGGCGCTACGGCGCTGGGCGGACAATCACGCGAGCACCTCTCAGGTGCCCATTCTCGACGAGGCCGTGCCCCGGTTTGAGCGTTTGATGATCAACGTGGCGCTGGCCAAGACGCAGGGCCGACGCCACGATGCCGCCCGCCTGTTGGGCTGGGGCCGCAACACCTTGACCCGCAAGATCAAGGAACTGGGGATGGAGCCTTAAGTTGCCTCAGGCGTCCTGTAACCAGCGGGCCACGCGACCCGCAAAGTAGGTGAGGACGCCGTCGGCGCCAGCGCGCTTGAAGGCCAGCAAGGACTCAAGCGCGACGGCCCGCTCATCCAGCCAGCCGGCCTCGGCGGCGGCCATCAGCATGGCGTACTCACCGCTCACCTGATACACAAAGGTGGGCATGCTGAATTCGTCTTTGACCCGGCGCACGATGTCGAGATACGGCATGCCGGGTTTAATCATCACCATGTCGGCGCCTTCGGCGATGTCCATCGCTACTTCCCGCAAGGCCTCATTCGAATTGCCGGGATCCATCTGATAAGTCTGCTTGCCGCCTTTGCCGAGATTGGGCGCCGAACCCACCGCATCTCGGAAAGGGCCATAGAAGGCAGAGGCATATTTGGCGGCGTAGGACAGGATGCGCGTATTGACGAATCCTTCCTGCTCCAACGCTTCCCGAATCGCACCGATGCGCCCGTCCATCATGTCCGAAGGCGCCACGATATCCACGCCGGCTTCGGCCTGCGACAGCGCCTGACGCACCAGAATTTCTTTGGTCAGGTCGTTCAGCACATAGCCGGTACCATCCAGTACGCCGTCGTGGCCGTGGGTGGTGAAAGGGTCCAGCGCCACGTCGGTCACCACGCCTAAGTCGGGCAGCGCATCCTTAATGGTCTTGACCGCGCGCTGGGTCAGGCCGTTCGGGTTGTAAGCTTCGCGGCCGTCGTCCGTTTTGAGCGCATGCGGGGTGACCGGAAAGAGCGCGATGGCGGGCACGCCGAGCTGGTAAAGCGCGCGGGCCTCGTTCACCAGTAAGTCGATGCTCAAGCGGGCCACGCCCGGCATGCTGCCGATGGGCTCGCGAACGCCCTGTCCCTCGGTCACAAACATCGGGCAGATCAGGTCGTCTACCGTGAGTGTGGACTCGCGCATCAGCCGCCGGGAGAAAGCCTCGGCGCGCATGCGGCGCGGGCGAGAATTCGGGTATTGCTGAAACAGGTTCGAGCTCATCGTGTGCCTCCGTCAGGACTGGGCGGTACCAAAATAGTCAGCACGCCGTCAAAAAAACAGCGCGTACAGGGAACAGGTCTTAACCCGGGGTTAGCGGGAGTTCGGCGCATTGCGCCTCGATCCATGCCTCAACGAGGGTCGTTAACTCTCCCGCCGTGCGGCCAGTGGAATCGATGGGCGCGCCCACTATCACCTCGATAGTGCCCTGCTCCTTCCGCATGGCGTTCCGCGGCCAGAACACGCCGGCATTGTGCGCGACCGGCACGATCGGGCAGCCGGCCTGCACCGCGACGGCCGCACCGCCGGAGGAATAACGCCCGCGCTGCCCCGGGGGCACCCGGGTACCCTCCGGGAAAATGAGCACCCACCAACCCTGCTGGATGCGTTCTTTGCCGGCACTCAGCATGTGGCGCAAGGCGCGCGCGCCCGCTTTGCGATCGATGGCGATGGGGTTGAGGCTCGCCAGCCCCCAGCCAAAAAACGGCAGGCGCAACAGTTCCTTTTTCAGCACCTGACATTGCGCAGGAAAGATCATCTGCAGGGCGATCGTCTCCCAGGCGGATTGATGCTTGCAGAGGATGACGCAGGGGGTGTCGGGCAGATGCTCTGCGCCCCGCACACGCCACTTAAGCCCGCAGGCCACGCGCAGCCAGAACAGCGCAAACACCGACCAGCGCGTAATCACGAAGTACCGCCAGCGCCGGGGCAGCGGCAGGATGAGAATGCCCACGACGCCGAAAAACATGGTGACGGGGATAACGCCTACATAGAACAGCACCGACCGCAGTTTCACCAGCATGGGGAGTCCTTACTTAAGTCGTCTGACCACGGCTGCCAGATCGGGATAGACGTTAAGCCTTTCCCGCGCCGGCAGGCGGGCCAGGGTCTGCATGCCGTGGCCGGTTTCAACCAGCACGGCGCGCGCGCCTACCGCCCGCGCGGCTTCCAGATCGCTCAGGCGGTCGCCCACGAAGATGGCTTCGTTCAACGGTGCGCCCGTGCGGAGCGCAATACTTTCCAGCATGCCGGGCCGCGGCTTGCGGCAGCGGCAGCCTTCGTCCGGCCCGTGAGGGCAGAACAGGATGGCGTCGATACGTCCGCCAAGCCGCTGAACTTCGTTAATTAACTTGGTGTGGATGCGCTGCAACTGGCTGATTTCGATCAGGCCGCGCGCAATCCCGGACTGGTTGGAGACGATGAATATCCGGAAGCCCATCTGGCTCGCGGCGGCCAAGGCTTCGATGCTGCCCGGCAGCGACCGCCACTCCTCGGGCGTTTTGATGAACTCCGCCGATTCCTCGTTGATAACCCCGTCGCGGTCAACGATGAGCAGGCGCATCGGGGGCTTTAGCTGGCAATCAGGCTGATATCCGCCACGCGCAGGAAGAGCGCCTGCAGGGCGTATAGCAGTTGCAGGCGAGCGTTGCGCAAGACGGGGTCTTCGGCCATCACCATCACCTGGTCGAAGAAGGCATTCACCGGCGCCTGCAGGCGCGCGAGGCGGGCCAGATAGGCTTGATAGTCGCCGGCCTCGGCGAAGCCTGCGGTCTGCAGGCTCGCGTCCTCCAGTTCGCGGGCGAGCGCGAGTTCGGCCGCTTCTACCAGTTGGGCGTTATCGGTGGCGCCGGGCGTAAAGCCGGTGGCTTTGCGCAGGATGTTGCCGATGCGTTTGTTGGCGGCCGCCAGGGCCACCGCTTCCGGCAACTGCAGAAACGCATCTACCGCCGCGATCCGGCGAGCGAGTTCGCGCGGCGCGCCGGGGCGGGTTACCAGCACCGATTCGACGACATCGGCGCGACTGCCGCGGTCCACGAAGTAGCCGCGTGCGCGCTCCAGCACGAAATCGAATACCACAGCCGCGGTGGCGGGGGTGATGCGCTCGCCGTGGCCGTTCGCGGCCTGTTCCAGCGCCTGCGCGAGGTCGATGGCCGAATCGCTTTCGATACAAATCCTGAGGCAGCCCAGCGCCGCCCGGCGGAGCGCGTAAGGGTCTTTGTCGCCGGTCGGCGCACCGCCCACCCCAAAAATACCGGTGAGGCTGTCGAGTTTGTCCGCCAGCGCCACGCAGCGGCCCGCGCCGGAGGCCGGAATCTCATCGCCGGCGAAGCGGGGTTGGTAGAACTCCCCTAGCGCGTTGGCCACCGCCTCGCCTTCGCCATCTTGCCGCGCGTAGTAGGCACCCATCGTGCCTTGCAGCTCGGGGAACTCGCCCACCATCTCCGACACCAGATCGCAGCGCGACAGCAGGCCGGCGCGCTCAGCGGCTGTCGGCTCGGCCTGAAACAGCGGCGCCAGCTGGCCCGCCAGTGCGGCCACCCGCTCGCTTTTCTCCAGCAGCG
>Ga0164295_10002064_pt1 | contig 16683 bp, 12 predicted proteins | sample GEODES006metaG_FD_111798 | JGI IMG/M metagenome (GOLD analysis project Ga0164295, IMG submission 111798) | Oligotrophic lake water microbial communities from Sparkling Lake, Wisconsin, USA - GEODES006 metaG | ecosystem: Environmental > Aquatic > Freshwater > Lake | place: USA: Sparkling Lake... | reverse complement strand
CAGCCAGCGCCGATGATACTACCCAACAGGGTGGAAAAGTAGGACACCGCCGAACACACATCAAGGAACACCCCCCGAGAAATCGGGGGGTGTTTCCTATTGCCTCATCAATTGAATAAGGCCGTCATTTCTAATTCCAGAAGTGCGCGTTTGCGTTCAATACCGCCGCCATATCCGGTTAGACCGCCCGACGATCCGATTACCCGGTGACACGGAACGATAATGCCGATCGGATTACGGCCATTGGCCATCCCCACTGCACGGGACGCGGTCGGCGAACCTATCTGTTCGGCGATCTGGCCGTACGAACGCGTCTCGCCATAGGGAATTGTCTGCAATGCTGCCCACACCCGACGCTGGAACTCGGTGCCCGTCAGTTCCAGTTCAATGTCGAACGCGATGAGTTCACCGGCGAAGTAGGCCTCGAGTTGCGCCACTACATCGGCGAAGGCGTCCGGGCCAGCGAGCTCCCAACCTGACCGGTCCGGCTCGTGGGTTTGACCTACCATCCGCAGATGTATCAGCGTCGAACCGCTGCCGGCCAGGGTGAGCGGACCTACCGGGCTGTCGACGATCCGGTACTGCAACGGTGTCATGACAGTGGCTCCTTCGGCGGCCAGTGATTCACGGGATGGTCCAGCGTCGTCCAGAGATGCTGAACCGCGTACGCACGCCACGGTCGCCAGCGCACACTGCGTGCAGTCAGACTGGCGGTACTGGTGCCGAGGCCCAGATGCCCGGCGGCCACCCGAACTCCAAGGTCGGCGGCAGGGAAGGCATCGGGGTCGCCGAGGGCGCGCATGGCAACGATTTCCGTCGTCCATGGCCCGATCCCGGGTAACGCCAAAAGCTGCCGGCGGGCCCGATCCCAGTCGCATCCGGGATCGAGCACGACTTCGTCGTTGTTCAGGCCTGAGATCAGCGCAGCCAGCGATGCGCGCCGGGCGCTGGGAAGGGCGAGGTGTGCTGGATCGATCTCGGCCAACTGTCCGACGGCTGGGAAGGTGTGGGTCAGACCGCCCGCCGGATCGCTCACCGCGTTGCCATAGGCGCTCACCAGTCGGGCGGCGTGCGTACGGGCGGCCTTGGTCGATACCTGCTGGCCGAGTACCGCCCGCACCGCTAGTTCATGCTCGTCGACCGTGCGGGGAATTCTTTGGCCCGGGGCTTTGGCGACCAGCGCACGCAGGTCGGCATCGCTGCTCAGTGCGGCGGTCACTGCGTCGGGGTCGGCATCCAGATCCAGCAGTCGGCGGCAGCGGGCAACCGCGGTGGCTAGGTCGCGTACGTTTTCCAGAACTAGCGCGCATCGGACGTGGTCAGGTTGCGGTGTGAGGCTGACGATTCCGTTGCCTGAACTGAGTCGAAGGGTGCGCCGATAGGCTCCCTCGCGCACCTCCTCGCAACCCGGCACCGCGGTGGCGGCCAGGTGGCCGAATACGCCGTCGTAGGCGAACGGGGTCCGAACCGGCAGGCGCAGCGAAAGCGTCTGGCCTCCGGTGGCCAGATCTCGTCTGTCGCGCCGAGATGCATTGTGGCGCATAGTCGTCGGGGTACAGCCACAGGCCGCCAGTACTGTGTCATTGAACTGTCTGATGCTGGCAAATCCCGCGGCGAATGCGATATCGCTGAACGGCAGACTGGTGGTCTCAATCAGCACCCGGGCAGTCTGCACTCGTTGTGCCCGGGCCAGGGCCAGCGGCCCGGCACCCACCTCGGCGTGCAGCATGCGCTCCAACTGACGTGCCGTGTAGCCGATCCGCGCGGCCAGGCCGGTGACGCCCTCGCGGTCTACCGCGCCGTCAGCGATCAGACGCATCGCCCGTGCCACGGCATCACCGCGACCATTCCATTCGGGGGATCCCGGTGAGGCATCGGGGCGGCACCTCTTGCAGGCCCGAAATCCCGCCCGCTGTGCAGCAGCCGCCGTCGCGTAGAAATTCACGTTGCGAGCCAATGGGAGCCGTACCGGGCAACTGGGCCGGCAGTAGATCCCGGTGGTCAGCACTGCCGTGACGAACCAACCGTCGAACCGGGGGTCCCTGGACTGGACGGCCCGGTAGCAACTGTCGATATCCTGGTGCACATCTCGACCTTCGCACGGCGACACCGACGGTACTAGCGGAAAACCGACATTGTGGGTGGCCGTGGTGGTTGCGTCGATACCGTGGGACAGGGATCACCCGACCACTCGATTCGCTAGCGGCTCAGCTGCCACCGATCAGGCTGGCGATCTGGACGCGCTCGTCGTACCCGCGTAAACGTACCGGCCGCCCGAGGCGCCAGAACCGTTGTTCGCGTTCGGAGGAGGCTGCGACGGTGGTCGCTGAAGCCAGCGCCCTGCTCGGCTCGGACCGGGCCAGTTCACTCAGCCGTGCCGCCTCATTGACCGGTTCACCAATCACCGTGTACTCGAAACGCTCCCTCGCCCCGACGTTGCCCGCGACCACCTGCCCGGCCGCCACCCCGATGCGGGCGGGGCACTCAGGCACCTCACGAGCCAGCCGTTGCACGATGGCTCGGGTGGCGGCCAACGCTTCGTCCTCTGGGTTGTTCAGCGAGACCGGTGCGCCGAACACCGCGAGCGCGGCATCGCCCTCGAACTTGTTGACTATGCCCCGGTGGCGGTCGACCTCCTCGACGATGACGGCGAAAAACCGGTTGAGGAGTTCAACGACCTCCATGGGGGGTCTGGTGCTGACCAGCTTGGTCGATCCGACGACATCGACGAATATGACAGCGACGTGGCGCTCTTCGCCGCCCAGGGTGGGCCGCTGTTGTTCGGCTGCCGCTGCGACCTCGCGTCCGACGTGGCGGCCGAACAGGTCGCGCACTTGCTCGCGCTCGCGCAGACCGGCGACCATCGAGTTGAAACCAGTTTGCAGTTCGCCGAGTTCGGTGCCGTCGAACACCACCACGCTGGCATTGAGGTCGCCCTCCTCGACCCGCTTTAGTGCTGCTCGCACCACCCGGACCGGGGTGGTGGTCAGCCAGGCCAGCACCCACATCAGCAGGAACCCCACGACCAGGCTGACGACCGAGGTAATCAGGACGGCGACCTCGAGTTGGCGCTGGGTGAGGTTGCGCAATAGCAGCGAGAACAATGCGGTAAGGCCAATTCCGATGACCGGCATGCCCGAACACAGCATCCACACCGTCAGGGTTCGGCCCATGACTCCCGGAGCCAGTCGGCGGGGTGCGGGGCCGACGGCTAGGGCTTGCGCTGCGACCGGGCGTAACGCGAACTCCGCGGACAGGTAGCAGGTGGTGGCCACCACCACACCGCAGAACCCCACCGTAAGCGCCATCCGGGGGATGAAGTCGGTATCGTATCGGCCAAAAAGCGCGGCCAAAAGTGCCGCACCGGTTCCCCATAATACTAAGTGCGACAGCGCAATTCGCCACGGTGTCACGAAAGCGCTGCGTTGTTCTTCGTGGGTAGGAACCCGGCCTTCGATCGCCCAGCGTAAGTCCTTGGTCGTACGTGTGTGGATCCACCACGTGCCCAACGCCCCCGCGGCGACGATGTAGGCCGGCGTGAGCACGAACGGTAGCCAGCGCGGTACGTCGTCGAACACGCTGGGCTCAGGAAAGGCGATGACCACGAGCAGGAAGGTCAGCGCGATTCCGATCGCGTTCACGGTGACGATGAACACGGTCAGGATGATCTGGATCCGCAGCCGACGCCTGGCTGTGCTCTCGTCGGCCCCGCCCAACAGCAGCGAGCCGTACGCGGGCGTGCTGGACAGCCGCCCGCTCTGCCGGGTGAGGCGTTCCAGAATCCGGCCCAGCCGCTGGGCCACGCTCGGGTTGGACCTCATACTGACGTCAGCCTAGTTCCCGGCGGCACCCTAAGCTGGATCGGTGCGACTCGTGATCGTCCAGTGCAGGGTTGACTACCTCGGTCGGCTCACCGCCCACCTTCCATCGGCCCGTCGGCTGTTGCTGATCAAGGCTGACGGCTCGGTCAGCATCCATGCTGACGATCGCGCCTACAAGCCGCTGAACTGGATGAGCCCGCCGTGTCAGCTCACCGAGTTCACCGACGGCGAGCAACCGATCTGGGTTGTCGAGAACAAGTCCGGGGAGCAATTGCGGATCACCATCGAGGAGATCGAGCACGACTCGAGCCACGAGCTGGGAATCGACCCGGGACTGGTCAAGGACGGCGTCGAGGCCCACCTCCAGGAACTGCTGGCCGAACATATCGAACTCCTCGGTGAGGGCTACACCCTGGTCCGGCGCGAGTTCATGACCGCGATCGGTCCGGTGGACATCCTGTGCCGGGACGCCGAGGGCGCCTCGGTGGCTGTCGAGATCAAACGTCGTGGCGAGATCGATGGTGTGGAACAGCTGACCCGTTATCTGGAGTTGCTCAACAGGGACACCCTGCTGGCACCGGTCGTTGGAGTTTTCGCCGCCCAGCAAATCAAACCGCAGGCACGCACGCTGGCTAGTGATCGCGGGATACGGTGCGTCACCCTTGATTACGACGCTATGCGCGGTTTGGACAGCGATGAGTTCCGGCTGTTCTGATGATGCCGCGCCGACGACGACGGGCCGTAGTTGGTCCACCCCCGATACCTCCACCGCGCCGGGTGGAAGCTGGCACAGACGGCCATGATTACGAAGTTCGTCCGGTACCGGGATCACGGGCCACCAAGATATACCGGTGTCCGGGCTGCGACCACGAGATTCGTTCCGGCGTAGCGCATGTGGTGGTTCTCCCGATAGACGACGCCGACGGTGACGAGCGCCGACACTGGCACACACCATGTTGGGCAAATCGGGCTAACCGCGGACCCACCCGCAGGTGGTCCTGAGGTCAGTGCTCGGCTGGCTCCACGAGTTCGACTAGCACGCCACCGGCATCCTTGGGATGGATGAAATTGATCCGAGAATTCGCCGTCCCGTGTCTCGGCTCGTCGTACAACAGACGCACGCCCTTGGCGCGCAGACGCTCAGAGAGGGCGTCGAGATCGCTGACCCGACAGGCCAGCTGCTGGATGCCCGGTCCGCGCTTATCGAGGAACTTGGCGATGGTGCAGGTGTCATCCAGTGGCGCCATCAGTTGGATCTGGGCGCTGCCGGCCGATGCACCGCGAACCGCCAGCATTGCCTCGCGCACGCCTTGATCGGTGTTGATCTCCTCGTGCACCACGATCATGCCAAGGAAGTCGTTGTACCAGGCGATTGCCTCATCGAGGTTCGGTACCGCAATGCCGACGTGATCGATCGCGGTGACCAGATCGCTCGCCAGCAATGTTCGGGCATCGAGGTGCTCGGTGGTCATAGAGCAACGGTAACCTGATGGCAGGAAACAGGACTAGCCAGTTGGCCAGATCGGCCGGAAATCAAACGCTTTGGAGGCAGTAATGACGACGTCTGTGATCGTTGCTGGGGCACGGACGCCCATCGGCCGGCTGATGGGTTCGCTCAAGGACTTCTCCGGTAGCGATCTCGGTGCCATCGCGATCCGGGCGGCGCTGGAGAAATCGGGTGTCTCTGCTTCGCTGGTCGACTACGTGATCATGGGCCAGGTGTTGACCGCCGGCGCGGGGCAGATGCCGGCTCGTCAGTCGGCCGTGGCGGCCGGTATCGGCTGGGATGTCCCGGCGCTGACGATCAACAAGATGTGTCTGTCCGGTATCGACTCCATCGCGCTGGCCGATCAGCTCATCCGGGCCGGTGAGTTCGACGTGGTGGTGGCCGGCGGTCAGGAGTCGATGTCGCGTGCTCCGCATCTGTTGATGGATAGCAGGGCCGGGTACAAGTACGGCGATGTGACCCTGCTCGACCATATGGCCTATGACGGTTTGCATGACGTTTTCACCGATCAGCCAATGGGTGCCCTGACCGAGCAGCGCAATGACGCCGACCAGTTCACCCGACTCGAGCAGGATGAACTCGCCGCCGCATCGCATCAGAAGGCAGCCGCCGCTTGGAAGGACGGGGTATTCGCTGATGAGGTGGTTTCGGTGAAAATTCCTGCGCGCAAAGGTGATCCGATCGAATTCTCCGAGGATGAAGGAATTCGTGCCAACACCACGGTGGACTCACTGGCCGGTCTCAAACCCGCGTTCCGCAAGGACGGCACCATCACCGCCGGCTCGGCATCGCAGATCTCCGATGGTGGTTGCGCCGTCGTGGTGATGAACAAGGCCAAAGCCCAGGAACTCGGGCTGAGCTGGTTGTGTGAGATCGGTGCGCACGGTGTAGTGGCAGGTCCGGACTCCACGTTGCAGTCGCAGCCGGCGAACGCCATCAAGAAGGCCATCGCCCGGGAGGGCATCTCGACAGATCAACTCGAGGTGATCGAGATCAACGAGGCCTTTGCGGCCGTCGCGCTCGCCTCGACCCGTGAACTAGGAGTCGATCCGGCGAAGGTCAACCGCAGCGGCGGCGCTATCGCAATGGGTCACCCGATTGGTATGTCCGGAGCGCGGATCACACTGCATGCCGCACTGGAGCTGTCACGCCGAGGATCGGGATACGCGGTCGCCGCGTTGTGTGGAGCCGGTGGTCAGGGTGATGCACTAATCCTGCGGAGTTAACCCGCCGCCAGAACTACCGACGTTTGCTGGCGCCAGGCACACGAGGCCGTGTGATGTTGATCATATCGGCCACGATCAACGGCTGATCGCCACGCCGCCGATCGCGACGTCGCAGATCGCAACATCTCAGTAGCAGGGTTCCCCGGCAGGGGTGTAGTACGCCACGCCTTCGGGCGTGTAGCACGGGATTTCACCTGGGAAGAAGGGCACGTAGTAATAGGGACGTACCGCGGCGTCAACGATCGGGTCTACCCCGACCGGGCCGACGACACCCCCGACGCCCACTGGGCCCACCGGGCCCAGGACAGGACCGACACCGCCGACGCCCACCGGGCCAACCGGTCCGGCGACGGGGCCCAATGGGCTACCGATACCGCCGTAGCCCCCGACGCCGTAGGGGTCGAAAGGATCGCGAACATCCGCCCCCGCGCTAGGAGCCACCGAACCCATCGACACAGCCGCTACAGCCAGCATGGTGAATGCCAACTTCTTCACGTTGAACTCCGTTCGTCCGCCAGGGTGTTGTGGAGCAACGATACCCGAACAACCGGGATTCACCGGGTCGAGCATGGGGAACCGGCAAACGCGCCCTGGCGCGGCCGTGACAGACTTGCGGATGTGACTCGTCCCCGTCCGAGAACTTCGCCCGTGATGACCGGTGCGGTGGATCTCTCCGGTCTCAAACAACGTGCGCAGCAGGGTTCGGCAGCCGTCGCCCCCGGGGGCGTCGAGGTCACCGAGATCAACTTCGAGGCCGAGGTCCTCGTTCGCTCCGGTGAAGTTCCCGTGGTCGTCCTGCTGTGGTCGCCGCGCAGCGAGGCCTGTGTCCAACTCGCCGATGCGCTGGCCGGGCTTGCCGCCGCCGACAACGGGAAGTGGTCGTTGGCCACTGTCAATGTCGACACCGCGCCGCGGGTGGCCTCGATGTTCGGTGTCGAGGCGGTGCCCACGGTGGTGGCCCTGGCCGCCGGACAGCCGCTGGCCAGCTTCGAGGGTTCGCAGCCGCCGGATCAGCTGCGGCGCTGGGTCGACTCGCTGCTGGCAGCAACAGCCGGCACGTTCGGCGCTGAAACGGACGCCAAAGCCGAAACCGTCGACCCCGCTCTCACGGCAGCCCGCGACACACTGGAAGCTGGGGACTTCGTCGCCGCGGCGGCTGCTTACCAGGCGATCCTTGACGCCGACCCCACTCATGCCGAGGCTAAGGGCGCGCTGCGTCAGATCACGTTTCTCACGCGTGCCGGGGACGTGGTGCCGGATGCCCTGGCATTAGCCGACGCCGCACCGGACGATATCGATGCGAATTTCGCCGCCGCTGATGCGCAGATTCTCGGCCAGGATGTCACCGGCGCGTTCGACCGGTTGATCGGGTTGGTCAAACGGACCGCGGGCGACGAGCGCATCCGGGTCCGAACCCGCCTGATCGAACTGTTCGAGCTCTTTGATCCGACCGATCCGGATGTGATCGCCGGTCGCCGTAACCTGGCGAACGCGCTGTACTGACGTCAGCAGGGCTCCAGCCACACCGCCGAGGTCGGCGGCAGCACCAGTTTGGCAGAGGCGGGACGTCCGTGCCAGGGTCGTTCTGCCGCCTCCACGAAACCTAAGTTGCCGATGCCGGAACCGTTGTAGACGGTCGCGTCACTGTTGAGCACCTCGCGCCAGGTGCCGGCGCGTGGCAGCCCGAGGCGATAGCGTCTGTGCTCGCTGCCGGCGAAGTTGAATACGCACGCCAGCACCGAACCATCTGAGCCGTAGCGCAGGAAGCTCAACACATTGCTCGCCGAATCGTTCGCGTCGATCCAGGAGTATCCCTCAGGTCGACTGTCCTGGCTCCACAGCGCCGGATGGTGCCGGTAGACGGCGTTGACGTCGGCCATGAAGCGCGCGATTCCTGAGGAGAAGCTGTTCTCGTCCAGTTGGTACCAATCAACGCCACGTTCTTCGGACCACTCGGCGCGCTGGCCGAACTCTTGGCCCATGAAAAGCAACTTCTTGCCGGGATGGGCCCATTGATACGCGAGCAGACTGCGCAGGCCGGCCGCCTTGACGTGGTCGTTACCGGGCATCCGGCCCCACAGCGTGCCCTTACCGTGCACCACCTCATCGTGGCTGATCGGTAGCACGTAGTTCTCGCTGAAGGCATAGAGCATTGAGAACGTCATCTCGTGGTGGTGAAAACTCCGATAGATCGGATCGCGGCTGATGTAGTCAAGGGTGTCGTGCATCCACCCCATATTCCATTTCATCGAAAAGCCAAGCCCACCAATATTCGTGGGTCGGGTCACGCCCGGCCAGGAAGTCGACTCCTCAGCGATGGTGACGATGCCCGGGATGATCTTGTGTACGGTGGCGTTCATTTCCTGGAGGAACTGCACCGCCTCCAGATTCTCCCGTCCGCCATAGGCATTTGGACTCCAGCCACCGTCGGGACGCGAGTAGTCCAGATAGAGCATGGACGCCACCGCATCGACCCGGAGTCCGTCGATGTGAAACTCGCCCAGCCAGTACAACGCGTTGGCCACCAGGAAGTTCCGCACCTCCGGGCGCCCGAAATCGAAAACGTATGTACCCCAATCGAGTTGTTCACCGCGGCGCGGATCGGAGTGCTCGTAGAGGGCGGTGCCGTCGAAGCGGCCCAGTGCCCAGCTGTCCTTGGGAAAGTGCGCCGGAACCCAGTCCACGATGACGCCGATGCCGGCTTGGTGCAGCGCATCCACGAGGAAGCGAAAATCGTCGGGGGTGCCGAATCTCGATGTCGGCGCATAGTAGGACGTCACCTGGTAACCCCAGGATCCGCCGAAGGGGTGCTCGGCAACCGGTAACAGTTCGACATGGGTAAAACCCTGTGTCACAACGTATTCGGTGAGCTGGTGGGCCAGCTCACGATAGGTCAGTCCGGGCCGCCACGAGCCCAGATGGACCTCGTAGGTGCTCATCGGCTCGAACACCGGATTCCCCTCGGCGCGACGGGTCATCCACGATGCGTCGTTCCAGGTGTAGTTCGAGACGAACACCCGCGAGGCGGTGTGCGGTGGCACCTCGGTGGCGAACGCCACCGGGTCGGCCCGATCGGTGATCGATCCGTCGACTCCGTGCACTCGAAACTTGTACAGGCCGTCGGCGGCGAAGTCCGGCCAGAACAGCTCCCAGACTCCCGATGAGCCCAACACCCGCATCGGCGCGTCATGGGAGTCCCACCCGTTGAATTCACCGATCAGGCTGACGCCCTTGGCATTCGGCGCCCAGACCGCGAAGGACACCCCCTCGACCACGCCATCGGCAGTGGTGAAGGTTCGCGGATGAGCCCCGAGGATCTCCCACAGGCGTTCGTGACGGCCCTCGGCGAACAGGTGCAGGTCGACCTCGCCCAGGGTCGGAAGAAAACGGTATCCGTCGGCCATCACGTGGGCGTCCGAGTGATCGCCGCCGGAGTAGCTGACCTCGAGCCGGTAGTCGATGAGGTCGGCAAACGGTAGCGCCACCGCGAACATTCCGGAGTCGATATGGGTCATCGGGTGCCGCTGCCCGCCGACGAGTGCCACCACCTCGCGCGCGTGCGGGCGAAGTGCGCGGATCACCGTCTGCTCGCCGTACTCGTGTGCTCCGAGGATGCTGTGCGGATCGTGGTGCACGCCGGCGACGAGTCGGGCGAGTTCGCCTGGATCAGGTGCCAGGTGGCTGGTGGCGCGTTTGCGGGTCATCGCGGGTTCATTCCCGACGTAGCAGGTTCAGACGCTGGTCGGCAGGGACCGCCGGCATGTTGAGGATGTGAGCGACCGCCCGGGCCGGCTCCAGGCGGACGAAATTGTCCTGGCCCCACTGGTATTCCTCCCCGCTGATTTCGTCACGGACCCAGAACCGGTCGTAGGGAGCCATCGCGAGCGCGCCCATATCCAGCCAGAGTGTGCCCTGCTCTACGGCGAAGGGATTCAGCGTCACAACGACAAGGACCGTGTCACCGGACACCGGGTCGAACTTGCTATAGGCCAACAGGGCGTCGTTATCGACGTGATGGAACCGGATGGTGCGCAATTGACACAGCGCCGGGTGCAGCCCTCGAATCTCATTGAGCCGGGTTAGGAACGGCTCCAGCGAGCGACCGGCTGCGAGCGCGCCGACGAAGTCGCGCGGACGCAATTCGTATTTTTCGGAATCGAGGTATTCCTCGCTTCCAGGGCTCACCGCCGCGCTCTCGAAAAGCTCGTAGCCCGAATACACCCCCCACGAGGTGCCCATCGTCGCGGCCAGTACGGCGCGGATGGCGAACATGCCCGGCCCGCCGTTTTGCAGGCTCTCGTGGAGGATGTCCGGGGTATTGACGAAAAGGTTGGGCCGCGCGTAATCGGCATGCTCGGCGATCTGTCGGCCGAATTCCTCCAACTCCCATTTGGCGGTGCGCCAGGTGAAGTACGAATACGACTGCGTGAAACCGAGTTTGGCCAAGCCGTACATTCGCGCCGGCCGGGTGAATGCTTCCGAGAGGAACAGCACATCGGGGTCGGTGGCCTTCACCTGACCGATCAGCCAGGCCCAGAAGTCCGGCGGCTTGGTGTGTGGATTGTCCACCCGAAAGATCCTGACACCGTGGCTGATCCAGTGCCGAACCACGCGCAGCACCTCGGCGGAGAGGCCCGCCGCGTCATTATCGAAGTTCAGCGGATAGATGTCCTGGTACTTCTTCGGCGGGTTCTCGGCGTAGGCGATCGTGCCGTCGGGGAGTTCGGTGAACCACTGCCGGTGGCTGGTCGCCCACGGATGATCCGGTGCGCACTGCAGCGCCAGATCCAGAGCGATCTCCATACCATTCTCGCGCGCCGTGGCCACGAAGGTATCGAAGTCCCTGATGGTTCCCAGATCGGGGTGAACGGCATCGTGGCCGCCTGCGCTGCTTCCGATCGCCCACGGTGAGCCGACGTCGCCGGGTTCTGCGGTCACGGAGTTGTTGGGGCCCTTGCGATGCACGGCGCCGATCGGATGAATCGGCGGCAGATACACGACGTTGAATCCCATGGCGGCGATGCGGCCCAGCGCGGCCGATGCGGTGGTGAATGTGCCGTGCAGCGGGCGGCCGGCGGCGTCGCGCCCTCCGGTGGATCTCGGGAACATTTCGTACCAGGCGCTGCAGCGGGCCGTCGGTCGGTCCACCCACACCCCGTACTGGCGGCCCCGGGTGACCAGTTCGCGCAGCGGATAGGTCTCGAGCAGTTCGCTCACCTGATGGGACAGCGCCAGCGCCGCACGGATCAGGGGGTCACCGGGGCGGCGTAACGCCTCGGCTGCCTCGTGCAGGGGTGCCCGGTCGGCGCGGGGGACGCCGGCGGCGGCCCGTTCCAACAGGGCGGCTCCCACCACGAGATCGTTATCCAGATCCTCCTCGCCCTGACCTGCTTCCAGTTTGGCGACGACCGCGTGCCGCCACGACGTGATCGGGTCGCCCCAGCCGTCCACCCGGAATGTCCACAAGCCCACCCGGTCAGGGGTGAAGTGGCCGTGGAAGACATCCGGGGCGCGGCCCGGTGACATCGGGGAGCGCACGGGCTTGACCCGCACCGTCGGCGCCACCGGATCCGGTGCGGGCTCATCGGGTGATGGAAGCGATCCGGCATCCACCTGCGGGTAGGCCTGCCCCCGATAGCGTACGACCAGCGTGGCTGCCACTGCCTCGTGCCCCTCCCGCCACACCGTGGCGCACACCGGCACGATTTCGCCGACGACCGCTTTGGCCGGATAGGTGCCGCCGGACACCACGGGTGCGACGTCATCGATCGCGATACGCCCCGGCACCGACCACCTCATTTCCGCATCAACCGCCGGATCTCACCGTAGTGGCCGCAATCACCTCCCGGGGGTGAAGTGCACACTGCGAGCATCCCGGTTCGTCAGTAAGGTCTGACGCGTGAAAGCTCTCCGCAGGTTCACCGTTCGTGCCCACCTTCCGGACCGACTCGCCGCGCTGGGTCAGCTGTCGACGAACCTGCGCTGGTCGTGGGACACCCCGACCCAGGACTTGTTCGAGAGCATCGATCCCGAGCAGTGGGCGCAGACCGGCAGGGACCCGGTGGCACTGCTCGGCGAGGTGAGCCGGGCGCGGCTCGATGAGCTTGCCGAAGATCAGGCATTCCTGGAACGGCTCGATCACCTGTCTGCCGATCTCAACGAGTATCTGACCAAGCCGCTGTGGTATCAGCAGATGGCCGCAGAGGCTGACACCGAGTCGCCGATGCCCAGCGGGATCGGCTATTTCTCGATGGAGTTCGGTGTCGCCGAGGTGCTGCCGATCTACTCCGGTGGCCTCGGCATTCTGGCCGGCGATCACCTCAAGGCGGCCTCGGATCTGGGACTGCCGCTGATCGGCGTGGGTCTGAACTACCGGTCGGGTTATTTCGAGCAGTCGTTGACTGCCGACGGGTGGCAGCACGAGAACTACCCGTCGCTGGACCCGCAGGGTCTTCCCCTGCATCTACTTGCCGACGCGGACGGCACTCCGGTGGTCGTTGAACTGCCCATGCCGGAGTCGCGTGTGTTGCGGGCGCGGGTCTGGGTGGCTCAGGTGGGTCGGATCCCGTTGCTGCTACTCGATTCCGACATCCCGGAGAACGACCACGATCTGCGTCACGTCACCGACCGGTTGTACGGCGGCGACCAGGAACACCGGATCAAACAGGAGCTGCTGGCCGGTATCGGCGGGGTACGCGCCATCCGAGCATTCACGGCCATCGAAGGCCGTCCCGCACCGGACGTCTTCCATATGAATGAGGGCCACGCGGGTTTTCTCGGACTGGAGCGCATCCGGGAGTTCATGGTCGCCGATCACCTCGATTTCGACACCGCGCTGACCGTGGTGAGGGCCAGTACGGTATTTACCACCCATACCCCGGTCCCGGCAGGAATCGACAGATTTCCGGTCGAGATGGTGGAGCGCTACTTCGGCGATGAGTCCGATCAGGGTCTGCTGCCCGGTGTGCCGGTGCAGCGGGTCCTTGCCTTCGGCGCCGAAGGTGATCCCGACAAGTTCAATATGGCGCATATGGGTCTGCGCCTTGCTCAGCGTGCCAACGGAGTCTCTGAACTGCACGGCCGGGTGAGCCGGGGAATGTTCGATGAGCTGTGGCCCGGGTTCGACCCACCGGAGGTTCCGATCGGGTCGATTACCAATGGGGTACACGGACCCACATGGGCGGCACCGGAATGGGTGCAGCTGGCCCGGGAGTTGGCCGGCTCGACGGAGGCACTGCGTGAGCCCTCGGAATGGCAGCGGATCGAGCAGGTGGACTTCGGCCATATCTGGTGGATCCGATCGCAACTTCGCGCCAAGCTGGTTGCTGATGTTCGCCAGCGGTTGATGATGTCGTGGCTTCAGCGTGGCGCTGCGGAGGCTGAACTGAGTTGGATTGCAACGGCATTCGATCCCGATGTTCTCACCGTCGGCTTCGCGCGCCGAGTGCCGACGTACAAAAGATTGACCTTGATGTTGCGTGACCCCGAGCGACTCGAGGCGCTACTGCTCGACAAGGACAAGCCGATTCAGCTCATCGTCGCCGGAAAATCGCATCCCGCCGATGACGCCGGCAAGGGGCTCATCCAGCAGGTCGTCCGGTTCGCTGACCGACCCGAGGTGCGGCACCGCATCGCTTTTCTGCCGAATTACGACATGTCGATGGCCAGGCTGCTCTATTGGGGCTGCGACGTCTGGCTCAACAATCCGCTTCGGCCGCTGGAGGCCTGCGGAACCTCAGGGATGAAGAGCGCATTGAACGGCGGGCTCAACCTTTCGATCCGCGACGGCTGGTGGGACGAGTGGTACGACGGCGAAAACGGTTGGGAGATACCGACGGCCGACGGCGTGTCCGACGAGCGCCGTGATGATCTGGAAGCCGGCGCACTCTACGAGTTGCTCGAGAATGCGGTGGCGCCGAAGTTCTACGACCGCGACGACCACGGCATTCCGCACCGCTGGGTCGAGATGGTCCGCCACACCGTTCAATCGTTGGGGCCCAAGGTGCTGGCCTCCAGAATGGTGCGGGATTACACCGAGAAGTACTACGTACCGGCCGCGGCGTCTGCTCGCCGGACCATCGAAGCGATCGACGGACTGCCGTTCGGCCACGCTCGCGAACTGGCGGCCTACCGCCAGCGGGTCAGCGAAGCCTGGCCGTCAGTGACGATCACCGATGTCGACAGCACCGGACTGCCGGATACTCCGCTGGTGGGCTCGGAGCTCACGCTGACCGCGACCGTGGCCCTGGCGGGGCTGGGCCCCGAGGAAGTGGTGGTGCAGGCGGTGCTGGGCCGGGTCGATTCCGGCGGCACCCTGACCGAGCCGCTCTATGCCGATATGGCGCACATCGGCTCCGGCGAGGGAGGGACGGAGATCTTCTCCACCACCACCCCGCTTCGACTGTCGGGGTCGATGGGTTACACCGTGCGGGTGCTGCCACATCATCGGCTGCTTGCCGGCGATACCGAGATGGGGCTGGTCAGGCTGGCTTGAGACGGCCAGTCCGGGGAGCGTTTCGCGCGCTTTGGATCGCGCATGTAGGTTGCCTAACAAGGTAGCCGGAGTCGGAAGGCGTTCGAAGACATGGTGCGTGGCGGTTCTGTGCTGGTGGTTGTCGCGGCGTTGATGGCGACCGCGGCACCGGCCTCGGCCGAACCCGACCCGGCCACCCCGGACCCTATGGCCACGGTTGCCGCTGCGGAAGCGGGTGCCCCAATCGAGGCTGGCCCCCCGGTCGATGACGGGAAGGTGGCCTCGACCCCGCCGGCCACGACGAAGGCGCCCGATGGTGCGACGTTGACGATCTCGGCCAAGGATGAGACCCAGATGCCGGCCGCGCCCTTGACCACTGCGATCTCGACGCGCGAGTACGTCGTCGGTGGGGTCTACAACGGCATGGTCAAGGGCTCCGAGGAGACGCCTGAGGGTGTCTTCGAGGTCGGCTATCAGATCGGCTGCGGTATTGACATGAGCACCGGCGGGGGTGTGCTCATCGGCGCCAATGGCGGAGCTAATGCCTCACTCGGCTATTTCGGCCTGGATTTCGCTGGCACCCTCGCCGACGGCCTGGTACCCGGCGTCGGCGGTCAAGTCGGTGGCAGCGTCACCGTCGGCCTCAAGCCCGGCATCATCAATAACGTCCCGGTGACCAAGAAGGAATACAAAGGCTCCGAGCCGTGGGTATCGATCAGCAACTACCGCGTGAAAATCGACGGCTGCGTCGGGGAATCCTTCATCCGGTCCTATGCCACGCTGACCAAGTCGACCGAACTGGGCGACGCGATCCTGTCCTGGTGGGGAGTCACCAAGGCGGTCTAGCGTCGCGTCAGGGGAACCGCTTGATGCAGCGATCCGCATCGCCAAGAACCCCGACGCGGAATGCGTCGATACGGGAAAATCCGGCCGGGACCGACGCGCCATTGACATCGCCGGCCACCAGTCCATTGGTCAGCAGACCCGATATCGCCTCATCGATATCGCCGGCGGTCAACGCCACCGTATTGCCGTCCGGCGTCGTGACGTCCCTAGACAGTTTGGTGGTCGCCACTCCGGTCAGGCAGGCGGTCCGCAAGCCCGCGGCGGCATCGTCGAGCACCAGTCCGCCTTGTTCGTTCTGCCACGCCACCATGTAGCGGGATATCAACGCCGAGTAGGCGGTGTTATCACCCTGGAGGGCGGGCCCCTCAAAGCCCTCGCTGGGCGCGCCGATCGCCTGCAGTCCCGGCAGATCGACGGCGATGGTGTTGCTGGCCGGGCAGTAGGAGACCGGTGGGCTCGGACGGGCGTCCGGGCAGGTCGAGGCGGCGGCGGCGTCGAAGGTCAACTGCGGTGGGTTTTTCGGTGCAAACAGAATGTTCATCGCCTCAATGAGCGAGACGACGGAAGCTTCGGTGACCGGTAACTCACCGGTCTGATCCGTGGGCAGTTCCACCGGCAGATCGCCGCGGCGCTGCCTGATCTCTTTGATATTGATCGCCGCACACGCCGCGGCCCCGTCGGTGAATCCGAACTGGAACGCCGAGATGCGTTCAAACGCCGAGCCGTGTTCGTCGCCGTCGGAGTAATCGTTCTGGCTGAGCAATGGGTCTCGGAACGAGATCATGGCGGCCAGAATGTTGTTCAGCCCTT
>Ga0164295_10002063_pt1 | contig 16692 bp, 6 predicted proteins | sample GEODES006metaG_FD_111798 | JGI IMG/M metagenome (GOLD analysis project Ga0164295, IMG submission 111798) | Oligotrophic lake water microbial communities from Sparkling Lake, Wisconsin, USA - GEODES006 metaG | ecosystem: Environmental > Aquatic > Freshwater > Lake | place: USA: Sparkling Lake... | reverse complement strand
CCTACCCGCCGGCATACCCGCCGGCCTACCCTGAAGATCGTTCGGCAGCTAGCGGCGGCGGCGGCGGCAACGTCGGAGGAGGAGGAGGAGGAGGAGGAGGAGGCGCCAGCGCTCGTGATGGGGCTCTGTCCATGGAAGCCGCAGCCGCAGCCGCGGCGGAGGCCTACGCGCCGCGGTGGGCGGCAGCGCCGCCGGTGATACCGCCATCGCAGCCGGTGGCAGCAGCAGCCCTCGCGCAGCCGCTGTCAGTGTCGCCGCTGACTCCGCCGAGCGCGCCCCTCGGCCAGTTCGACGTGCCATCGCCCGCATACCGGGTGCCGACCTTCCCTCCGCCCGCGACGGCAAGCACGCCCGCCGCCGCCACCACCGACGCACGCAGCGCGCCGCGGCCCACTGCCGCCACCAACGACGGTTTGGGACCCCTTCCAAAAGACCTCGTCAGCCTCAGCCTGCAGCCCAAGGTGCCCTGCGCCTACAGTGGCGGCAGCTACATTGGCGGCTCTGCCCAGTCGTTCGCGGTACCGTCGCAAACGGTACAGCAGAGCACAAGCATGGTGCCCCCCGTCACACGCCCGTCCGCGCCCCTAGCGCCGGGCGCCGTCCCGGGCACCACCCTGCTCGCGGGCGGCGCCTCTCCATTCAGTGGTTGTGGCAGCTGCGCACCGCCGCCCTTTTCCTGGGATCCAACGAGGACAACCACGCCGCCGGGTCACGTCGGTGCCCAACTCGGCGCCACCGGCCGCGCGCACGGCAACCCCACCGGTATCGGCTCTAACCTCCGGCCGCTGCTGATCCCCGAGGCGCTCATCAGCACCTTCGAGCGGCTCGCCGCATCCAACACGGCACGGAACATCGAGACTTGCGGGATCTTGGTAGGCACGGTCGTGAACGGCGAGCTGCGTACCGACCGACTCCTGTTGCCCTCCCAGACGGGTACGAGTGACACGTGCACCACCACGGACGAGAATGAGATCTGGGACTATTGCTCCGGACAGGGCGCGTGTACCTTCGGATGGATCCACACACACCCAACGCAGACGTGCTTTCTCTCGTCGATGGACTTGCATACGCACTGCGGCTACCAGAGCATGCTCGATGAGGCCGTCGCCATCGTCCTTTCACCCTCACGCACGCCCCGACACGGCGTCTTTCGACTTTCGCATCCGGACCCGCCCGGCCTTCGTGAGCTTCAGCGCTGCCGGAAGCACGGCTTCCATCCAGACCACCAGCGTAACGGGCAGGACGCGGGCAACGGCGTGTACGAGCACTCGACACACATCCGATGGACCCAGACCCCTATCCAAGTGGTCGACCTACGCAAGCCCAAGTGACGCGCACGCTGCTGCACCTTGGAGCCTGCGTGGCTGCATGCTGCACAGCCTGCGCACACACTCATCCCGCGCTGCGTACGACACAGCTCATGCCGCAGTGCAGTGCCGCAGTGGGTGTGCGGGGATGTGAGCTCTATGCAGCGCTGCCGCGATGTTTAGAATTCAAGACGGCTACCCTCGGCCGGGCGCTCTGCCCCCCTTTTGTCCGGTCTCACCTCTGTCCTCTGCCTCACACCGAGCGCGGTGGCACGTGTGCTGCGCGCGGGTGCGCTTATGAACGTTTTTGCACTGTGAACTAGCGATTTTTGCGGGACGGTCGTGGCGGCGGGACTTGCGATCTTGATTTCTTGTAACATTTGAACTCATCATTTGTGTTTAACAACGTTAACAACACTAACGGCTGCTGAACATTTAACAACATTAGCGCTTGAAAAAAACACTAAGCCAACGTTAGGAGTCAACATTAACCGGTTCGGTTCGAAACAACTACCAATCGAAGAATCGTGCGTTCGGGACGCGGCGGGGGCCGGGGGCGGGGCCGGGGCGCCGCGCGCGTCTAACGCAAGTTTGAAGTTAACAACTCGCTCGACCTCGACCTCGAGCACGTGGCTTCTGCTGAATGTTTTGAGTTTGATCGTTCGATCCTGGCTGACTATCACTCCCAGACCGCTGACCAGTCTTCCCCACGTCCTCGAAGTCCTCGTTCGCGTCCCCCGCGACTTCCTAAAGCTAAACGGGGAGGCTTCGGCCCCCTTACAGCTTTCCTTGGCGCGGCGCCGAAGGAGAAGGCTGCAATCGCACATGACAGCGATGCGGGTATGATGCGCCGATCGCTCAGCCCGACATACATCCGGGGAAGCACCCCAGGGACGACTTCGCGCTGACCGCGCAGGGTGGCCGAAAGCATGATTCGAGCGGCTCTCTCCGCGCTAAGCACCACCCCTCCAACGGAGCGCACGCCCGGCAGCGAGAACACGGCGGATTTCTCCAGCCCTGACTTGGATGCAAACTCGCTGTCGACCGCGCCCGGCATCCCGCACGTCACGCTTACGCCCGAACGGCGCAGCTCTGCGCCAGCGCCGGCCGCCAACGAGCGAAGAAATGCTTTACTCGCAGCGTAGCACGCAACGCCCGGCACGCCTGGAGCGGCGCCTGCAGTCGAAGCCACGAGCAAGACGCGCCCATGGCCACGTGCGGCAAACGACGCACCTACACGCTGCAAAAGTGCAACGTTGGCGCCCACGTTGAGCGCAAGCATTCGCTGAAGCTCGGGAGCGGACTGCTGGCACATGGCTGCAGGAATCGGGCAGACGCCTGCGTTGAGGATGAGGAGATCGAGTTTCTCGAAATCGGCAGCGGATCGAACTGCGTCGACACCCACCACGGACGACAGATCAGCTGGCACGATCCTGGTCCGAGTGCCGTGGGTCGCTTCCAGTTCCGCAGCAAGGGTAACAAGTTGTGGAAATCGTCTTGCAACCAGAATGACATCGTACCCTGCAGATGCCGCCTCTCGAGCCAGAGCTGCCCCGATTCCAGAGGACGCGCCGGTCACCAGCGCCCACGGTCGGTCGGTAGCGAAGTCAGAGATGGCCATCAGCCCGCCTGCCAGCAGCAACCACATCTATGAATTTTTCCTGCCAAGTGGGCAGACGAAACTGCCGGAACCCAAAACTGGCAAGGGGCGTGTCGTGGCCGGACCTCCGTCAGTTAGCTGATTCAATTGGAGTACAGGGAAGTATGCTATTCTCCCAAGTTCAAGTTACTTGAACTTGAATCAGACCCACGTGGACGAGCGGACGGGGCGGGACCACAATCGACAATGTGCCTGTGCGCGATGTGCAGGTACTACATTCAACATTGCTTTCTATTTTGCATATTCGTACGCACACGTTACGCACGGCAGGGCACACGCCGCGCGCGCGCCTTGCAACGCGCGCCGGGCTCCGCGGGCTGGCGAGCTATCGGCCTATCGCGGGGGGCAATCAGTCGTCGACGCTCGAGACACGCGGACGCGCGCGCACGTGGAACGATCAGGCCAAGCGCACGTATTACTTGTAAACATGTCGACCCGAGATGCCCCCGCGGGCCTCGTCTGGCACTGCGCCGCCGTCCTCTCGTGTTGGGATCCGTGCGTAACGCACACGGAGCCTCGCAGCCCGCCACGCCTCTAACACGCCTCCACCATGTCGCCAGCACACGCTTCTCGCGCCCAGCCGACCGCCGACTGCAGCCCAACTAGTACGAGCGTGGGCTACGCTGCCTCCGACGGGGCCTGACCTGGCACCTGGGTTTCATAGGAGAGAGCGCCCTCAGCTCGCCGCCAGCATCGAGCTTAGTTTGAGCAGATCTGATGGCTCCGCAGTGCTGATCTGCCCGCGGCGCTGCGCGTAACGTTGCGCCGCGCCGCGCGGCCCCGGCACGAGCGACCCGCTGTCGCCTCCCACACCGTCCGAGGAGCGCAGCAGGTGCCATCCGTCTTGCAGCGTGTCAGAGAGCCGCTGCAGCCCTTGCAGCGTGCCCTGGACGTTGCTGGCCTGCTGCGAGGCGGCGAGCTTGTGGACGCTCTCCCTGTGCGCGGCCCACAGCTCGGTCGTCCTCTGCGCCGCGGTCAGCTTGCGCTGCAGCTCACGCTTCGTCGCAAGCGACCGCTGCAGCTGCGCCCAGAGCGCCTCCGTCTCGGCATCCAGCTGCGATTCTTCCTCGGTCACCATTGGCTGAGGCGAGGCGAGCTGCAGATCATCGGGGACGGCGAAGACGTTCTTAAGCGTGTAGAGCTCGAACTTGTCCAGATTCTGGTCGGCCACGCGAAGCATGCTATCCTCCCAATGTATCACACCCTGCAAACGACACGGGAGCACGCCTCAGTCAGCTCAGGTGGAAGGCCTTACATCGGACGGCGGCGGCCGCGCACCTCGCGGACGACCTTGGGCTGCTGCCCGAGCTCCGGATGCTGCCGCAATGCTTCCTCCAAGGCATCAGTACTTTGTTGGATGCCTGTGGAGCAGTTTGGGCACCGACGGCGACGGTCAAAATCACGGCCTCGGGAGCAGAGAGAGGACGAGCGGGCACCAAGGTTTCGCCAGGTGAGAGGGAGCTCGCGCACTGAAGCGGACGATGTTGAAGACCTCGTCGATCAGGGCGGTTGGCTTGAAGCCCAGCACATCGCTGGCGCCGCCACCCGTCGATGTACTCGCCATCGTATCAGAAATTCCCACAGCTCGGATTCACGCAATGTTTCGTCACCTGAGGAACGACGGCGCGCGCTCGAACAGAGTCGTGTGACGTATAGCGTAACAGTACGCCCGCGTCGCGAATTGAGAAATTCGAAACTCATCCGAAACCGACGTGACATTAGTTTGGGAACTCCCTCCCGGGCCTTTGGGAAAAGGGCAATCTTCTGGCCGCCGCCCTCGAGGAGACCCGCGGTGTCATGGGGGTCGGCGAAGGCCGAATCAAGAAGCTGGCGGCGGAAAAGACCGTCGCAGACATCCCTAGCATCATCAAAGAGCTGAAGAATTCGCCGAATGAGAAAAAGGAGGAGTGCGCTCATCTCCTCGACGTCCTTGCCAGCAAGGATACGGAATGCGCGGTGGCGATCGCAAAAGGGGGTGGCCTTGTTCACCTGATCGAAGTCGTCAGGGTGGGCACCGACGGCGGTCAGATCCATGCGGCCTCCACGATCGCCACAATCGCCGCAACGAATGCAGACTTGCTCCATCAGACGGTGGAATCGGGCGCAGTCGCTCCTCTGGTCAAGTTGCTGAGCGGCGGCAGCCAGAAGGCGCAAGTCTACGCTGCTGCCGCGGTCGCATCTATCTCTACTGAGACCGACCAGAAAAGAGAGATGCTCAAGGCGGGTGTTGTGCCGTCCTTGGTCCGCCTGGTCAAGGCTGACGTCGCCGCGGATGCACAGGTCTACGCTTCCGATGCAATCTCCAATCTCTCGTCGTCATACCTTGAAGCCCAGAACGCCCTGCACGCAGCGGGAGCCGTCCCGTTACTTCTTGAATTGCTTAAGAATGGCAAGGCTCAGGTCGCGGCCGCAAATGCGCTCGGAAAGCTCATGAGCCCAGGCAACTTGATCAGCGCGTATCCGCCGGACATCACGCCAGCCAATACGCTCCTTCAGGAAAGCATCTCAAAAGAAGGCGGAATTCCACTGCTGCTTGCACTGCTTAATGGCATGAACGTTCAAGGACAGGTCCATGCTGCCGCAGCTCTCGCCAATCTCGCACGCGGCAACCTGGATATCCAGAACCAGATTGTGATGGCGGGCGGCATTCTGCCTCCTCTGCAGATGCTCACGAGCAAGAGCCCCCAGGCCCAGGCCCAGGCGGCCGGCATCCTGGCGCATCTTGCGCGCTACAACCGCGAAAACCAGGACAAAATTGCATCTACCAATGCCATGAAGCCGCTCGTCGACCTCCTCGACCATACCTGCCCGCTGGAGGTCCAAGAGTACGCAGCGCTGGCCATCACGGAGCTCTGCCGCGACAATAACGCGAACCAGACAGCGGCGGCAACCTTGGGCTCGATCGCTTTATTGGTCGAGCTGATGAAAACCAGCAAAGACGCCAAGATGACGTCATCTCCACGCTCTGGCGTCACGGCAACGCAAGCCGCAAACGCGGTCAAGGCCGAGGCTGCAGGAGCGATTTGGGTCATATCGCACGAACACGAGAGCAACAAGCTCGCAGTCGAGGAAGCGCGTGGCATTCCCCCCACGGTGGCCTTGCTGGCAAGCGGCTACGAGCGAGCTGAGAATCATGCTGCAAATGCTCTCGCATCCCTTGGCTTTAAGAATACCAAGAACCAGGAGCAGATCACGGGCCTGCTCGTGGCCATGCTCGGAGCGGGCACGCCCAAGGCCAAGTTGAATGCAGCTGCTTCGCTCTGGCGTCTCGTGCACGAGAACCCGACCGACCAAGCCGTGGTGGCCAGGTCAGGTCCAACCTCTGACCTCATTTCGTTGCTCAAGAACGGTACCGAAGAGGCCCATGCATATGCGCTGTGGTCACTCAGTCTATGCATCACCGAGGGAAATCAGAAAACGGTACTCGAAGACGAGGGCGTCGACCCCCTCGTCAGTTGCCTCTCGTCGACGAAATCAATCACACGTCAGCAGGCGGCAGCTGCTCTGGCCCGGCTCGCGCTTCGCAACACCAAGGCACAGGAGGCGATCGCTGCTAAGGGAGGCATCAAGCCATTGATTGCCATCATCAAGTCAACACACGGCGACGAGCCATTTGTGAGCTTAACAATCCCCAGCATCGTCAAAGAGCAAGCAATCACGGCGAAAGAGCACGCAGCGGCGGCCCTGGCTCAATTAGCATGTGTGGCCAAGAACCGAGATTCGATTGTCGATGGCGACGGCATCGAACCGCTCGTCATGCTGCTCAACAGCACTGACCCGATGACCCAGAAGTTTGCCGCTGCCGCTCTCGCGCGCCTGGCCACTGCAATCGGAGACAAGGATCCGTTCGCCAAGGTGAACGCGCGTACCATCGCAAAGGCTGGAGCCATCCCCTCGCTCGTCACCCTTTTAGAAGGGCTCAGTGGCGATGCAGCTCAGGAAGAGTCTGCTGGAGCGCTCTTTGCACTGGCAGATGACGACGGAAACCGGACATCCATCACCGAGGCAGGCGGCATCGGCCCACTCGTGATGATGCTGGGCAGTAAGAACTTGCAAGCTCGTCGGCACGCTGAGGCAGCGCTCGTGCGTCTGTCTATCGAGGCCGCAAATCGTGTGATCATCATCGAGAAGCTTGTGGGAATGTTGAAGGTCAAGAGCGTGGATAAAGCCGACAACCGTCAAGAGCAAGCCGCAGCTGCCCTGGCGAACCTCGCCTCCGACTCTGCCGAGAACCGTAACTCGATTGTGGATGCCGGTGGAATCGAGCCGCTGCTGGCGCTGTTAGAAAGCCCATCGTCAAAGGCCAAGGAGAACTCCGTCAAAGCCATCGCCAAGCTGGCGTACAAGTCGAAAGATATTCAGACGGCGATCCAAAAGGCGGGAGGCGTTCCGCTAATAGCCAATGTGCTCCTATCGTGTTCAGCGAACGTCAAGGAGATGATGCAGGCGGCAACCCTGTGCGCGCTAGCTGCGAACGCGGTCTCGCAGCTGTCAGAGGGAAACAAAGAGATCGCGCTCGCGCTCGCGGAAGCCGGTGCCGTACAGCCTCTTGTTCTAATGCTAGGCTCGTCCAGTGTGGAGCTGCAGTCCGAAGCTGCGGGTGCAATAGCGCAACTGTCGCTCAACAGCCCTGAGAACCAGGCCGCAATCGCTCGAACGGGTGCGATAACTCCTCTCACTGCCCTGGTACGCGAAGGGACAGCCGAAGTCAAAGAGCAGTCTGCTGCAGCTCTGTGGGCGCTCAGCTACGAAAACAGTGGCAACAAGGCCACTATCGCCAAGCTGGGCGGCATCGAGCCGCTCGTCATCTTGCTCGTGGGTGGAGGCTCCGATAACTCCTGGGAGATGTCGGTCGGCGCACTTTGCTCGTTGTGCTCCAAGCACGCGGAAAATCGAGAAAACATCGCAAAGTTGATCATTGGGCGCCTGGGTTCGCGGATCGCTACGGTTCAGACACAAAATGGAGCCGTACGGATTCTATCATCTGTGTCTAAGCTGTGCCTTTCCAGCTCAGCGAATCAGGTTGCCATCGCCAAGGCGGGTGGCGTGCCAGCCGTGATCACGTGGCTTTCGGGCAGCTTCGAAGGCACCAAGGGGCCCGTCGACGCGAAGGCTCAGTGCGAGGCTGCACAAGCGCTGCTGTCCATGGCGACAGGCAACGACCCACTGCAGAGCCTGATTGTTCGCTCGCACGGCATCCCGCCGCTCATTGATCTGCTTACGAGCGGAAGCTTGTCTACGCAGGCGGCTGCGGTGCGTACGCTTTGGCACATAGCAGGCAACCCGGATAGCAGCGCTTTGATCGCGTCGTCTGGAGGCATCCCACCACTCTGCAGCATGCTCTCATCGTCCGACGTGCACGCACAGGAGCTCGCTGCAATCGCCATATCCCGCATTCTCAAAACCTGTGCGAATGCGTCGCTGATCGTTGCGAACGTCGGCGGCATCGTTCCGCTCGTGAGCTTGCTCAGGCAGGGATCGCCCTTGGCCCAGCAGCAAGCCGTGTTGGCAATTTGCGAGGTTGCAATGGAGCCAAAGAATCGCCCTCTCGTCGCCGATGCGGGAGGCATCCAGTGCCTTGGTGCCCTGCTCACGTCTAATGTCGTCGGCACGCCAGAGGCTGCCGCTCGCGCGCTTGGCAACCTCGCCCGTGATAGCTACGTCACGCCTGATGACGGTGGCAGCGCCGAAACCCTTGCTGACCGTGCTGCTGACGGCTGGAAGGAGGATGAAGGCGGCCGAGCTCGACGACGGGAGATTCAGCAAGTGGGCGGCATCAAACGGCTGATTCAGATGCTCCAGTCAGTTTCGCTGAGTGGAGCTGTCACCGCAAAGAAGATCTGGGAGCTCGTCTCGAAGGTCATCGGTTCCAGCCCCGAGGAGGAGGGAGTTAAGGAAAAAGAGGTACACACAACGAAGGGGAAGGCAGGAGCAGCGAGCATAGCAGCTGCAGACGAGAAGACAAACAAAAACCTGGAGCAGATGATTGGTGTGCAGGAACAAGCAGCAGCGACGCTGTCGGACCTGGCCTACGGAGATTCAGACATGCAGGATGCGATCATCAATGAAAAGGGCGTACCACCACTGCTCTCTGCAATCCGCACGGGTTCGCAAATCTCGCAAGAAAACTCGTCTCGTTGTATCTGGCACTTGTGCGCAGCGACCGACAACCAAGGATATATCGTCGACTGCGGCGCGATCACGGAGCTTGTGGCGCTTTCTAAGGTCGGAAGTGCTCGAGCTCAAGAGCTTGCCGCTGCCGTCATCTCCGATCTTGCCAAGGGTGCCATTGCAGAGCGTGAGAGGGTCATGGCAGAGAAACAGAAAGCGAAAGCTCTACTACGTGCTGCCAGAGCGCCTTCTCTCGATGATTTGAATCTGACTTCAGGAGAAGAATCCTTCATGGCCCGACGCAATTCGGATGAATCCTTCATTGTCCGAGAACCCGGCGACTCGGTTCAAAACGACGCGGCTCCTGCTCCACCTGAATCTGAAGTTGACGACGGCGATCGGCTGAGTGCAATCGCAGCGGCTGGAGGCGTGATCCCACTCGTTGGCCTCGTCACCAATGGCAACGAGATGGGTAAGGAGCGCGCGGCTTCAGCCCTATGGCATCTTTCTGTCGATGCAGTCAACCAAGTGGCCATTGCCAAAACAGGCGGCATTCCCCCGATCGTGCAGCTGCTGGATGATGGCACTCAGCAGGCCCATGAGCACGCCATCGCTTGCCTGGCACGCCTCGCCCTCGACAACCCAGACAACCAGGCGCAGATCGCCAAGAAGCTGGTCGGTCTCCTGAACAGTCAAAATCCAGGGGCTCAGCGCCGTTCGGCTCATGTGCTATGGCAACTTGCAGCCAATAATCCGGGTGCGCCAGTGCGCATTGTGAACGCTGGGGGCATCTCACCATTGGTTGCGCTGCTAGGCACCGGCACGATCGAAGCAAAGGAAGAGGCTGTGAACGCACTCACCTGCCTTGCTCACAATAACCCTGCCAATCAGCTTGCCATTGCCACGGGTCTAGTTGGCCTCCTGGGCACGGGCACGGCAGAGGCTCAAGAGCAGGTCACTCAGATGCTCATTAAGTTTGCTTCGCATTCGGACAACATCACGGCCATCGTGGAGGCAGGCGCCATCGAGCGCCTTGTCATGCAGGTTCGTGGTAGCGGCGACACCAGCCTCAAGGCCCAAGAACTCGCAGCCTCAGTGATCGCGATTCTGGCGGGTGATTCCGAGAATAACGTGAAGCAGGTGAACCAATTTGGTGGCATCAAGCCTCTCGTCAGTCTTCTAGCCTGCCAGAGTGGCGCCGCACAGGCACGCGCTGCGTGTGCATTGTCCTACATGGCGCGCTCGTCAAAGGAGATCCAGAACACCGTCGCGAAGGAGGGTGCCCTCGAATTTCTGGTCAACTTGCTTCAGCCCGTGGAAGAGGTGGCGACTGGAGGCACCCTCGATGGGCGCTTGGAAGCCGCGAGGGCTCTCTACTCCATCTCAATGAACAACAAGGAGACGACGACCAAGATTTACGAGATGAATGCTATCGGACCGCTTGTCAAACTTCTGCGCGAGCAAAGCCCAGATGCTCAAAAAAACGGTGCAGATGCCCTCGGAAGCTTGGCAGTTGGCTCCAAAGAGATTCAGGATTCGATTGCGAAAGCGCAAGGCATCACTCCGCTTGTCGATATGCTCAAGCCAGTCGAGCTAGTCAAGAAGGAAGAGAAGAAGGAAGAGCTTGGCAAGACTCCGAAGAAAGACAAGAAGAAGAAAGAAAAGAAGGAGGAGGAGGAGGTGGTGCCAGAAGTGGTGTCCGATGACACTGTGCCAGCACATGCGGCGATCTCGCTTTCTGAGCTCGGGCGCAACCATCCTGCCAACCAGACGGCGATCGCCGAGGCTGGTGGCATCAAACTCCTTGTTACGCTGCTGCAAGGTAACAGCCCCGAGAAGACCAAAAAGTGCGCCGCAAGTGCGCTATGGTCCTTGACATCCAATCATCCGAAGAATCAAACGAACATCGCGAAGGCGGGTGGTCTTGCACCGCTCGTGGCTCTTCTCGGAATGGGCAATACCGAGACACAGCACGAGGCCGCTGGGGCTCTTGCTGCCATTGGACTCGACAATCCGTCGAACCAGAACGAAATCTCTACCATGCTCGTTGGTCTGCTGAGTTCTGATGCCATGCAAACGTGCACCAAGGCTGCTCGTGCCATTTCGCGCCTCGCCCGAGCGCACCGCTCGAACCAGACCGCCATTGCTGATGTGGGTGGCATCAAACCGCTTGTGGAAATGGTCGCCAAAGATCTGTACACGTACGGCGACAGACGTACAGGACTTTGGGATGAAAGCGAGGAGAAGACGTACATCGAGAAGAAGGACAAAGCTTCCATCCAGATTTACGTCGCCCTCCAACAGGACGTCGCTTCGGCATTGTGGGCAATGTCCATGGACAACGAGGACAACCAGGCCGCGATTGCAGAATATGGAGGCCTCCCATCTCTCATAGCATTGGCGTCCTCAACACTGGTAGGAGTGCATCGGGATGCTGCTGGTGCGCTCTGGGCACTTGGTGCGTCGCCCACCAATCAGGAGTTGATCGCGCAGAGCGATGGCATCAACCCACTTGTCTCGCTGCTTACCGAAGGTAGTCCTGGAGCTCAAGAGACGGCGGCTGGAGCGCTACACACCTTAGCGGCTCTGCCAGACAATCGCAGGCTCATCGCTGAAGCAGGTGGAGTTCCAGCACTTGTTGCCCTCTTTGAAGTAGGAACTGCCGATGCTAAGATACAGGCCGCTGGCGCACTGTCGGTGTTGGTCGTCAAGAACCCGGAGAATCAGTCGACCGTTGCGAATTGCGTGGTTGGTCTGCTGAGCAGCGAGACCGCATCATCCGAAGCGCAAACGCATGCGACACAGCTGATCTACAACCTGTCTCTTGACCCTGAGAATCGTGCTGCCCTCTCAAAGTGGGGAGCAATTAATCAACTCGCCAAACAGCTTCGCGCCGGCACGACCTCAGCCCAGCTGAATGCTGCGCTTGCAATGTCTCAGATCGCGCTCAAGTCGCCGCAGCACCGTGTCCAGGTGACTGCCCAGCTCATTGCGCTTCTCGGCGCATCGGAGGCAGAGGTGCGTCAGCGCGCATGGAACGCTCTGAAGGACATGGCGGCAGAAGGTGGCTCCGATAACCGCATGACCGTTCAGATGGCCGGTGGTATCGATCGCTTCGTTGCGCTGCTTAAGGATGGCACCCTCGAGGCGCAGGAGTACGCTCTCTGGCTCCTCTGGCAGTCGAACGACTTGGCCTCTAAGAAGTCGATTGCGACGGCTGGCAGCGCGAAACCCATCGTTGCCCTTCTCAATAAAGGTAACCTCAGCGAGGTGGCGAAAGAGCACGCGGCTGCGGTTCTCTCCGGGTCGACCTCTGACGACCTAGTTGCCGTCAATGACGAGGTACGCACGATGAATAAGGAAGCCATAATTTCGACGGGCGGCGTTGTGCCGCTCGTCAAGTTGCTGCAGCATGGTTCGATGAATGCCAAGAAGCATGCAGCCACGGCTCTCGCGCAGCTTACGCGCAGGTCGGAGGCCTCGCACGCACAAACTCAATTTTCTATCGCTAATGCAGGCGCGATCTCGTCGCTCGTCGGATGGCTCAGCGACCCGTCTCTTGGGCATCCGGCGGTCGCCGCGCGCACGCTGGCCGATCTTGGGCGTCTCAATTTAGACACGCAATCAACCATCTTCGAGGCTGGTGCAATTCGGCCACTGATCGAGATGATGATCAAGGACAATGTTGAGTCGCAGAAGTGGGCGGCTGCTGCGATTGCGTCGATCGCCGAAGGCAATCTCACCAATCAGATCGTCGTTGCCGAGGAGGGTGGCATCCCGCCGCTTGTCGCGCTCCTAAAGAAGGAAAACGGGCCTGAAGGAAAAGGACCGCATGAAAATGCCACACGCGCCTTGTGGCACCTCTCGCACCAGCAGCGCGAAAATCAGCTGAGCATCGCGGCCGAAGGCAGCCTGCCTCCTCTCGTGGCACTCCTGAACTCAGAGTCCGATCGAACGAAGATGTGCGCCGCCGCCGCGTTGCAATCGCTCTCTAAAGATTGCATGGAGAACCAGCTTGCTCTGGCACGCGTAGGCGCAATCCCTGCTCTCGTGGTGCTCCTTGGGAGCGAAGACGCCCAGACACAGCTGTACGCGCAGGCAGCGCTGATCAACATCTCCGAACCAAACCAGGACAACCGTACCAGCGTTGTCAACCCTCTTGTTAGTCTGCTGGAGGTACGCAATGCCACGGCTCAGATGAAGGCTGCCGAATCTCTTGCAAAGCTTGCAGCCAGCTCCCTAGAGAACCGCAACACTATCGCGGCGGCAGGCGCCATTCCGTCTCTTGTGAGGCTTCTCGGTGACGGTCGCAACGCCAACGAATCGCAAGTGCGAGCAGCAGCGGCTCTCGGCGACCTGGCCCGAGTGAGCGAGAATAAGCAGGCGATCGTCAACGCGGGTGGCATCGAGCCGCTGGTGATTATGCTCACCTCTTCCAGCGTTGAGGCGCAAGCCAAGGCATCAGCGGCGGTGTGGCAGCTCTCGGCGAGCAATAGTGCCCAACAGCTGATTGCTGATCACGATGGTATCCCCTTGCTGGTGAAGCTCCTCCCTCACACGCATATCGCAGTGGCGAACCACGCTGCATGCGCGCTTTGGCATCTCACAGCCCTCAATTCCAGCAAGGGGGTCATCATCGAGGCGGGGGGCATCCCTCTCCTCGTCAAACTGCTTAAAAGGACCGAGCATCAAGATACACAGGACGCTATTTCAGCTCTCCTGTCGGACTTGGCCAGGGAGAAAGCAGGGCCAGTCAAGTCATCCATCGTCAGCAGTGGCGGCATCGACCACCTCGTGACTCTGCTGAAGACTGGCAGCGCCATTGCGCAGAAGCATGCCTCGTGCGCTTTGTGGGGCATCTCGTCAGAACCGTCGTACCAAAAGGCGGTCGTCAAAGCCGGCGCGGTGCTACCGCTCATCGAGCTGCTGACGAGCAATCCCAAGGCCCAAGGATACGCCGCCGCCGCTCTGTGCAACCTCGCCAATGAGGCCGATGCCAGAAACGAGCTGATCGAACAAGGCGGCGTGGACCCGTTGACGGCCATCTCGCATGGCCCTGAATCTTGGCTGCGCACGCAAGCTGTGGGCATCTTGCAGAGGCTCAACATCGAAGCGCCAGCGGCGCTTTCGATTGCCAAGGCAGTGGCCCTCAAGTTCGCGGAGATCAAACCTTATTACATGACACTCGCCCCCGAGGAGCAGAAGAACCTAGTGCATCGAGGCTGGGACTCGACCACTGGCAACCCCCGCTTTGAGTCGGAGACTGGAGAGTTCGATCACCTTCTGATGTCGCCGCGCATGGTCAAGAATTCATACAAGCAGGAGACAAAAAGGAGGGCCCCGGCAGGCATCGTACCCGCCGAGCCCTCCGGTCCGCTTGACTTCGACATGCCCGGCCCTGGCGTGGCGGAAGCCCTAGCAAAACATAAAGCTCAACAGGCTGCCAAGGCTGCCCAGGCTTTCGAGCAAGAAGCTCAGGCGGACGAGAAGGGCAGCGGCAAGAGGGGGAAGAAGAGTCCCAAGGGTAAGGGCAGCCCCAAGGGGGGCAAGGGTGGAAAGAAATCGCCCAAAAGCTAACCGCCTGGCAGCTGGCACCACTCGTACAGTAGCTGCAGGGACATGTACGCCAGAAGAGGAACACCGCGACCCATGACATCACAACCAACATGATCCACCGGTCCACGTGTGTTCGTGTAGTACGCGAGCGGGTTCCATCGCACGGCGCGATCGCGCGGCGAGCGGACCGGGGTATCGGTTACACGCGTCGCAGCTGTTGGGCGTTTTGCATGGGCTTTTGCTACTTCATCTCCCATCTACGAAATTTTACTCTTGATTTTACTCTCGAACACAAAGTCAACAAGGCTGATACTGTTACTAAATTTCCGTGTTTGAGTTTAGTCCCGGGTCGGAACCAGAACCTCGAACTCGAACTTGAGCGCCATCTGATTGCTCGCCTCCTCCTGGTAAGTCTTCGTAGCTCCGCCGGTTGGGTGGGGCGTTTTGGGCCTCGGAAGCACACCCATCGAAGCGGAGCGCACGGCAACGGAGCCCTGCTGCAGCGGCGGTGGGAGGCCCAGCATCATGCCGGCGATCAGGCGGCGCACGCTCTCCGAGGCGGACAGCGCGTTCTTGGTCATCACACTCGAGTGCATGGCAGGCCCGCCGGCAAAGAGCCCCATCCGAGCGTCCGAGATGGCCACATCCTCACGCCCTAGGCCGCGGGCGTAGCTCCGCTTGTCGAAGATGGGCGCGGGCACTGGAGTGATGAGGCCGAGGGGATCGGGCGAGCTCGCGACCGAGCTCGCCGTGTGACGAAACGGTCGCCGCTGCACCTGCGCTGAGCGCGTGCGACTCGTGACCATCGACGTCGACGAGACGAGCGCCGAGGCGGGCAGCCGGTGCAGCGGCGGCCCAGGAGGGCGCTCGTCGGCCCAGGCTCCTGGAGGCCGAGAACCGTACATGGGTGAAGGAAGGCCCTCGTCCTCCTTCCACAGGGAGCCGCCGGACATGGGCCGAGCCAAAAGTGCGCTGCGCGACGGGTGCAGCGCCGGAGCCGAGCTCGCTCGGGGGTCACCAGCTTTGGTGCCCGTCTCGCCGGCGAAGCTCTTGCCGAGGTTGACGAAGCTCTTGCCAAAGTTGACGAGTTTCTCGGGCGAGCGGAGCGTCTGTGGCGTCACCGGGTGGGAGCCGCGGCTGCTGGGCGCGGCAGAGCGCGCAGTGACGCCCGCAGTGGGCGCCGTCGACGGTCGCGAGCCGAAGCCCGAGCCGGGCGTGCACGGGTAAGAGCCGGCCAAGCTGGAGCACGAGGCGTAGCCAGCGGCCGAGGCCGGGTACGCGTAGGCAGGGATGCCGCCGGGCAGCAGGTTGGAGTCGGGCAGGTAGAGATCTGCCAGCTGCCGATGCATGAGAGGGCCCGAGGCCGGCCGGCGCCGGCGCGGCCGGCTGCCTGAGCGCGAGGTAGCCTGCGGCGCATCTCCTCGCGTCGAGAGTGGTGCGAAGCGGTCCATCGAACCGCTCGACGCATAGGGGGCAGATGAACCACGCGGCTGGGGCCTTCGACGACGGTCGCTCGCAGGCTGCGATGACGGCGGGCCTGCCGATGGCGGGCCACTCGCAGTGGCCGCGGCGGCGATGGGAGCGAGGGCGTGTGACTCGTCAATTTCGTTGACACCCTCGGGCACCGTGGCCGACGGAGGGCGCTCGACGCCCTCGCTGACAGCCGCAGGCGGGCTGACGTGGCCCACGGAAGTCTGGCTCCTCGAGGCCGACGCCGGCCGAAAGTCGGCCTTTTCTTCTATCGGCTGCAGGAGCCTATCGAGGTGCTCAAACGCGGCCTCGTCGTCCGCGCCTAGCCTCATAACGTTCGCGCGGCCGAGGACACGGTACTGAGGGTCCGCACACAGCGGCGGATCTGGCCTCACGTCACCAGGAAGGTGGATGGCCGTAACCACTTGCCTGATATCCAGCGGACTGCCGGTATTACCAGTGTGCACACGCCTCATCAGATGCTCCATCGACCCCTTACTCTTGCTTGCATCGTCCAGCCATCGCGTGCCATTGCGACGAGTCATGCCTCACAAGGGCGGCCCGCAAACTCTTCCATGAGGACAGTCT
>Ga0164295_10002062_pt1 | contig 16693 bp, 15 predicted proteins | sample GEODES006metaG_FD_111798 | JGI IMG/M metagenome (GOLD analysis project Ga0164295, IMG submission 111798) | Oligotrophic lake water microbial communities from Sparkling Lake, Wisconsin, USA - GEODES006 metaG | ecosystem: Environmental > Aquatic > Freshwater > Lake | place: USA: Sparkling Lake... | reverse complement strand
TTGGGCCGGCGGGCGGTCCGGTGCGAGCGTGTAATCGCGCCGTTTAATTGGTACGCGATAATAGTACAGCTTCGACGCCAGACCGATGATGGAAGCGGCGCGCCAGTGCCCGCGAGCCGGCGGCAGCGCCGAGCGACTAGACGGTACGGTAAACTGGCGTCGGTAGGTCGGTAATCAATGCCGGCGGTTGAACATACAGATGTGTGGTGTCGGCTGACAAAATGAGTGCGCGTCCTGATCCAGCGACGCCGCGCGCTGGCAGATCGGCGCCTCCGCCGGTCTGCGGCCTTCGCTCTCGACAGACGCCTTCCACCAGAGTTCAAGTGCTGGGCACGCGCGACTCCCCTATCCACTGGACGCTGCCTGCTTAGCGCGATTCCGTTGATGCTCTTGCTTTGCGAGCTGCTGCCGGGACGGTGCGGGCAGCAGCAACACATCCACAAGCCAGTCCAACCCAGCTGTCAGTTTCGTCTCTAAGGGATCTGGGTGCGTGGCCTGTGTTTCGATGATGTACCAGTTTCTGTTTGAGAGAGAGTAGAGCTGCAAGACCTCACATATTTTGCTCATGTCCATGGCATTTGGTAGATCGTGTTTGTTCGCAAGCACGAGCAGCGGCGCATCCCAGAGCTCATGCTCGGTCAGCATGCGATGAAGATCCTCGCGAGCCTCGTCCTGCGCCAGAGTAGATAGCGGGAGCGCAACATACAGCAGTGAGAGGAGAGATGATCACAACACCCTGGGATTCGATGCCTGAAACGCACCATGCGATTGATATCACTGCTGTCGATGACAAATATGACGGCTTGCGTGTCCGGATAATAAAATCGCCAGAAAGTGCGTGCATCTTGAGCGCCACCGAGGTCCCACAGTGAAAAGATCATCTTTTTGTGCTCAACGCACTCGACGTTGAAGCCAACGGTCGGGATGATCTCCGAGTCGTCTAGTGCACCATGCTTCAGGCGGTGCACTATCGTGGTCTTCCCACAACCATCCAGCCCGACGACTATGACCCGGCACTCATCGCGACCAAGAAACCGCGCACGTAGCGCCTGCATGAGCGCCGACATGTCCGAAAGCGCACGGCCCCTCCATTCTACGATTGATGCCAAACACGGCACAACTTTCAGGTCCAATAAATATGACGAGTTTCGTCCGAGAACTCCGTTTTTTGAAAGAGCACTCGAACTCAAGAAAACACGTGGCGAACACGAGAAAACGTCGTGGTGAACACATCTGACGATCCACAGTGCCGGGGCGGCGAATGGTTCCACTTATTCTCGTCCGGCAACCACAGCGTGCTTGTGTGCGGCATAATGGAGGCAGGCGACGACGCTCTCAATCGCAAAAAGAAGCGGCGGCACCATCACCATCGCCACGATGATGGAAGCGAGAGGAGCTCACGCCACCACAAGGACAAGCGCGTCCACGATGAGTCTGACAGCAAGCACCACAAATCACACAAGAAAAGCAACCGCCACCACAAGGGCACGCACAGCCAGCGCCGTATGCACGAATCAGCCGCCACCGCAATTCACGGCGGAGCGGAGCTCTTCGTGGCATTTGTTGAGGCACATCCGAAGAGCCGTGGAGAGCTGCGTTCCCTCCTTGCGCTCCTGGACGATGGCCAGGCTGTGATCCTGGAGCAGATTCCCGATACAACGGTGCGCGCACGTCTACGCGGCGCTCTCGAGGCGCTCGGGCTCCGACCAGCTACCTCGCCCGATGGCAGCCTCGCGTTCGCCGCTCCTGACAACAGCTGTCTCTCACGGGAGTATGCTGAGCTACTGCGGGACGTCCACAGTGCCGACAGCTCGTCTGATTCCGACCCAGGCACTACAGCACACGAGCGCACCGCCGTGCACGTGGCAGCCTCATGCCACCATTCTCATCCGGTGCTGCCGAAGCGTGTGTACGGCGTGGCCTTGCCGCCTGCGGCTGACCTCGTTATTCCAAGTCTGGCACCAGCAGCGCCGCATGGCGTTCACGACAACGGGGATGAGAGCGAGGTCGCGTCGTTGGATTCGTCGGCAGTGGGCCCTTCTTTGCCGACGGGTGCAGAAGCGGCATGCAGCAGCAGCGATCGTTGGTGGAAGAGTACAGCGAAGCCTGCCGCAGCAGCAGACGCCGACACAGGGAGGGCTGCTCCTGACAGTGCGTCGCGCGATGGTTGGATGGTTTCCATTCCATCTGGCAGAGGAGGCCTGCCAACCGACCAGGCTCGTCAGTTCCTTAGGCGACCTCGGGAGCCGGTGGGTGAGTGCGCTGCGAGTTGGACCGAAACGCCCGCTGAACGCCTGTGCAAGGCCGCTGCTGCTCAAGATGGGGAGTCCTCGTTTCAGCCTCCACCGATGACGTTGGCAGAAGCGGTGGCCATCGCATCTGCTAATGCCGCAGCCGGCAAGCATCCGCGGGCCGCATTTGCGAGTCAAGCTTCCGAAGGCGGCGCTCGAAGTGAGCAACCGGGCGCCAAATCTCTTGTCGAGGTGCACGCAGAAATCAAGAGGAGCGACTCAAAAAGCAGGTCGGGCAAAGCCGAATGGGAGGGGCAGCATCCGTGGAAACCATGGAATCGCGACACGGACCTCGATGTGCGAGCAGCGAATCCGAAGGGTAAGGAGTCTATTCTGAATCACGTCAGTGCCCATTTCGAACGCATAAATCCACTGCCTGAATCTTGTCGACGTTGGATCGTCTGAAGCTCGTTTTTGTTCGTACTTCTGGCAGAATGTCATGGGCTCTCTTGGCGATCGTTTCGGGGGCTCAACCCGTGAGAGCACTTTCATGTAGTGACACTTTGGATCGCCGCACGACGTCTCCCACGCTGGGGCCGCTTTTCGGATGTCTGCGGGCGTTCTTCGGGGCATTCTTCGAGGAGCAAAGCCAGCCATGCACGTTGACGACTGATCGCGCGGACGTTTTCAGAACAAGTAAACTGACTCTAGCAAGAGACGTTGGTCTTGTTCGCCGTTGCTCGCCGCCGGCCCTCACCACCACCAACGTCGCCGCCGCCGCCCTCGCCAGAGTCGAACCAGCGGAAAAAGGTCAACTACCAGCGCCGGGCGCTCTCCGATGAGGCCAGACGTGCTCTCGAGGCGGTGAATGTACAATGAGCCTGTATTTTGGAGGGGTGAACCTCTGAAACGACATAAATACTTGCGGGTTCAAGGTACTTTTCGCTATCTCCAACCCCCTACCCGAAGAATGTCGTCTCCTTGGGTCTAGGGTCTGTTCGGAGGGGCGTCCGCGTGTGAGCCGGACACGCAGCACCAGCAGCAGCCTGCTGCGCGAACGTTCCCGACATCGGTTATCAAGCAAGCGAATCACAGCCTGCTCGAACGCGCGCGATTGCTGCAGGTCGCAACCGCAGGGTACAGCAATGCCATGAGCTGAGGCAAGTCGCTGCTGGTACTCAATAAAGATCGCAACCCCGATGCTATCCTTACGTGGTCAGCTTACGCATGAGCAGGAACAACTGCCTCAACAACGTCGCGTAGTTGTTCTAGCATTGACTGAGCGTCTCGTCACATGGCAATGTAATGGAATGAGCTGTCCGACATCTTCGATGCGCAGCATCTCGCACATGAGTTGTTGAACATCTTGCGAGACGTCTGCTGGCGGGGCTGCTGTGCTTCGGCGGCAGGAAGGGCTTGGCCCACGCCATGGGCTCCAATGCTGCTGCACGAAACACCCAGCTTATAAGTACACTGGGTTTTCTTCGCGCGGCAGAACCAGCTGGTGAAGGTTTGGGGCGGCGGTGCCCAGCAAGATGGTGCGCTTTCAGCATATTGGTCTGCGGAAAAAGGCTGCTGGTTTTCCGGGAGCTCGGTCGGCACGAATGAGTTGGAAGCACGCTCGGTGTCTTGAATGTCTGCCGCGAGAGCCTTGAGATCTGCAGCAGATTTGCGTGCTTTGCGCGGCCAACGCCTCGTCAGAACGTGCGATCTTAGCGTGCGCACTCTAAGCTCAGCGCGAACGATGGCTAGAGCCTGCTGCTGGGTATCTGCGCATTTCCGTGCCGATGCGGCCTTGTGCTCCTCACGCCGCGCGACATTCAGCGCTCATCCTCGGCGTGTTCGACTTCTGTAATGCGCATCCGCGCGGCGGCGTAGAGTTGCGCTCGAGATGCGGCGTCTTGTTCCAACTCTGCCTCACGCTGCTTGAGTGCTAGCACGAGTCTTAAACACGCTTCTGCATCCGCCTCCGCCTGCAACAAGCGCTCCGCGCGCTCGCCGCTGAGCTCAAGGGCACGTCGCAGCTCCAAACGTAGCTTCGTAGCCGCTGGATCCTGAAAGGGTGCGCACCCCGCACAACATTTGGAAAGGTTGATGAGGAATCCACAGGCTGTGCCATGCCATTCGTCGACTTTTTGGCGTGCTGTCCGGTGGACGCCATCATCATCAAATCAAGGGCGTCGTCACGAGCAGCAGTGCGTGTACGGGTGCGCGTACCAGGTCGTGAGCGCCTGCAGGCCGCACGTGAAGCTGACGGCCTCGGCGGGATTGCGCACGGGCTGCGGCAGGCTCACGTAGTCCCAGAGCACGCCGACCGTGAACGCGTCGCCTCCGCACGAGTGCAGCATGCGCACGACACTCAAATTGTGCGAGTGAGCAAGTGTGACTAGCCTCTCTTATTCGGCCCGCAGCAGCTGCGCCTCAAGTCGGCGCGCCTGCCGATAATAACCTTCAAGCGCCTCTTGCAGCGACGGAAGCTCGGCGTGTGCGCAGCTGAGATCTGCGCGGGCGTTGTCGAGAACCTGCTGGTGTGCAACATCTGCGCCATGCCGGGTGGCGGCAGCCGTGAACACGACCTCTGCCTCGGCGCGTCCTGCCCTCTCGAGAGCGTCGGACAGATGCGCTCGGGCCGTTGAAAGCTCCTGCATCAGCGCTGCGTGCGCATCAGCCTGCTCGATCGTGTTCCGTACGCTTTCATGCAGGTCCAGAGCACGAAGCTCGCCAGCGAGGAGCCGGAAGTGCACACGCGCACAGGCTGCTTCGTCGGCTGCACTACGTTGCCACGCGTGCAGTTGTCGCTCCTGCTGCCGTTGACGGCTTACGAGCGCCGTGAGCGTACGGCGGTGCACGATTATCCGGGAAGTCCGTGGTGATTCCTTTCGGCATCACCGCATGGCCGAAATCATTACCGCATCGACCATTTCGGCCATGTGAAGTGTGTGAAAACCTTTCGCAGTGAAAACTCGGCCGCCCCTAATAAGGTTGGTTCAAAGAAGGTTTCAAGTTGGGGTTTGGTCCTTAGGAAAAGATGACGTCCTTAGGAAAAGATAACGACCTCTTTTCGCGTACGTTCACACGTTTAGCACCGGTCGAAAAATCCACTTGGCGGGTGTCTAAGGTGCCGACGGCTCTGCGCGCGCCGCGCCGGACGGCAACACACTTCATGGCGCATGCGGCTTGCCTGACCCTTGACCATGCCGATGACGTGCACGCCACGCCTATCCCGTGTGTCGGCGCCAGCAGCCTGCTCAGCAGTCTCCGCTCTTGCTCTGCCTGATCGCCCATCTCTGTGCTTCGTTGCGCAGCAGGCTCCAGCCACCATGGACTCTCAACCGTACGGTAAGAAGGCATCGCCGATGGTGCGCGCGCCGGCCTCAGCCAAGAAGGCGGGCGGCGCGGTCGCAGCACGGCCAGGAATCCCGGAGTGGCAGATGCAGGAGCTGCGTGAAGCATTCGACCTCTTTGACACGGATGGCTCCGGCACCATCGACACCAAGGAGCTGCAGGTGGCGCTCCGTGCGCTCGGCTTCGACTCAAAGAAGGAGAAGGTGCGCAAAATGATCGCCGACATCGACTTGGACGGCTCCGGTGCGCTGCGCCCGCCCTCTGTGCCGCTTGCTGTGCGCTGCTGCATTAGGCGTGTTGGCACCCTAGCGAAGACCCTGGCACGCTTCTTGCGCTTCTGGAGATGGCATTCCTGCGGTAGAAGGGTGCGTCTGGAAAGCTGAGCACGGACGTGGCGCGCCCGCTCTCAGGCACGATTGACTTTGAGGAATTTGTGGAGATGATGACAGGCAAGATGGGCGACCGTGACTCGCCGGAGGAGATTCGACGCGTCTTCAAGCTCTTCGACGATGACGAGACGGGCAAGATCTCGTTCCGCAATCTGAAGCGTGTGGCGCGCGAGCTCGGCGAGAACATGACCGATGAAGAGCTGCAGGAGATGATCAACAAGGCCGATCTCGATGGCGATGGCGAGGTGAACGAGGACGAGTTCATGCGAATCATGACGTACAAGCACTCGTTCAAGGCTGGGCCTTGAGCGACACTCGCTCTGCCCGCGTCGCATGGCAGCAGCCTGTCGACTGCCTCACCCATCGTTCAGTCCGCGTGCCTGTCGTAGCGCCGCCCGTCAAACACGCGGCCAGCGCGCCGCCCGCGCGGAGCCCCGGAACCGCTGTGGCCCTTTGGCCCGGCTTGGCGCGCGCACTTGAGTCACGCTGCGCGTATGACTTGGACGTTCATTTTAGTACTTTCACCGTGCAGAAGTGTGTATAGTTTTGGTGGTGCGCACGCACGCATCGGCAACATTACTCCGTGGGCGTCTTGGCGGCCATCCCGCGGACCTCCGTGGTCCGTGGACCGTGCTCGCCGACGAGCTGCGTGTCCGCGCGTGCTCGAGGTCGGCGTCCGGTCTGTGTGCGGACAAACGTATATGCCGCGATCCGCTCATCCGGCGCTACGACTGCCGTCGAGCGGGCGGCGCACGGTCGAGCTCGGAGCTCGTTGCGCGGCGCGCCGAGCGGACGCGGCCAATCATTGCGGCATAGGGGCGGCCGCCGGGACCGAACGTGTGCGGACCGCGCGCCGGCCGCCGGCGGGGCGCGGGTGTCTCTCGGCCGTCCGCCCCCGCCAAGCTCGGCCCGCGCGCGCGGCCACTTGTTCGGTGAGGCGGCGCGTTGCCGTTTGAGACCACGTGAGCTAACTGTGCGACTGCTGCGCAGTAAGGTCGCTAGCTCGATACAAGCCGCGCGGCGTGTCTGCGCGCAGCCATCTGTGGTCATCAAGGCGAGATCGACTGTCCTGAGCTTACCAGTAAGTGGCTAGCCAATCCTTGAAGCTCGTCTGCGCCAACGTCCTCTCCGCGACGCCGCGCGTGCTCGGCCCAGCTCTGTCTTTCTTAACCGCATCAGGTGCGGCAAAGTCACCAGACGTGGCGGGGGCAAAGACCTGCGGATCGAGAATCTTTCCCGGGAAAGAGAACAGGAACTCGAACTGCAGCGGAAACGCGACACGTTCGAGGAAGCCCTGGCATGCACGCGTGATGAGGGAACGCGGCCCGACGTTGCGTATCCGCGGCGGCCAGACGGAGTCCACGACCGTAGGGTGGTTGTACTGGAAGAGGATCGCGCTCGAGAGGCGCGACATGCCTTGGACGGCAGCAGCCCGCACGACGCGGTTGTTGTTGTACTTGGTGAGCGCGAGCGGCACCGCCTCCGGGGTGCCAATGCGACGCAGCTCCTGTCCCAGTACGAGCGCGTCCTCGATCGCCATGCCGCCGCCCTGCCCGAGGTTGGGCATCATAGGATGCGCCGCGTCGCCGAGCAGGCACACCCGGCCCGAGGCCCAGCGGAGCTCGGGGATGCGATCATAGAGGTCGCGCTGCTCGACCTCCTCGATGGGTGTGCTATCCAGCAGCTGATGCACCTCCGGGCTCCAGTCGTTGAACTGGGTCTCCTTGAGCCAGCGCAACTGATCGCCAGGCGCTAGCGAGAGCGACTTGGGCGGCACGTTGAGAAATGCATACCACTGCACGCGGCCGCCGCCCACGTCGACGGAGACGAAGTATTTGCGGCTGCCAAGGTAGACTTTGTAGCCCACCTCTTTGATGTCATCCGGAACGCAGTTGGCGATCGCCGCGAAGCACGTGTACCCGGACCAGACAGGGTCCTTGGGGTTGGGGTCTAACACGGCGCGCACCTTGGACCATATGCCGTCTGCACCCACGAGCATGTCGGCCTCGTGGCGCGTGCCATCACTGAGGATACCGATCACGCGGCCGTTGGCGGCGCTGGGCTCATATCCCACGACCTCCGCACCCGTCTGCACGCAGTCGCCGATGGCGCTCAGCAGAATGTCCTGCAGCTTGGGCCGGTCAATCACGACAGACACATCCTGATTACGCGCCTTGGCCGGCGAGTAGAGGTCAAAGGTGGCGAACCACTCTGAGCTCAAGCCGTCTTTGAGACCATTCTTACGATCGCCGATCACCGTCGCCTGCGACATGATCTGCTTGTACACGCCCGCATCGATGCGCAACAGAGACTCAAGGGCATTGCTCGCGATCTGGATGGGACCTCCGAACGGCTTGTAGGTCTCCGTCTTTTCGAAGACGCTAACATCAAAGCCCTGATTCTTGAGCACGAGCGCCGCGCAGAGTCCACCTATGCCGCCTCCAGCCACCATGACACGCAGAGGCAAAGCTTTGCCTGTCTGCAGCTGTGAAGCCAATGCGGCCGGGCCTGTGGCGAGCACGCCGCTGCTGCTGATGGTGCTCGGTCCCGTCGTGAGCAGATATGTGGACGGGGTGCGCACGCACGTACGTGCTAGCGCTGGCGGTCGCAAGGGCACCCAAGCCAAGAAGAAAAGGACAGGAAGCATCATTCTTGCGGAATTTGACGAAGTCCTTCGACGCTTTCGAGTCGCGTCTGTTGGGTTCCAGCATGGCTCGAGGGCTCGACACCTCTGCTAAAATCGGCTACTGGAAGGAAAAGCTTGAGAAGGTGATCCGTGGCGAGGAGGACCCCGCCATCCCGACCGGCGTGTCAGACGCGCTGCAGGCCTCCCGGACATCGGTGCTCGCCGAGCCTCTGGTGACTGTGCCTCCAACTGAGCGCGGATTCAAGGAGGGCGTGACTGAGGCGATCGGAGCGCAGCGCACGGAAGTGAAGGACGCGTTTGGCCGCCGGCGCGATACCGGCAAACCGTGCGAACCTGATGGCAAGGGCAAGGTGCGCCAAACACCGCAGTTTGACTCGTCCAAGCTGCAGAAGATGGAGGCCGACATGAAGAAGAAATTTGCCGATAAGGTCGCTATGCCGGAGGGCGTTATACGGCCTTCGCGCGTCGACGAGCACAGCGCACACCACGTGCGCGACTTCTGCCGAGGCAACGAGCTATTCGACAAGCGCGATTTCTACGGTGCTGCGGCCGAATTCGCCGCCGCAGCGATGGAAGCTCCGCACCTGATCGTGTTTGCGTTGATCAATCGCGGCAACGCGTACAAGGCGCTCGGGCTGAGCGCGGAAGCGATCTCGTGCTACCAGAATGCGATGGACGAGGCGCCGCCCGTGAGGTCGCCTGACGGCCGGCTGCTGCACTCGTGTGCGCTCAACAACCTCGGCGCCGCTTGCCAGGACGACGGACGCATGGAGCAGGCGCTCCAATACTTTGCGTCCGCGGTGGCGCTCAACCCGCGGTGCAATCTGTCACTAAAAAATCGTGCCAACCTTCATCTCACCCACGCAGAGGCGCTGCAGCGCAGTGCGAATGTGCCCGCGCTCGTTCCACCACAGCACGAGCTGTCGTACGGCTATTATGGCAAGTCGCTCGAGCAGGACTGGCATCTGCCCGTCGTCTTCCCCGTGGCCCACGGCGTGCTCGTGCGCCTAGATGCGCGCATCACCTCGCAATTTGAGGAGCCCTCCGATAAACTGGGGCGCAATGTCAGCTACCACTTCACGACGAACCTGACGCACGCCACGAGTGCGCATGTGTGAACGGATTTGCAAGCCCGCAAGCTTCGTCGACTATCAGCAGAGTCGAACGATTCTGTGCTAGCCATTCTTTGCGGATTGATGCTGACGAAGCGAGTGGCTTCGCCTATTGGATCTACTACGCGCGTCGTGCCACCGTCCTGCGTCCATCGCCCAGGACCTTATAGTCCATCGGGCGATGGTGTGGTGTATACCCGCAGCAGCAGGCTGTGCAAGCCCGTGGCGTATCCCCCTGGAAATGGGCGGGACATCGGCCCGGCCCCGGCTCGGCTCCCGGGTCTAAGTCCACAGAGAGATTGAGAATAGAGGAAGGTGAGAATAGATGAAGGTGAGACTAGAGCCGGTGCGGCGCGCGCGCAATTTGAGTCTGTCACGGCGCTCGTGTATGTCGGCGCACACAAGACGCCGCGAACAAGTAACGAAAAAAGCAGCGTGAACTTCGCGGCTCGGGCCGCGGGCCGCGCGACGGCCGACGCACCGCGTAGCCGCACCATCTACGTCGACCATCTACGAGCGTGCCCCGCGACGTGGAGCCGCTTTGCGCTTAACCGGCGTATCTAGCGCACAAGAAGAATACGGGATCGTTCCGTCGCCGCGCCGATGCGGAGACCCCGCCCGGCAGCACGCGCGGTCTTCGCAGCGGCCAGGCGCGAGGTGGCACGGGCTGACCGGCCCCCTGCAGCTTTCGGGGGCGCGTGCTCCTGTTCTACGACCAGCGCTGGCCCCTCGCTCAGGAACGCTTCATCATCAGCCGTTTCGTCCAGGATGGCATGGAAAACCTGAGAGCGGAACGTGCTTCGGATAGCTCATCGAGCAGCAGTTGCTCATTGGTGCTGCCTGGGGATACGTTGATCGGATCAGCGCGCATGTCCTCCTCCACGGCATCCAAGACACGATGAGCGGCTGCGTTGCTCAGCAAGCCGAGCTTAGCAGCCTTGGATGCGGCTGTCGCGTACGTTCGAAAGTAGCGGAAGGGCACGCCATCGATGTCGTTATCCTGCGCCACCACCGAGAGCACAGAGCACATGGCTCAGATTCAGGGGTGCCACCACAAAGCCTTCGTAGACCCGAGTTGCATGGGAATCACCTCTGGGAGCGTCGCCGGCTGCTCATTGCCAGAAACTGCGTGCATGAACACAGCCCGCAGCGCGCGCGGATACTCGCTGATGATCATTTCAGCCGCTTCGAGGTCCTTCTCGGAGGAACCATTATCACCAACGAACACCCATCGCAAGTCTGAGTCGCCGCTGCTTGCACGCAAGACCTTGAAGTTCTCAAATTTTCGCCATCCTTTCCGCTCCTGGCAGATCCACTCCTGCACGCTGCCATAAAGCACGGGCCCGATGCCCCACTCACTCAGCCCAGCCGCCTCGCCTGCCCGCCGGAAACCCTGACAGATCTTGTCGGATTGTTTGATCTCGAGTGCCCACCGAAACTCACGAGCTCGTGCTGTCAAAACAGCCATCGGTGCAGGCGGCCGACTGGAGCCCATGGCGTGCGCCGCAAGCTCTGCACCGAAGCGGAACACGCCTGGGTAGCACGCACCCCGCGCGAAAGACGTGTCCACGCCACCAAGGGGTATGGTGCCAAGGGCTACGCCGCCAGATGACTTGATGGTGTCGTCAATGTCAGTGATCACCTGGACGCGCCGGCCACGTAACAGAGCAACTACTGGGCAACTGCATCGCCTACTGGAGCACGGGATGTGCGGGCTGGTAAATGGTTGAAACTGATGCTGCAGCGAGGTAGCATAGGAGAGCAAGAACGGAGCGAGGGCGCAGCTCATCGTCGGGCCGCCGCCGTCGCTCTTTTCACAAACGAGCTCGCGATTGCGCCGTTTACCCGTTTTGAAACTGTGCATTCGTTTCGCGCACCTGAATCCGCAAAGGCAAAGCTTTTTTGCAGCAGGATGCTCTCCCACGTGTGGACGTTACATGACGTGAGCTCGATAAGGGATTGCCTTCCTATAATACCGAGGTGCGAGGACGAGCTCGCAATGTGGGAAATGGCGGCCTTGGCGCGAGTCCGGCGTCCGAATGATTATGATACTATACTGAATACTATACTACTGAACAACGCCCTACTGCCCTCAGGGACAGCGAACACAATCCTCTACCTCTAGCCTTTACCCTGAGCGCAGTCCGAAGAGGCCATGTTGTGCAGTGCCGATTGGATTCATGGGAGGAGTAGTGTACGGAGGAGATCGCAGAGCTGGCAACCCATCTCGAACACAAGCCTGGCCTTGCTTGCGTCTCTTGGCATGTTCGCCCATGCCCTGGTTCAGTCCGGATACACGCCGGAGACCTGCAGCGAGTTGAACGCAAAGTTGGTGTCGTGCATGTTCTCGCACACCATGGATGTCATTTGCACATAGTCGTGACGGACGATGATCCCTGCCCACGCGTTTGCCGACGCCATCAGTTGTGCGACGCGAACAGACAAGGGGAGTCGGGAAAAGTGAACAGGGCGCTGGGTTTCGATCGGCGTATGCCCGCACGCACAGTTGTACTTTCCATTGTTGGGTATGCGCTGACCACAGTACCGTTGGCGAACTGGGCGAAGGTGCTGATTGTCGACATACAGGTACTGCAGAGATGTCAGGTTCTGCAGCGATGCGGGCACATCGCCAACCATGGCGTTCTCGTAGAGGTCGAGCGTTACCAGACTGCGCAAGTTACCCAGTGTTGTGAACTCGGTGAAGTTGCCATTCAGCATGTTGTTTTGCATGCGCAAGTTGCGCAGTGGTGCTATGTTGCCGAGTTCCAGGGGCAAGGAGCCGGAGAGGCGGTTCTCGAAGAGCGACAGATCATTTAGCATGCCAAGATTGCCAACAGACGGCGGCAACGTTCCAGAGATGTTGTTTTCGGAGAAGTTCAGGTACCTGAGTGCAGTCATGGCGCCGAGGTCCTCTGGGATCGTGCCCTCAAGGCTCATCCCGTGAGCATAAAAAACCTGCAGGGCCGTGAGATTCGTCAGCTGCGTTGGTATGGAACCAATCATGCGGTTGAGCCCCACGTTGAGCATCACGAGGTCCGTCAGACGGCCAATTTCAGTGGGCAGCGACCCAGTGATGTTGTTGCGATGGAGCGTGATCTCCTCAAGCTTGGCGTTGCCGTTGCTGTTAATATTGCCAAGCGTGGTTGGCAACTGCCCGTCGAGCTTGTTGAAGGATAAGCTGATAATCTCGATGTTTTGGATTTGGCCGATTTCGGCAGGTAGGGAGCCAGAAATTGCATTCAACGACATGTCCAAGTACGTTAGGTTGTGCAGGTCGCCAATTCCCGTCCAGTTCGTGATTGAGCCCGTAAGGTTGTTATCACGCAGGTTCAGCGCCGTGACACGGCCGAACGCGCAGTCAGCTCCGTCGCGGTAGAAGTCACAAGGGTCAATGCAGCCAACGCCTCTCCATCTCGTGTTCATGTCACACGGATCTGTTCCACCATCCGGGTCCCAACCTTCGTTGTGCGTCCAGTATGGGCCACCAAGCAATCGGAATAGCTGGACGAGCGCAGCGCGATCTGCCCTTCTCATCCCTGTATGCACTAGCGGAAGACAACAGACGAGGAGCAGCCCATGCGCGCGCATGGCCGCGGCGTCGGCGACGGGGCTCTGTGACGCGTTCTGTGCAAGAAATGTCTAATGTGGTTCCGTACGATAACTATTAGTGGTAAGCACGCTTTGCGCGTTGGTACTCAATCCCCCCAAAGTGAAAGTCAAACCGGACGCGTCACAGCGGCCGGCACATACACCAACTTACTCTTGAAGTTACTCTGACACCAGTGGCAGTGACAGCGCACAGCCGCACAGAGGCATTTTGGACGGTCGCCATGGACTTAAGCCAGCATCGCGAGCACATAATTTCGGATTACAAGTACGAGCATTTTTCTTGGTCGGGTATGTTGAGCGCGTCGAGCATCTGGCGGTACGTTGCGATGGTGTTAGCCACTGATGGCAGCTCGTCCACTGACTGCTTGCGACGTCTGCAGATGGGCAACAACCAGGTGCGTGTCGCTGCAATAAAATCGTACGGGGATGGGGTCAAAATAGCTTCCCAATCAAGAGAGATTCCATCAGGTGCCTGCGAATCCACTTCGAAGCCACAGGCAAGAAGCAGCGCCATGAGGAAAGTCCAACCCACTGCTGCAGAGCCTCTCGTCAAAGGCATGAAATTGTACCAGAAAAATGTGATGCGTAACACAGCATTGACGAAAGCGTCGTTGGGCGGACCATCACCGCGGGCCGCAAGCAAAGGCACAGCTACGTCGCACACGTGCTCCCACGCAGCTTGCATTTCGAGGTGGTAGCCGGACCATCGGCTCGGCGTCAGAGGTGTTCGAATGGATACATCGACACCTTCAGGTGGTCGATCTTGCACAGTGAGACGAGTGCCCTCGAGCTGACCACTGATGAATCCGCCGCACGGGCTGACCACATAGTCATCCCGTCCTCGTAGCCGCCGGATGTCAAGGCAGTCTTTGGCACGCGCAAGCTCTGCCTTCTGCTCGTCGTCCAACAGCCACTGCTGTGCAGCCAGGGCCTTCATTGCACTAAAGACACGAGGATAGTGAGGATAGTAGCGAACGGTCTCGTGCTGGCCCTTCAGGATGGGCGTATGCGAGCCAAAGCCCTCTTCGAAGTCACGCCGAGGCATGCCGTCGATCCACCAAACGTTGTCATTGGGCTCACCCAGCTGTCTCCAGCACACAGCCACGTCGTACGCGCTGCGCCACCCATATGTCTTCGACTTGTCTACGCCTTGTGCCCACAGTAGGCGAAGCTGCTGTGCAACGTCCAGCACGGCCAGGCCGGCCTGCCGTTGCAAGCGCAGGTTCTCTACGAAGCCAGCAAGGCGAACCTGCATGAACGTCCCGAATGGCCGCGCCGCGAGGAGGAGCGAAGTCACATCCCCAGAGCGTGCATCTCCGACAGACGCTCGGGCAGAAGTGCCAAGGGACTTTTTGATCTCGGCTAGGCTCGCCTTGCTGGCAGCTGCTGACGTGGCGGCCGGAAGTTGTTTGCACATGCCGAGCTTCACTTCCGCTGGTACAAGAGAGCAGATGCGTCGTGCTGAGCGCGGCGCGTCGAGCTCACAGCAGAGGATTTGCGTGAACACGTACTGGTGATATGCGGGGTGCTGTGGGTCGCGCTCAAGTAGCTGCTCAAACGCTTGCGCTGCTCTCTCGAAGTCATTGCATGCAGCGTAGGAGATAGCGAGCAGGGCTCGGGCTTCCATGTGGCTCGGTTCGATGCGCACGACCTCGATCAAGTCCTCGATTGCCATCGCTGTTCGGCCCACGACATGCCGAAGCAATGCTCGTCGATAATGTGAATGCACGAAGCCTCGCTGCATGTCCACTGCTCGCGAGAAGTGCACTTCGGCCTGATGAACTTGGCCCAAATCGCGGCACGCCTGGCCCATGTTGATGTAAACCTCTTTGAGCGAAGGATCGAGTTTCAGCGTTTCTTCATATGCCCGGATTGCCTCCGCGCATCGACCCATAGCAGCGAGAGAAGTGCCGAGCAAATTGAAGATAGCAGTCGACCCTGCCGGGGCAATGTGCAGCAAAGCTTCAAAATCGAGCACAGCGCGCCTATAGTTCTGGAGCGCGTGGTACGCCTTGCCACGCATGAACAACGCATTCATGTCACGAGCATCGACGGCGAGCACCTCGGTTGCCACGACGATGACAAGGTCACGCTCGCCCAGGGCCTGCAAGACCTGCAGTCTGCGAGCCATCAAGTCGACATCTCTGGGCCTTAGTTCCTGGGCCGCATCGAGATCACGTCGGGCCAGTTCGAGATCGCCATCCATCGCATGCGCAGTGCCGCGCCCGGAGAGGGCACCGACGTGATGCGGTGCTACCTTGATGATGTTAGTAAAGAGCTTTATGGCCTCAACATTCTTTCCGGCGTTAAAGAGCGCGATTGCTTGGCGCATATTAATGGCAATCTTCTCGTCTCGGACGCCATTGGTTGCTTCAAGGGCTGCAGGTGGTGGTGCAGGTGGTGGCGCAGGTGGTGGCAAACAAGGTGGCGAAGGTGGTGGCGCAGGTGGTGGCATAGGCATTATGGGCATTAATTTTGGTGTTGATTTGGGTGCTGCTTGTTGAGCTACGAGCTTGGCCATTTCAGCCACCAGAACCACATCGCCATCGATGGCCGATGCGCCGCGAGCCCATGTGTCAACGGCCACGTCCGTTCGCCCGAGCTCCATGCTCGCGCGCCCCTTGATCAACAGCGCACGTAAGCATCCAGCATCCAATGCGAGTGCTGCGTCTGCATCGTTCAGAGCCTTCCGGTTCAGATCCATCGCAGCGTACGCGGCGGCACGATTACAAAGCAGTACGATTCGCTCCTGCAAGCTGAGAGAATTGCAGTCGAGCAAAAGTCCATACTGCCTCGCCGCGTCAGAGAAGTCACCGCGGACGAACGCTGTGTGTGCCGCCGCCATGGAAAAGTTTGTCTGTGTTTCTAGTTACGAATACCGTTGGCTGTGAATTGTACGTGTTAGGGGACTTGGAGGCGGGGCCGGCCTCCCGTGAACAGTTGGTTCTAGGCCCGGGGCGGCGGTGGTGGTCGGTGGTGCCGTAGTGGTGCCGTCCTGAGTGCCGTCCACCATAAGGTGATGCATCGACCGGCGCCCCGCCTGATTCGTGCGAAAAGGGCCGCGTGCACGTGGGCTCAGTCCCAAGTCCGAACTTCATCGCCGAACTTACTAGTGTGGGCGCTATGTATGGGTGGACGCGGCGGTTCCGGTTGAGCGCCAATTTGTGTTGTCTGTGGGGGAACATCTAGGGTTCATCAAGCTATTGAAGGGTTCATCTCAGGGTTCATCTAAGGGCGCGTCTAGCGTGACAAGCGTCTAGGCATCCTCGATCCTGGGTGCGGTGAGGTGTGTTTTGAAACACACCGGCTTCGCGCGCCGGCGGCCTGCGCGTGTGTGGACCGACCCCACTTCGCCCCTTG
>Ga0164295_10002061_pt1 | contig 16696 bp, 16 predicted proteins | sample GEODES006metaG_FD_111798 | JGI IMG/M metagenome (GOLD analysis project Ga0164295, IMG submission 111798) | Oligotrophic lake water microbial communities from Sparkling Lake, Wisconsin, USA - GEODES006 metaG | ecosystem: Environmental > Aquatic > Freshwater > Lake | place: USA: Sparkling Lake... | reverse complement strand
TAACGGCGTTGAAAAGCAGATGCCTTATCGTCTCGAATAGAGTTAATAAAGTCGTTTGTGAACTCTTCTGAGGAAACATACTTAACACGCACGTTTCCGTAGAGTTCTTGGGCGTAGGCACCAATAGCGTGCAACAAGTGAGTCTTTCCCAAACCAGACTCACCATAAATAAAGAGCGGGTTGTATGCCTTTGCAGGTGCTTCTGCCACTGCAACCGCAGCTGCGTGTGCAAATCGATTGGACGCACCAATAACAAAAGTTTCAAAAATATAACGAGGGTTCAAAGTTGAGGTATCTGCAGATTTAGAGACGGGCGCATCATCACGACCGGTGCCAGATTTTGGTGTTACAAACTCGACTTCAACATCACCACTTGGCGCAGCGACAACTTCAAGAGTCTCATCGACAGTTACAGCAATATTTGTTATGGATCCAAGCTCTCTCGTTAAAACTTCACTAACAACTGTGCGCAAACGACTCTCTAAAACATCTTTTGCAAAAAGATTAGGTGCTGCAACTAATAAAGTTGTTTGATCATCGTTGTGTAGGAGACCTAAAGGTTTTGTGAGCTGTAAAAATGCTCGGTGTTGAGGGGCGTTAATCGCTACCTCTTCAATAACACGGCCCCAAAGGGTGGGTAGCTCAACCTCAACAACGCCCACCAGGACCCCAATTCCATAGAAAAACTCATCCACAGGGTTATCCACAACCTGTGGTCTAAACCCCAGGTTGAGGCCTGCAAACCCCCAAAAAGTGATGTACCTGTGGAGGAGTAGTGAAAAGTAGAGCGATTTACCGAAAAAAGCAAGTGGTTATCCACAATCACCCCACCATAAACCCCTACCCCATAGCCAGTTTGACCGGCTTATCCCCAGACCTCTACCGTTAGCACCTTGCTTCACCCATATTTCTGGCCCTGAGTTCACGATCTTTTTTAGGAGTTTTCAATGACAAAGCGCACCTTCCAACCCAACACACGTCGTCGTGCCAAAAAGCACGGCTTCCGTGCCCGTATGGCAACTCGCGCAGGCCGCGCAGTTCTTGCTGCTCGTCGCGGCAAGGGTCGCGCCAAGCTCTCTGCATAAGGGTTTATAACCGATACCCGTGCTTGCAAAAAGTGCACGCCTTACCGAGAGCGCAGACTTCGCGCGCGCAACAAAAAGTGGTTTGAGATTTTCAACCCAAAACTTTGTTGGATACCTCTACCCAACCAATGAAGATCAGCCTGCCCGCGCAGGATTAATCATCAGTAAAAATGTTGGTGGCTCCGTAACACGTCATCGTATCGCCCGCAAAGTTCGGCACACACTTAAAGATCTCTACCCCCAACTTCCAACAGGTGGCCTACTGGTCATTAGAGCCTTAAATAGCGCCCATGATGCCGATGCAGCACAAGAGATTACAAAGATTGTCGGACAACTTCTAAAAAAGTTCTCTGAGAAGGCGGGACAAAAGTGAGACACCTTCTAACCGCACCCATCAAGGTGTATCAAAAGTGGATCTCTCCATTGTTCGGACCACGCTGTAAGTATTACCCATCATGTTCTTCATATGCGGTCACCGCAATTGAGAACTACGGGGTAAAAGGTATTGCAATGAGCCTTTGGCGCTTATTGCGTTGTAATCCATGGTCACATGGCGGCGTCGATTATGTTGTTCCGAAAGAGAAGGTACTTATTAATGGATAGCATCCTAAAACCCTTATATATCACTGTTTCTTGGGTCATTGTTTCAATCCACGATCTACTCTCTCCATTCTTTGGAACAAACAGTGGTGTGTCATGGTCACTAGCAATCATTGGTCTCGTAATTATTATTCGTATTATTTTGATTCCACTATTTGTGAAGCAGATCAAATCTCAGCGCGCATTAACAGCGCTTCAGCCGCACATGAAAGACATTCAAAAGAAGTACAAGGATGATCGCCAAAAACAATCAGAAGAAATGATGAAGCTTTATAAAGAGCACAAGACAAATCCTCTTGCATCATGTTTTCCAATCTTGGCGCAAGCCCCAATCTTCTTTGCACTTTTCACAGTACTCAATGGAATAGGAAAGAACCCACCAGTAAAACATGGTGTCTTTACCCAAGATGATGTGGTGAGCGCAGCACAAGCGAAGTTCTTTGGCGCACCTATTTCACAAACATTTTTAGGTTCAGAGATCACAACCGTGAAAATAGTGACAATTTGTCTCATTGCATTAATGTCTATAACAACATTTACAACCCAGCGTCAGTTAATGACAAAGGGAATGCCAAAGATGGACTCATCAAATAACATGATGTTGCAACAACAAAAAATTATGTTGTATGCATTCCCAGTTATTTTTGCAATTACTGGTGTTAACTTTCCAGTCGGTGTTTTGATCTATTGGTCAACAACAAACTTATGGACTTGGGGACAGCAGTACTACGTCATCAAGCGAAACCCAACCCCTGGGTCACCGGCCTTTGAAGAGCTACAGCGCAAGCGCAATAAGAAAAACGGAGTAGCTGAGAGCAGCGACTCAAACGAGAACTCTGAGGGCACAACGATCGAAGAAAAAGGTCAGCGCCAACAGCCAAAAAAGAAGAAAAAGAAGAAGTAGACAAAACGGACTTATTACTACAATCCCGACAAAGGGGGCATCATGGCAAAGAGTAAAGTTGAAGAGGCACCTGTTGAAGCAACAGAGGCAGCAACAGAGTTTAAAAAGGCGCCTAAAGGCGTGGCAAAACTTGAGGAAGAGGGCGACATCGCCGCTGACTACCTGGAGGCGCTACTCGACATCGCAGATCTTGATGGAGATATCGATATCGATGTTGAGAATGACCGTGCCGCCTTGGCAATTGTGGGCGGAAAGCTCAGCCACCTCGTGGGTTCAAGTGGCGAGGTGTTGGATGCAATCCAAGAGCTCACACGCCTTGCCGTGCAGAGCTCAACAGGTGATCGCAGCCGATTAATGCTAGATATTGATGGATTCCGTGCTGGCCGCCGCACAGAGCTTAAAAAACTGGCCGAGGATATGGCTGAAGAGGCAAAGACAACCGGCAACTCAATCAAATTGAAGCCAATGAACGCCTTTGAGCGCAAGATCATCCACGACACAATTCAGGAGTTAGGCCTCAGTAGCGAGTCTGATGGAGAAGATCCAAACCGTTTCGTAGTTATCTACCCAGCATAATCTTGTGGAGGTTTCACGTGAAACCCTCATCGCGAGGCATTTTCCAGATGTTGAGCGGGTTCACGCCTACGCCAAATTCCTAGAAACAGCTGGAATTGAGCGTGGGTTGATCGGTCCCCGTGAGGCTGACCGCATCTGGGAGCGCCATATCTTTAACTGCCTCCCTATAACCACCCTTTTCACAGAAGGTGCCACCCTCTTTGACATCGGTTCAGGGGCAGGCTTACCCGGAGTTGTCATCGCCCTAGCCCGCCCAGATCTACAGGTGACCCTGATTGAACCCCTTGAGCGCCGGGTGGAGTTTCTCCAAGAGGCGGTTGAAGGGTTAAACATCGAGGTAATCCGCGGCCGATCCCAGGATGTGAAGGCAACAGCCCACTATGTGACAGCCCGCGCGGTAGCGCCTTTGGAGAAGTTGAAGAAAATCAGCTGGCACCTGTTAAAGACCAACGGCTCATTGCTAGCGATGAAGGGTGAAAAAGCCCAAGAAGAGATGCTATCTGTGCCAAAAGCGATCCTCCATGAGGTAAATCTGGAGGGAATTGAGCTCAGCCGCATAGTTGAGGTCAAAAAAGGTGCTTAACTACCCACGTGAATGATTCACGTGAAACAAAGGTTGTTGTTGGCGTCCGCCGCTTAAAAGAGGCGATGGCTAAACCCGCCTCCCTGCGAATCCTGACTGTGGCCAACCAAAAAGGCGGGGTCGGCAAAACCACCACCTCGGTCAACCTAGCTGCCGCCCTATCAATGGGTGGCCTAAAAGTTGTTGTTATTGATCTTGATCCACAAGGAAATGCATCCACCGCCCTTGGTGTTGAGCACCTTGATAATGCTGGAATCTATGAAGTGTTGATGGGTCAATCAACAATGTCACAAGTAATTCAAAAAGTCGCAGGCTTTCCTTCACTTGAATGCGTGTCATCAAATACCTCGCTTGCACAAGCAGAGATTGAACTTGTTCCAATGGTTGCACGCGAAATGCGTTTGAAAGAGGCTATCGAAGAGTTAGTTGCAGAACGCGCAGCAGTTGGCGAAACAATCGATTACATTTTTATTGACTGCCCACCATCACTAGGTTTATTAACAATTAATGCATTCACCGCTGCAAAGGAAGTTCTTATTCCAATTCAATGTGAGTACTACTCACTTGAAGGCCTATCACAACTATTAAAAACATTTGAATTAGTAAAAAAGCGTTTGAATCCACAATTAAAACTGTCAACCCTTGTATTAACAATGTTTAATAATACAAACCTTGCACATGATGTTGCTAATGAAATTAGAAAACATTACCCAAACGAGTTAATTGATATTCCAATCCCTCGCACTGTGCGAGTCTCAGAAGCACCAGGATTTAAACAAACAGTAATGACATACGATCCCGTTTCACCAGGCGCTGTTGCCTACATGTCAGTAGCCCGCGAACTAGCAGAACGCGGGAAAGTTTTTGATTCAAATGTTGTTTCAATTAATTACAAACGTGAAGGTGAGATCGCTTAATGGCACGTCGTGGTGGACTAGGAACAAATCTAGATGCATTAATCCCAACATCATTAACCGTTGGTGACAAAGAGGTTGGACAACAAAACGAAGTTGCTATTAGCGCGATTTCACCTAACCCACGTCAACCCCGAACACACTTTGATCCTGTTGCACTAGAAGAGTTAATTGCATCCATTAAAGAAATCGGAATCCTGCAACCACCAGTAGTTCGTCAAACATCGCCAGGTAAGTATGAATTAATAATGGGCGAGCGTCGTTTTCGTGCGGCAAAAGCTGCAGGTCTAACAAGTATTCCTGTCATTATTCGTCAAACACCAGATAACGAACTACTGCGTGAGGCGTTGATCGAAAACATCCATCGCAGCCAACTCAACGCACTTGAAGAAGCCGCGGCATACTCGCAACTGCTCACAGATTTTAACTGCACACATGATGAGTTAGCACACAAACTGGGGCGATCACGTCCACTGATTTCAAACACAATACGTTTAATGAATCTGCCAACATCTGTTCAACAAAAATTAGCATCAGGTGTTTTATCTGCAGGTCATGCCCGCGCACTCTTGGGATTAAATGATGCGAGCACAATCGAAAAACTTGCCACACGAATCGTTAGTGAAGGCTTATCAGTTCGTGCAACTGAAGAGATAATCTCCTCGGGAGCACCAAGAGGTCAATCTGCTAAAAAACCAAAACAAAGGAAATCTGCTAGCCCCGAACTACAAGAAATTGCAGAACGAATTGGCGACGCCCTAGACACCCGTGTTTCAATTCAAGGCAGTGCAAAAAAGGGAACGATTGTTATTGAGTTTGCCGGTGCAGAGGATTTGAAACGAATTACAAAGGCGCTAGAAAACTAACCCTTTAATTCAAACCCTTTACGGCCCGACATTTCTTGTTTGATTACTCCACCGAGTGCCTTAACACCTTCTCGAATACGTTCTGGTGTTGGGTAGCAGTAGGACAAACGAAGTGACCATGAGCCAAAGCCATCTGCATAAAACGCGGTCCCTGGAACGTATGCAACCTTTGCAACAATCGCCTTTGGCATCATCGCTGTTGTATCAATCTCTGGTGGCAAAGTAACCCACACATAAAAACCACCGCCAGGTTTTGTCCACTGGGCAGTTGCTGGAAAATGCTCATCTAATGACTCAAGCATCGCATCGCGGCGAACTCTATAGAGTTCACAAAACGATGCGATCTGATCGCGCCACGGTTGATCAGCTAGGTAACTAGAGATCGTTAGCTGTGTGAAGTTTGATGGACACAAAATTGAGGATTCACTGGCGATAACAAGCTTTTCTTTGAGTGAAGGTGGCACGAGCGCCCAACCCACACGCAAACCAGGTGCAATTGTCTTTGAAAACGAGCCCAAATAGATCACATTCTCAGAGTCTTCAGCGCGCATCGCATTAGGTGATTGCTTATCAAATCCCAACAATCCATATGGGTTGTCTTCAACGACAAAGATCCCTGCTTCGCGGCAGATGGTCAAGATCTCAGTGCGCCGAGATGCCGGCAATAGAACACCACTTGGATTTTGATAATTAGGAATTGTGTATAAAAACTTAATTTTACGACCTGCGGCACGAACAGTTGTGATTGCTTCAGCAAGTGCTGACGGAACTAATCCATTCTCATCTGTTTCAACATGCACAACCGATGCTTCATATTGATGAAAAGTTCCGAGTGCGCCAACATAAGAAGGTGCTTCAGCAAGAACAACATCGCGTGGGTCTAAAAAGATGCGTGAAATAAGGTCTAATGCTTGTTGTGAACCTGTTGTAATTAAAACATCATCAGGATTACCACGAATTCCTTCAAGTGCCATTACTTCACAGATCTGTTCACGAAGCTTTGGATGTCCTTGACCGTTGCCATACTGCAACGCTTCTTGTCCTTTGTTACTGATTAAATTATGAACAACATCAGCCATCATTCCCATTGGAAGTGCTGAAAGATTTGGCATTCCACCAGCAAGTGACACAATTTCTGGGCGTGATGCAACTGCAAACAGTGAGCGAATCTCACTTGGCTTCATGTGGGCGGCCCTTGATGCAAATCTTTCTTCAAGATTTTGAGGCGCTCCTGTTGAAAAGCGTTGCGTTATCTCCGACATAGCCTAAGTCTGGCATACCCAAGGGAATGCTTGAGCAGTATTTAGCGGCGGATGCCAGCTTTACGAAGATCAGCGATGCGAAGTGTTCCTGTTTTTGCATCATCTTCAGCAGCCAAATACAGCCGCTGGATAGCAATAACCAGCGCTTCAGCAACTACATCGCGGAAATCAGGACGAGAAAGCCGAGCTAAATCCCCTGGGTTACTCAGATACCCCAAATCAATACGGACTGTTGGGGCCACTGTCAGGCGCAATAAGTCCCATGTTTTTGCATGAGTACGGCAGTTTGTTAAATCAGTACGAGCACATAGTTCTCGTTGTACTAGTGATGCAAAACGTTCCCCAACAATTGAATGCACGCCGTGGGCATCGCTGCCATAAAAATATGTTGCTGCTCCATGTGCTTTTTCATTTGAATATGAATCAACATTAAGTGAGATCATCAAATCAGCACCATTTTTATTAGTAAATGAGATTCGGTCCATCTCTGTTGGGTTATTACTAGCACCCCGAGTTAAGAAAACAGAGGCACCTAATGCGAGCAGACGACCTTCGGTGCGAACTGCAACATCATAAACAAGTGGATCAACACCATCAGGGTTTAAAACAATTACCTTATTAGCAAGTGCAGGCCCGCGACTTTGTTGTGTTGCGTTTTGTCGAAGGGTTGCAGGGGCTCCCCCTGAAACAACTCTTGATAAACGGATTAAAGCTATGATGGTTGCTGGACCACACTTACCATCGACCGTTGCACCAACAGATTTTTGAAACTCTTTTACAGCTAACTCTGTGCGATTACCATAAATCCCATCAACACGACCGCAATCAAAACCCATTTCAGTTAATCGAGATTGCAAGGCGGCGACATCATCACCACGCATTAGAGGGAACTCCTGCAGGTATAAAGAACGATCACCAAGCTTCCATCGCGCCTCTTCTAGAGCGCGAGCGGTTACCGCATCAACAAAACCCGTGACATCAAGGCCACGGGTTTGTTGAAATGAGCGGATCTCCGACTCAGTTAAATCTGACATAGATTTATACGAGGAAGCTTTCTAGCTCCTTGAGTAGTGCTGGCTTTGGCTTAGCGCCAACAATCTGCTTAACAACCTCGCCATTAACAAAAACATACATCGATGGAATTGATGTAATTCCATACTTCATGGCAATTGCTGACTCTTCATCGGTATTTAGCTTGACGATCTTTAGCTTTGCGCCATGCTCATCTGAGATCTCTTCAAGAATTGGCCCAACAGCACGGCATGGACCACACCATTCAGCCCAAAAATCAACCAAAACAGGGGTGCTGCTCTTTAAAACATCTGCATCAAATGATGCTGTTGTTACCTTACTTGTTGCCATCGTATTGCTCCTTATTAGTGTGGTAGTTAAAGATTACTAGTGGGCTAAGAACTTTTCAGCATCCAGTGCTGCAGCACATCCCGAACCAGCAGCAGTGATTGCTTGACGGTAGGTGTGGTCAACCAAATCTCCACATGCAAAGACACCCTTAAGGTTGGTGCGAGTTGAACGACCCTCACAGACCACATACCCCTCATTGTCTAGAGTAATTTGCCCAATTAGTAGTTCACTGCGCGGAATATGTCCGATCGCAACAAACAAACCTGTGAATGCCTGTTCTGACTCCGTGCCATCAATCGTGTTTCGAAGTTTTAATCCTTCAACCTTGTCTGCGCCAAGAACATCAATTACTTCTGTGTTCCATAAAAATTCAATCTTAGGATTAGCTTTTGCGCGCTCTGCCATAATCTTTGATGCGCGTAATTCGCCGCGGCGGTGAATCAAAACTACCTTGTCAGCAAAACGTGTAAGGAAGGTTGCTTCCTCAACTGCAGAGTCTCCACCGCCAACAACTGCAATTGTCTGTCCACGGAAAAAGAAACCATCACAGGTAGCACACCACGAAACACCATGGCCAGATAAGCGCTTTTCATTAACTAATCCAATTTCACGGTATGCACTACCCGTTGCAAGGATTACTGACTGTGCTTTAACTGTGTTTCCTGAACCATCCTTTAAAATCTTTATGTCTCCAGATAAATCCATTTCAACAATGTCATCTGTAATTAACTCTGCGCCAAAGCGCTTAGCTTGCTTGCGCATGCTGTCCATTAAATCTGGACCCATCACTCCATCTGTGAATCCAGGAAAGTTTTCAACCTCTGTTGTGTTCATCAGTGCCCCGCCTGCTGTGACAGAACCTTCATAGATCACAGGGTTTAGCTGAGCTCTAGCGGCATAAATCGCAGCGGTATATCCAGCTGGACCAGATCCAACAATGACAACGCTTCTAACTTCACTCATAACGCCCCCTAGACCCCGAAATCTAATCGTTTTCTTCTGTTTTTGCCGAACGCCGACTCATTGAACTGCCTAAGTGGCGAATCATAGAGATCTCTTCAACTTTGAGCAGTTTAGCGGTTAATACAAAGGCTAAGAATGCGACGACCATCACAACAAGGAGCTCTCCAGCCCGCGTTAAATCTGTTGCAAACCAAGAAACATACCGGGTCAGAATAAACAGTGGGAGCATTGCAATCAGAGATGCAATGAGTAAGCGAACATGCTGACCCAAGAACTCTAGGATTGATAACTTCCCAACATGTTTTTTCAATAATCCGAGAGTTACAAACAATCCAACTAAGTAACTCACCGAGAATGCAACACCCAACCCAACAGTGACCCATTGATTTTTCACAAAGAACAAACAGAAGTAGGACACACCAACAGCAATAATGTTAATTACAAGAATTGAAATAACTTGAGTTCTTGTGTCCTCAAATGCATTGAATCCACGAATCAAAATAAGATTGATTGAAAAGGAGACCAAGCCGAAACTAAGTGCCGATAAAACATAACCGATATATCGCGAATCTTCATTGGGGATACCAACAAAAATACTTTGTGTGATGAGGGGACCGAACAGTAAGAAAGCCACAGCACTTGGGATAGTAATAACACCCACTAAACGGATCGCACGAATCAACTGTGCTTTTACTTCATCGCGCTTACCATCAAGTGCTAACTTTGAGATGTGTGGCAAGATCGCAGTAATGATTGATATCGTAACAATCGAATATGGAAGCAGCATCACATAGTATGCGTATGTATATGGCGTGTAACCAACACCAGTTTTAATCCCTGCTTGTGCGCTTCGGACAGCGGCTGATGTTGCAACGTTGACAGTTACCAAATACCCGAGTTGTGAAATTAAAACATAGACAAGGGTCCAGCCAGCTAAATTAAATGATTTGCCTAATCCAGATAACCCCAGCTTTGGCTTTATAGAAATGCCTAACTTTCTAATGACTGGAACCAAAACTAAAGCTTGGACCACCACGCTAAATGTTGTTCCCCACCCCAACAGTGCGACCTGGTTAGAGGTAATACTGGAGATATCAATGCCAGGAGCAAAGAGCAGAAAGCCCCCAAACAATGCAATGCCAACAAGGTTGTTAGCAATTGGTGCCCACATAAGAGGACCAAAAGAACCGCGGGCGTTGGCAACCTGCCCCAACATTGTAAAAAGGCCTAGAAAGAAGATCTGTGGCAAGCAGTAGCGGGTAAATGCAATGGCTATCTCTTGCTCAGTTTCAAAACCAGTTGTAAAAAACTCAGGGGCGTATAAACGCACCAATGCGGGTGCAAAGAACATGCCGAGTGAAACGAGCACAAGCAGAATTAGAGAGATCGTTGTAATCAACCGAGAAGCAAAATCATCCCCGCCATCTTCGTGGTCAAAAGATCTAACAAGTTGTGGAATAAATATTGCGGTCAGTGCCCCACCAACAAGCAAGTTATACAAAATATTAGGCATTGTGTTTGCAACGTTGTACGTGTCGGCAAGCAGTGTTGTTCCAAGGACAGCAACAATTAAAATGCCACGAACAAATCCTGTAATGCGGGAAATAATGGTTCCAAGTGCCATGACTCCTGATGCACGGAAGAGTTCATTAGATTTCATGTCACCCTCCTTCGCACACGTCTCACACTTTGTGCCACACCTGCCAGTAGAAGAAGTATGGCCGCACTAGTGGTAAACCACGCAACCCTTTGATCAATTACAGTTGAATTTAAGTTCAATATCGCCTCAGGCACAACATTATTGCTCTTGCTATCAGTAATTTGTGCAGTGACCGTGGTCTGACCAGGTGCAATTACCTTTACGGCCATCTCCACCTGGGTCTTAGATTTAGCCGGAATTGTTATCCCAACAAAGCTATCAACTATCACGCGCGAATTAATAGGAAGCATGGAGATATCAACTGTCACATCTGAGTTGAACTCATTAATAACTGTCACAGGCAATTTAACCTTTGACGTTGTTATTTGGTAATTACCATTATTAATACGCAGTTTGCGCACCGTTGCATCAACTGATGCTCTTGCACTGTCTGAAAAGAATTCACGAGACTCTTTATCTAATTGCGGTGATAATAACTTTGATAGTTGAGCGCGAAGAGTGATCAATTCAGGATCATCAACAACCCTTGAAAGTCTTGTAAGAGCCTTACGGTTATCTCCGTAGGCCTTTCGTAAGGTGTTACTTAACCCTGATTTACCCTTACTCCATCCACCATTTGGCTCACTGCGAACTGTGCGACCAAGGGCTATCTCTAACTGTGATTTACCAAATGCGTAGTAACTCTTGAGCTCACTCGGTGCAAGTCGTTTTGCAAGCACAACATCAGGATTGCCGTAGGCAAGGGCAACTACTTGTTGCCCCGTAGTGACCTGACGTAGTTTATCTAACCAAGCAACTGCAATTTCTTGTCCAACAGGTTCAGCATCGGTGGCTAGGGTGTAATCACCGCTCATTGTTATCACTTCATCAATAAGTGCGGCATCAATAACCCACGTAGTGTTTTTACTCCGCGGTGTGTAGATAAGAGCTCCCAGCACACCTGCTGGTGTTAACTCTTGTGCCAACTCGTCATTACGAAACTCACCTGTAAATGTTTGATGAGCCTCTGATGTGATTCGAACTATCGACCCCACCCCTTGCGCAGGTGACAAAGGCAGAACAATCAAGAGTGCAGTAATAAGTAGAGTTAGCTTTTTCATAGGGTTAACTCAGCAGTTCTGGCAATTAATTTCTTCTCATCTGGATATGCCAACCGCTCAACAATTTCAGAGAGCGGGAACCAAGAAACCTCATCGACTTCGCTTTCTTGTGCCAGCAAAGTTCCGCCTGTTTCAGTAAAAAGGAAATGGTGTACGGTTTTATGAATCCGTTTACCACCTGCCATAAACCAAAAATCGATAACACCTAAAGGTTTTGTAATGGAAGAGGTAATACCGGTTTCCTCAGCTACTTCACGGATAGCGGCTTGTTCAGGTGTTTCACCCTCTTCGATGTGACCCTTAGGTAGTGACCAGAGAACCCGCTTGCCGCTCTCATCCTTATGGTCATAACGCCCAATTAATAAACCCAAAGCACCGGTTGTATCGATCACCAAACCGCCAGCACTCACCTCATCAACACGCTTTGCGTACGGGCGCTTGGGTTGAGGGCTCTTGTGAGCAGTGCTGTGTGTCTGTGGTTGTGGGCCGCGATTACCGGAACGCTTACGTTTCCGCTTTTTCTTCGTACCTTCGCTGCCCGCACCAGGTGCCGGGATCATGAAGCAAGGGTAGTGCTTTAACCTTACTTATTGTGAGTACCGCATTAGGAGCCGCAGGAGAGCTAGCGATCCGTTCATTAATTGAACGGGCCCCGCTTGCAAGTTCCTTAGCCCAAGCCTTTAAGGCCAAAGGGTTTACTTTGGCGTTGGTTGGTGGCCCCGTGCGCGATGCACTACTGGGCCGTCTTGGAAATGATTTGGATTTCACGACAAACGCCCATCCGCTTGAAACAAAAAAGATTTTGAACGAGTGGGCTGAAAACATTTGGGATACAGGTATTGCATTTGGAACCGTTGCAGGAAAGCGCGGTGACACAACCGTTGAGGTAACAACCTACCGCACCGAAAGTTACGACCCTGACTCTCGCAAACCAGATGTTGAGTACGGTGAATCAATTCATGGTGATCTATCCCGTCGAGACTTCACTATTAACTCTATGGCACTTGAATTAACTGGAGAAAAACCAGAGTTCATCGACCCATTTAAGGGATTACACGATCTAGCTGCCAAAGTGTTGCGCACACCCGGTACGCCAGGTGACTCCTTTACTGATGATCCGTTACGCATGATGCGTGCTGCACGTTTTGCATCACAACTAGATTTTGAGATTGCTCCCGAAGTAATTACCTCAATAAAAGATCTAGCATCTCGCGTAAGTATTGTTTCAGCAGAGCGCGTGCGCGATGAGTTTATTAAGATCCTAATGTCTAATAATCCGCGCATTGGAATAACTGTTTTAGTGGATACCGGTCTTGCAGATTTAGTACTGCCAGAAATCCCAAAGCTGCGTCTTGAAGTTGATGAACACCATCACCATAAAGATGTGTATGAACACTCAATCACAGTTCTTGAACAAGCTATCGACAATGAAGATCGTTTGGGTGGACCAAACCTTGTAATTCGACTTGCAGCTTTACTGCACGATATTGGAAAACCAAAAACCCGCGCATTTATTGAGGGTGGTGGAGTTTCTTTTCATCACCATGAAGTTGTTGGAGCACGTCTTGCAAAGAAGCGATTACAAGCTCTGCGCTTTGGTAATGACACCATCGATGCAGTAGAGCTGTTAACAACGCTGCACCTTCGTTTTCATGGCTATGGTGAGGGTGAATGGACAGACTCTGCCGTGCGCAGATATGTCAGGGATGCCGGTGAATTCTTAACGCATCTACATGTTTTAACACGAGCAGACTGCACAACCCGCAACAAGACAAAGGCCGCTCGGCTTTCTGCGACGTATGATTCTTTAGAGGCACGCATTGCGGTGCTCATGGAGCAAGAAGAGTTGTCAAGAATCCGACCAGATTTAGATGGTGCACAGGTCATGCAGATCTTGGATCTGAAACCATCACGTGACGTTGGACAAGCCATGGATTTCTTACTGGAACTTCGGTTGGAACAAGGACCAATTGGTCAAGAAGCTGCTACAAAGGCTCTACTTGATTGGTGGGCTACGAGGTAGCGTAAAACTTTGCTGGTCACAGAGTAATAAACGCAACCATTAAGTACGCAGCTGTTACCGCTAACGGAACCATTCGGGACAACCCTGAAGGCGGTAGCAAAAGCGCAGCGATCAATCCACCACTAACAATTGCTCCATTGACGATAACGTCATACACAGCAAAAACTCTTCCGCGGTGGTAGTCATCAATTTTTGATTGCACCAATGCATCATTGGAGACCTTTATATTTTGACCAAAAAAACGCTGTTAGAAAAGCGGTAATACATAACGCTATTTCTGTTAGTGAGGCGGCAAGAATCAACGGTGAACAGGCACTAGCTATCATTGCAAACTTAATCCAGCGATGTCTTCCAAATCGGGCAACACCGTAAGGTGCCAAGAATGCTCCTAAGAAAACACCGAGGCCTGCAATGCTTAAAGCAATACCAAAACCTTGCAATCCATCCTCTGGTTGTGCTGGATCGTTAAATGAGTTTCGCTCAAGCAGTAGTGCCGCTAAGGTTAAAGCGGTTAATCCGCCACGTTGAACCGCAGTTGCAATAATTCCGCGAGATGCATCAACATGGCCACGCAAATACCTAAAACCTTCCTGCATATCTCTAAAGCCCTGCATAAAAGATGCTGACTCTTTTTCCTGCTGCAAAGGACCAATTTCATTCTTCTTTAACCGAGAGGTAAGAAGTGCAGCGATGAAATAGCCAGCCGATGCAATCATAATAAGTATGGCATCGGCGTGATCTGCAATGGCTGCGCCATCGATTAAAGCTCTGACTCCAACACCAATACCGCCACCAATAACAACTAAAACCGATCCACCTGTCACAGCAATTGCATTTGCTGTCACAAGAGATTTCGAATCAACTAGCAATGGTAGTCCGGCCGAAAGTGCTGCAAGAATAAATCTATTAATACCAAAACCAATCAAAACAACAATTGTTAACTCAACACCTGTAGTTCCACTAAAGACTAAAAAGGCAACAAAGAAAAGATTTGCACTACGCGCTAAGTTACAAAAAAACAGTGCACGTTGCCTTGAAACGCGATCTAAAACAGTTCCGACCATCGGTCCAACTAATGAATACGGCAGTAAAACAACGGCAAAGCCAAGCGCGGCGCTTAATGCATTTGCTTGGCGCTCAGGTGAAAACAAAACAAAGGATGCAAGTGCGCTTTGAAAAATGCCATCAGTTGCTTGTCCGGACCATCGAACAGCAAGTAAACGAGAAAGTCGAGGGTGTCTTAGTAACCCAACAAAACTCATAAGAAAGAGCGTATCCATCTATTTAGGATTATTCTTCTCCTTAATGAAATCGCAACGAGGGTTCATCGACTATTCACTCGACAAGCGAGCCACTTTGATGGCTCTGTTTCGTGGAGTGGTTGACGCCTGCGATGCCGACCCTTATCTGATGCGAGCGGCTAAATGGCACGGTGACACTGTTGCCCGTAACTGTCCGGTCTGTAAAAAGGAGGAGCTGGTTGAACTTCGCTACACCTTCGGTGAGCAGCTGGGTCAGTTCTCAGGCCGGATTAAATCACCCAAAGAGTTAGTGGAAATGGAGCGGGAGTTTGGTGAGTTCACGGTGTACATCGTGGAGGTCTGCAAAAACTGTTCTTGGAATCACCTGTGTGCTTCATACGTACTAGGCGATGGAGTTGAACGAAAGGCCCCGCGCAAGGTTCGCACCTTGGAGGATGAGGATTACGCGAAGGGTTAACATTGCCACATGGTGCGTAAATTACTGATTAGAGCAACAGTCTTTGTGGTCGGCTTTGGTTTCGTTGCCGGCTCTGTGCTATTCGCACTTGCTTACTTCACAGTTGATATCCCAGATGCCAACGCCTATGTCAGTAGTCAATCAACAATTATTCAATACTCTAACGGCGAAGAAATTGGCCGAGTTGGAACACAAAACAGACAGATCGTTCCTCTGGCAAAGATTCCACTTAATGTCCGCCATGCAGTACTAGCTGCCGAAGACAGTGGGTTTTATTCAAACCGTGCATTTTCAATAACAGGAATTCTTCGAGCGGTAATTAATAATCTGCGAGGCGGAGCCTTGCAAGGTGGTTCAACAATCACCCAGCAGTATGCAAAGACAGCTTTCTTAACCCCTAGCCGAACAATTCAGCGAAAGATTAAAGAACTTGTAATTTCAATTAAGTTAGAAAATCAACTATCAAAAGATCAAATCTTTGAGAGTTATTTAAATACCATTTACTTTGGTCGAGGGTCATACGGCGTTATGACAGCCTCACAGCAGTACTTCAATCGAAACGTTGATCAACTGACAGACTCACAAGCAGCCGTCATTGCATCAATACTTCGCTCACCAGGTTTGTATGATCCTTTTTTCAAAGAGGGTAATGCTGAACGTTTAGCAAATCGTTTTGAGTATGTAAAAAACAACATGATTGATGCAGGTTGGCTAACGGAAGAAAAGGCAGCAAAGATGAAGTTGCCATCGGTTGCACCTCGCTCAACATCAGGTCAACTCAGTGGTCCAAAAGGCCATGTCATTGAAGCGGTGCAAAAAGAGTTAGCAAAGCTTGGTTTTAGCCAAGATCAACTACTAGTTGGTGGCTTAGTTATTAAGACAACCCTTGATCAAAAAGCACAACAATCTGCCGTTGACGCTGTTGATAAGTTTTATCCATCAAAAGCACCTGCAGATCTTCGCATTGGATTAGTTGCTATTCGCCCAGGTACTGGTGAAGTCCTTGCTATGTATGGTGGGCGTGATTATTTAGAGCGTCAACTCAATGATGCAACACAGTCAATTGCACAAGCCGGCTC
>Ga0164295_10002058_pt1 | contig 16698 bp, 10 predicted proteins | sample GEODES006metaG_FD_111798 | JGI IMG/M metagenome (GOLD analysis project Ga0164295, IMG submission 111798) | Oligotrophic lake water microbial communities from Sparkling Lake, Wisconsin, USA - GEODES006 metaG | ecosystem: Environmental > Aquatic > Freshwater > Lake | place: USA: Sparkling Lake... | reverse complement strand
GCCCGCGTGATGGTGAATCGCATTTGGATGCATCACTTTGGCAAAGGCTTGGTGGCTAGCGCAGGGGACTTTGGCAAGCTGGGCGAGAAGCCCTCCCATCCTGAGCTGCTCGACTGGCTTGCCTCTGAGTTCATGGCCCAGGGCTGGAGTCTGAAGCACCTGCACCGCTTGATCCTCTCCTCGCAGACTTATCAGCAAAGCTCGCGGCGCGATGCCGAGCGTGATCGCATCGACCCTGACAACCGCTTGCTGAGCCGCATGAGTGTGCAGCGTTTGGAAGCTGAAACGCTGCGCGATTCGTTGCTGGCCGTGTCGGGTAAGCTCAACCCACGCCAGGCTGGCCAGCCGGTGCCGGTGACCTACAATGAAGAAGGCGGCATCGTTATAGGCATCGACACGCGCGACACGGCGGGACGCCAGACCGGCAAGTTCGTCTCGCTCAATGGCGAGGAGCATCGCCGCAGCATCTATGTGCAGGCGCGCCGCTCCATGCCACTGGAGATGTTTGCTACCTTTGATGCCCCGGCCATGACCGAGGCCAACTGCGCCTCACGCCCCGTCACCACCGTCAGCCCGCAGAGCCTGCTGCTGATGAACAACAGCTACATGCGCGAGCATGCCCAGGATTTCGCGCAGCGACTGATGCGAGAATGCGGCACTGACTTGGACAAGCAGGTGCGCCGGGGCTGGAAGCTCGCCACCAGCCGCGAGCCGAGCATGGCAGAGGCGCAAGAGGCGATGGAATTTGTGAAGGCGCAGACCACGCATTACAAGACCAGCCCCGCGAAGCTCGAACACGCCACCGGCCCTGTGGACAAAGCCGATGCGCCGCCCGAGTTGCTGGGCCTCGCCGCTCTGTGTCATGCGCTGATGAGCGCGAACGCGTTCCTTTACGTGGATTGATTCATGCGCAAGCGCCGCCAGTTTCTTCAAAGCAGCTGCGGCGTGGGTGCCATGGCGGTGCTTGGTTCCGAGCTTCTCGGGCAATCACTGCCAGAGGTGACGCCGCTGTTCATTGAAGGCTACGCGGGCAAAGTGAGTGTGAAACAGGGTGAGGTGGTGCCGCTGCATGTCAGCACTAGCGGGGCGAAGTTTGAGATCGAGGTCGCCCGTCTGGGGGCGGAACGCAAGGTCGTGTGGAGGAAGGCGGAAGTCGCGGGCCAGCGCCATGACGTGCCCGAGAATGCCTCGGCCTTCGGCTGCCAGTGGCCGGAATCGGTGAATGTGCCCGTGGGCGCGGATTGGAAGTCTGGCTACTATGAGGTGACCCTGCGCACGGCGGATGCCGGGGGCAAGTGGCGGCAGCGTGGGCGACGCACCGCCGAGTCATCCGCCTTCTTCATCGTGCGGGCCGCTCAGCCGGGCAGCACCTCCCGCATCCTGCTGCAACTGGCGACGAACACTTACAACGCCTACAACAACTGGGGCGGCTTCAGCGTCTATGCCTACAACGGCCTCGCCAACGTGCAGGGCCATCGCGTCAGCTTTCATCGGCCCGCCGCCTCGCAGTTCTCGCGCTGGGAGCTACCCTTCGTGAAGTGGGCGGAGACGAATGGCTACACCCTGGAGTTCGCCGCGAACAGCGATCTGGAATTCCATCCCGACCTGCTGGCCAGCTACGCGCTGGTGCTCAGCGTGGGTCATGACGAATACTGGTCCGCTCCCATGCGCGACAACCTGGAGGCCTTCATCGGCAAGGGTGGCAACGTCGCCTTCTTCAGCGGCAACACCTGCTGCTGGCAGACGCGCAGCGAGGATGAGGGGAACGCCTTCACCTGCTGGAAGCAGAACTTCCACAGCGACCCCCAGTATCAGACGCGCGATTTCAAAACGCTGAGCACGCTCTGGAGCCATCATCTCGTGCAGCGGCCCGAGACCCAGCTCACCGGCGTCGGCTTCCTCTGGGGCGGCTATCGGAAAAGCCACGGCCAGTTCATGGAGGAACCCGCCGAGTATGCCGTGCACCGCCCCGATCATTGGGTGTTCGCAGGCACGGGCCTGACGCGCGACTCCACCTTCGGAGCCAAGGACACCATCGTGGGCTACGAGTGCGATGGCTGCGAGCTGGAGTGGCGCGATGGCCTGCCCTTCCCGACGCATCGCGATGGGTCGCCGGACACCTTTGAAGTGCTCGCCACCTGCCCGACCCGTTGGCACCCCGACGACTGTGAATGGTATGAGCAGTGGCAGAAAGGCCGCGTCGGCCACGCCTGCCTGGGCGTCTACACCCGCAGCGGCACCGTCTTCACCACCGGCAGCACCGACTGGGCCCACGGCCTCGCCGGAGGCGACGAAACCGTGATCTGCATCACCCGCAACGTGCTGGACCGGCTGCGGAAGTGACTCCGTGGAAAGGAGCGCGGGCACTCCTCCCCGCCATGCAGATACAGGCGGCGAAGCCGCTATAAGCTCGATGAAGCGGACAAGAGTGTCCGCGCTCCTGTGGCGACGGGTTGTTGAGCGACGGAGGCTCAGGCTTTGAGCTTGTTTTTTCGGACGCGGTCTTCTGGGGATTCGACCCAGAGGAACATGGCTTTGACCACGTCCTTGAGGCCGAGGTTTTGATGCTGCTCCTCCTGAATCTCGATGGCGGCTTGATCCAGGTCGTGCTGCTTCCTTTCGGCGTCGGTAGGAGGCGGGGCGGGGGCCTCGGTGGCGGTGTGGGGGGCGGGATGGGCGAGGAGGTCCAGCCGCTGGCGGAAGGCGAGGGCGGCGGTGCTGATGGTGGAGATCTGGGATTCCAGGGTGAGGGAGAACTGCCGCCAGTCGTCGCTGATGGTCTCATTCACCATCTGGGCCTGCCCGCGCAGGGTCATGAGGGCGTCGATGAGCCGGGTGTTCTCGGGCTGAAGGTGATCCCAGTCGTTCAGCGCCAGTGCCCAGTGATCCGGAGTGTGGCTGGCGAGTTGGTGGTGGACACTGTTGAGCAGACCGCGAATGCGCGCGAGGGCGTCCTCCACGTGGCACCACTGCCGATGCCAGGTGGTGGTCCAGTCGGCGGGGGAGCCATACTCGGTGCCGAAGTTCCGCGCCCGGTGCAGGGTGTCGGTGAGGTGCCGCTCCATTTCCTGAAGGTGGAAGAGGTCGCCGTGCATGTCGGTGCTGGGGCGGGCGAGGCAGCGGGTGCTGCCGGGTTGGGGGCCGTGGTCGGGCGCTGCGGTGACGGCTTTGACGGGCGGCTGGGCTGGGGAGAAGCCTTCCAGGACGACGGTGGTCAGGGCGGTGGTGTTCATGCAGTCTGGGGGGGGTGAGGATGAGGGCGGTCCCTGGGGGCAGGGTGCCGCCTCTGACGGGAGCCTGCCCGCGCTGCGATCGCCATGGGGTGTAACCCTATCTCGCCAGTGCAGGCGTGGTGGGCTGCTGGCGGATGACTTTGACCAGCTCTAGCACGGCCATGGGGATGGCCCCGAGGGCGAGGAGTAGCAGGCAATCTTCCAGCGGGATGAAGGTTGTCCTGAGGAACTGACCGAACCGCGCATTGTGCAGGCTCCACCATTGCAAGCCAAAGGAGATGAGCACGACGATGAACAGGTTCGTGTTGGTCCAGAGGGAGATGCGCCAGAGGGGCTTGGTCGCGCTGCGGGCCCCGAAGGCGCGCAGTAGCTCAGCGATGACCAGGACGGTGAAGGCATAGGTGCGGGCCTGCTCCGGGGTCTGGGTGCGGAGGATGTAATAGTAGACGCCGAAGGTGACGAGGGTGGTGAGCGCGCCGGTGAAGAAGAGGGTGCGGAGGAAGCTGGGGCTGGCGATGCTCTCCAGCCGGGAGCGCGGCTGGCGCTGCATGACATCGGGATCAATCGGGTCGGTGGCCAGGCAGAGCGCGGGCAGGCCGTCGGTCACCAGATTGATCCACAGCAGGTGAATGGGCAGCAGTGGGGTGGGCAGGCCAATGATGACGCAGATGGCCATGAGCAGGAGCTCCGCCGCGCTGCCTGCGAGGAGGTATTGCAGGGTCTTGCGGATGTTCTCATAGATGCCGCGGCCTTCCTCCACGGCGGCGACGATGGTGGCGAAGTTGTCGTCGGTGATGATCATGTCGGCGGCTTGGCGCGTGACCTCGGTGCCGCCTTTCCCCATGGCGATGCCGATGTCGGCCCCTTTGATCGCGGGGGCGTCATTCACGCCGTCCCCGGTCATGGCGACGATGGCGTGGTTCGCCTTCCACCCGCGGATGATGCGCAGCTTGTGCTCGGCGCTGACGCGCGCATAGACGCTGATGCTGGCCACGCGCTGCTGCAGCTCGCTGTCGGACATCTTGTCCAAGGCAGTGCCAGCCGTGGCTTCGGTATCGTCGGTGGTGATGCCGATCTCTCGCGCAATGGCGGTGGCGGTGTGGGGATGATCGCCGGTGATCATGACGACGCGGATGCCAGCGGCGCGACATTTGGCCACCGCCTGCTGCGCCTCGGCACGTGGTGGATCATGCATGCCGGAAAGGCCTACGAAGACGAGGTCGCGCTCCACCTTGTCAGAGGTGAGGTCGGCGGGCGGGGCGCTGTCCAGGTCGCGATAGGCGGAGCCGAGCACGCGCAAGGCCTTGCCCGCCATGGCAGTGGTTTGGGCGAGGATGGCGTCGCGGTCGGCACCGTTGAGCGGGCGGACACCCGCGCTGGTGTGCAGGTGGGTGGCGAGGTCGAGCAGCACGCCGGGTGCGCCATTGAGGTAGGCGCGCAGCTTCCCCTCGGGCAGCGTGCGAATGACGGCGCTGCGTTTGCGATCCGAGTCGAAGGGGATCTCGTGGTGCTTCGGCAAATCACGCTCGATGTGCTCGCGATTCGCTCCCGCCTTCAATCCGGCGGCGAGCAGCGCGCCTTCCGTTGGGTCGCCGATGGCTTTCCAGCCTTTGTCATCGACGAGGTGGGCGTTGTTGCATGCGACGATGACGGTGGCCAGTGTCTGCAAGGCGGGGGCGGAGGTGACATCCACCTTCTTGCCGCGCAGGTGCACCTCACCCGTGGGGTTGTAACCGTCGCCCGTGACAGTGTAGCTCTCGCCGTCCACGTAGAGCGCCTGCACGGTCATCTCGCCCAGGGTGAGGGTGCCGGTCTTGTCCGTGCAGATGACGGTGGTGGAGCCGAGGGTCTCGACGGCGGAGAGCTTCCGCACCAGGGCGCGGCGGCGGGCCATGCGCGAGACGCCCAGCGCCAGGGCCACGGTGACAATGGCGGGCAGGCCCTCGGGCACGGCGGCGACGGCCAGGCTGACGGACGTCATGAACAGCTCCAGCACGGGGATGCCGCGCAGCAGCCCGAGGCCGAACAAGAGCGCGACAATGCCCAGCGCCGTCCACACCAGCACGCGGCCAAAGGACTCCAGCTTCTTCTCCAGCGGCGTGCTTTCGTCGGCTCCAGCGGTCTCCATCATGCCGGCGATGCGGCCGAGTTCGGTCTTCATCGCGGTGGCGACGACCACGGCCTGCCCGGTGCCTGCGGCCACGGTGGTGCCCATGAAGATCATGTTGTCCCGATCCCCGAGAGGAATGTCGTCAGCGGTCAGTGTCCCCGGTTGCTTGGTCACGGCCTCGGACTCGCCAGTGAGTGCGGCCTCGATGCAGGTAAGCGACGCGGTCTTGAGCAATCGTGCATCGGCAGCCACTAGGTCTCCGGCTTCCAAGGCAAGCACGTCGCCCACAACCAAGTTGGTCGCAGGGAGAGAGGTGACCTTGCCATCGCGCCGGACCTTGGCCTTGGGCGCGGTCATCATTTTCAGCGCGGCGATGGACTTCTCCGCACTGAACTCCTGGTAAAAGCCGATAACCGCGTTCATCACCACGACCGCAAGAATGGCAATAGCCTCCACGGCCTCGCCCAGCACGGCGGAGAGAACCCCGGCGGCAAGGAGAATCCAGATGACGAGGCTTTTGAACTGCTCGGCCAAGATGCGCCACGGGCTGATGCGGCGGGCCTCCTTGATCTCGTTGGGGCCATTGGTGACGAGACGCTGGGCGGCCTCGGCTGAAGACAAGCCCTCCACCGAGGTGTGCAACTGCGTGAGCACCTCGGTCGCCGACTGACGATGCCAGGGGTTCTTTGGGGTGGGGGCACTCATGCGACCGCAGTTGACTCACTCACTACCATGCCGCCCTCGTTTTCATACCGGGACAAAGCCGCCGATTCTAAGCACAACTGGTCGTCCTTTGCTGGCGTTGCATACCAGATCTCTAGGAGCACGCAGGTGATCGTCAGCACCACCGGGCCCAGGATGAGCCCCGAGGGGCCAAACCACATGAGACCGCCCACCACGGAGATGAAGGCGAGGACGGTGTGCTGCTTCAGCCGGTTCCCCACCAGCACGGGGCGCAGCAGGTTATCAATGGTGCCCACGACCAGCATACCCCAGAGCGTGAGCACCAGCGCCTTGCCCCAGCTGCCTTCCATGGCCAGGAAGAGCGCCGCTGGAATCCACACCACAAAGGCCCCCAGCACCGGCACCACGGCGAGCAAGGCCATGACGACGCCCCAGAGCAGAGCCCCAGGCAGGCCCAGCCACCAGAACATGAGCCCACCCAGCACGCCCTGCACGGTGGACACGGCGAGGGTGCCGTAAACGGTGGCATGGATGGTATCGCTCACGCGACGATAAAGGCGGGTCATCTCCGTGTCGGACAGTGGCGAGATGGAGCGGATCGCTTGCAGTGCCTGCGTGCGGTCCCGCAGGAAGAAGAACAGCAGGTAGAAGATCAGGACGAAGCTGATGATCTGGAACACCGATCCCTTGACGATGGACCCGGCGGTGGTGCTCAGCCAACTGGCCAGCGACTTCACCGAGCCTGGCAAGTCAATTTCTCGCTCGATCTGATCCGCGATGGGGGCGAGCCGTGGCTGCCGCGCAATGGCGCGACGCCACTCGCCAGAGTTAACCTTGGTCTCGACCAACTCCGCGCTCTTCGCGGCCTGCACCACGAGCCTTTGCCCCACGAAGCTAGCGGGCACCACGACCATGAGCGCAATCAACAGCGTGGAGACGAGTGCGGCGGCGTTGTGGCTTTTCAGCCGCACCTCCAGCCACTGCTGCGCGGGTGTGAAGAGCACAGCCAGCGCCAGCGACCACGCCATGGCAGGCAAGAAGGGCGCGGCCACGGTGTAGCAGAGCGCGATGCCCACGGCGGTCAGCACCAGTAGCACAAAGCTCTGCACATGACTGCGTGCTGCCGTCTCATGAGCTGCGGGTGGGTGCGTCAGGTCCATAGGGGTATTCGGGTTCACGCACACGCTTCGGCAGCCTCGGTCATGATCTTGATCATCACGTTTTCCACCTCTTGCGCGACTTGTGGTAACTGCGGCGTGGTGAAGATCGCGAGCAGCGAGGTCGGCCTGATGGCGGCGATGGTGGTGTCGGCACCTTCTTGATAAATGGAGATGCGGCACGGCAGCGCGGTGGAGATGCTCATGTCCAGATCCAGCACGCGTTTCGCCTGAAGTGGATGGCAGACTTCAAAGATCAAACACTCGCGCCCGAGATCGACGCCCTTCTTGGCCATCGACTCTTTGAGGTTGTGCATGTGCATGACGCCGAAGCCGTTGTTTTCAACCGCGATGCGCAGGTTGGTGCCAGCTTCATGCACTGACTTGAGGGTGGTTCGTGTGATGAGCATTGAGGTCGCGAGGTTCAGGTGATGACCGGCATCCTGCGACGGTGGGAAACATCAAGCTATGGGGTCTAACCCGATCTTTGGCGCTCCCGGTTGCACGGGCCGACTGCTCTCAGTTTCCCACGGGCGGAGGCGGTTCTAAAGGGGCTGGCTGAATCGCCTGTGCCCTTTGGGGAATCCCTTCGGGCTTCCAAACCACTATCCAAGCGTATCAGCTAGACGTTAGGAGCAAGCCCAGCGGACAAGAGTGAAGAGACTGCCCGCCGCGTAGAGGAGGCCAAAAATGGCTTGGTTGTGCCGCGCCAGCCATTCGGGCAGATAGATGTCGAAGTTGGCACGGCGCTCGGACGTGTAGCGTGCGGCAACCGCTGTGAGCGGGCACTGCCAGGTATTGAGAGCAAGAACCAGCACCTCACCTGCCACAAGGCCCATCAGAACAGCCGCGATGCCATAGGCCGCAAGCGCGGCAGCGACGGGAATGGCGAGGATGCAGGCGGCGAAGAAGGCCCACACGCAGGTATGGAGGAGCTTGATCGTCTTGAGCGAGGCTGGGGCGGAAAGGAACATGAGGGTTCGGCTGGCGATGCGGGTGCCTGCGCTGCTTTTGTCAGTCCCTTCTCAAGACGAAGAAGAGCCACGGCGCGATCAGCAGCCAGAGCAGAAACAGCACCCACACGCGACCGGCGCTCAGATCGTAGTCGGCCAGCACCCTGGCCAGCGGTCGCTTCTGCAGCACTAGCCCCATGAAGCATTCAAAGGCGACCGTGAGGCACAGCCAGACAGCGCCCACGGCCAGGGCTTCGCCGTTGGAAGATGGCGGCCAGACATGGATAGCGAACCCGATGAACACGCCCATCAGCACCGCGCCGATGATCGTTGAAAGCTGATGTGCGCGCCGCTCCGGCAGCACTTTGCCGAAGGTCATTTCGCGAAGCGCGCCGTTGCCTACCGCAATGACCAGCATGGCGGGCCAGAGGAGAATGTAACGGAGCATAAAGGCTGCCCCTTCGCCCAGCGATCAGGCCATAGCGAGCGAAATGCGCCGGTGTTACAAAGCTTGTTTGCACGCACAGCTTCCACTTGCGCAAGAATTTCAAAGTGATCCCGGCAGGCTAGATGGTGTCCTGAGGTGCCGTATTGCTCCGGCACATGCACACCCGACGTCACTTCCTCCAGAGCAGTTATGGCCTGGGCACCATTGCGCTGGCGACGCTGCTGAAGGAGCAGGGTCTGCTGGCAAATCCGGCGTTGGCAGGCGCTCAGCAGCACTTTGATCTGACGCCGAAACCGGCGCACGGGTTCGGCAATGCGAAGGCGATGATCTCCCTGTTCATGCAGGGTGGGCCGAGCCATATCGACCTGTTCGAGCCGAAGCCAGAGCTGATGAAGCTGGATGGCAAGGACTTCCCTGGCGAGGTGAAATATGACGATGCCGCAGGAGCGAGCCGCGAGGTGATGGGGCCGCAGTGGAAGTTTCGCCCGCGCGGCCAGAGCGGCATCGAGATGAGCGACCTCATTCCTTACATGGGCAGCATCGCGGACGAGATGACCTTGATCCGCTCCATGCACACGGGCGTGAACAATCATGGCCAGTCGATCTACGCGCTGCTCAACGGCCAGATCGTGCCTGGCAAGCCGACGGTGGGCAGCTGGATCACGTATGGCCTGGGCTCCGAGAACCAGGACCTGCCGGCCTATGTGGCGCTGACCGATCCGCGCGGTCTGCCAGTGCTGGGCGTGGACAATTTTTCCAATGGCTGGCTGCCCTCACTCTACCAGGGCACCGTGATCCGCTCCAAGGAGCCGCGCATTTTGAACCTCGATCCGCCGATGTCGCTACGGGGTCCGGCGCAGGAGCGTTATCTGAATTTCGTGCAGCGCCTGAACCGCGATCACGCGGACGCACGGCCCGGCGAGATGGATCTGGAGGCGCGCATTCAGAGCTTCGAATTGGCTGCGCGGATGCAGACAGCGGCCAAGGAGGCGCTGGACATCAGTCAGGAAAGCGAGGCGACACGCAAGCTCTACGGCATTGACAAGCCCGCGACGGAGGAGTTTGGCAAGCGTTGCCTGATCGCGCGGCGCTTGGTGGAGCGCGGCGTGCGGTTTGTCTCCCTCTTCACCGGCAACCAGACGTGGGACCATCACAGCAGCATTCTGACCGGCCTGCCTTCAGCTTGCTTGCAAGTGGACCAGCCTGCGGCGGCTCTGGTGCTGGATTTGAAGCAGCGTGGCCTGCTTGACAGCACCATCGTTCACTGGGGCGGCGAGATGGGCCGCCTGCCCGTCATTCAAAACCGCGCTGGGGCCAAGGATCGCAAAACGGTGGGGCGTGACCACAACACCTACGGCTTCAGCATGTGGGTCGCTGGCGGCGGCTTCAAGGCGGGCCACGCGCATGGGGCCACGGATGAATTTGGCCATCATGCGGTGAAGGATGTGGTCAATCACTACGACTACCACGCCACGCTGCTGCATTTGTTCGGCCTGGACGCGAAGAAGCTCAGCTACAAGCGCAACGGCACCGAGCAGGTGCTGGTGGACAATCCCCAAGCACGGGTGGTGACAGAACTGCTGGCGTGACGCGGGAGCGTTTCCTTGGAGGGCCCCACCCAAGGTGATGCTTGAGTTTTCAAGCTGTTGAAGGTCAGTAAACTTGCCAACTTGGACACGGCTCCTTTTGCGCTCAAGGAAGCACACCTTCGAGCACCGGAACAATGGCAAACCCGATGCTGGGCGCGCCATTCTTGCCGCTGGCATGGGCACAGGCATTGAGCGCCGCACGCCACTTGGGGGTCTCGCCGATCCATTGCAGACCCAGTGCGAAGCTGTCGGTCCAGGTGCCGGTGTATCCCTTCGCTAGCGTTTCATCGGCAGCCTGATTCAAGCCGCGTGTGAGCGCGTCAAGCAGCGTGGGACGAAAGGCATGCTCCTTCGGCAGCGCATGAAGAAGCTCCAGCAGATCGCGCATGAGGATGTTGTGATAGACGGCGCAGGCGTTGTGCGCATCGAACCAGCGCCCACTCTGCATCTGACCCGGCAGCACTCCTGTGTCGGCCTTCTTCACGGCTGCGGCGAGATACTTCTCATCGCCTGTGGCTATGGCGAGACGAGCCAGCAGCCCGACACTGAAAGCGTTGTAGTTCCAGTTGGATACGAGCGGGCGCTGCATGGCCCAGTCGCCTGACTTGCATGCTGCGTTCAGATAGCGCTCGTCCTTGGTAAGCTGCCAGGCACTGACCAAAGCGCGGCCGCAGAGGCCGTTGTCGAACTGCAAGCCGCCGTCCGTGCGGTCATCAGGAATCCAGTCATTCACCACCAACTCCGGGTGCTCCTTGATCGCCCTTTGCACGATGTAGCCCACCTTCTCGCGCGGCTTCAAACCAGGGCCAATGGGAAAAGGGAAAACGCCGCTGGGATCTTGTAGCTGGATCAGCCAGTCGGCCCCCTCACGCACGATCTCGGTCAATGGCTCGCGTTGCTCCGGAATAAGCAAGGCGGTGCGTGCAAGACTATCCAGGGGCCAGGCGGCCTCGCGCAGACCCGCAAGCATCTGACGCGGATCACCTTTGGGGTTTTTCCGCCAAGGCAGACCGCTCACACCACGCTGGATCTCCTTCAGCCACCACTCACGCGCGGCCACGGGATCGAAGGCGGTGGTCACAACCGATGGGAAGTAACGAGTGGCCGTTTCTGGATTGCCCGCCCACGGTCCGAGTGCGGCAACGGCCTTCTCAACGGCGGCGCGCACAGCGGCGGCATCTTCCGCAGCGAGCGCACGCTGGCCTTCCTCCAGGAAGGGACGCACGCCTGTCATCACCTCGCGCGGTGGCTTCTGGCCGGGCGTTTGCGCATGAAGGAATGACAAGGACAGGCAAGCGAGCAGAAGAAGGCGTTTCATCACCCCATGCTCAACGATCCACAGACGCGGTGGTAACAACCCGATGCAAAATCACTCTCAAGGAGCGTTGGTCACCTGCAAGAGGCCGCCGAGCACTTGAGACGTGGTGGAGCCTGGGGATTGCAGCAGCGTGAAGTAGCCGCGCCCGGTGCCCACGCCGGTGGCGATGTTGCGCACGACCACGCCATAGACCTTGGCGGTGCGTTTCACATTCTTCACCACGGGGCCTGGATCGACATCCTCGGTGATGACGAAGGAGCCGTTCAGGATGCCCGTCGCTGTGGTGTTGAACTTCAGCGCGGTGGTGGCGGGATTGTTGCCGCTGGCGAAGGTGGGAACCTGGAAGACGTTGGCGCTGGTCAGGGTGGCCAGCACGTTGGGGCTCTGCGGAGCGGTTTCGACATGGGCACCCGTGAAGGTGAGGTTGGTGTCGGGCAGGGCAATCTCAGAGCCAATCACATTGGCACCAGGGGCCGAGGTCGCATACTTGGCTCCCGTAGCAGGCAGGACCAGCGGGCCAAAGCCAGCGGCATAGGTGTAGCCGGTGGTCTGCGGGTGCTTGATCCAGTTCAGCGTGCCTGTGGTGCTGCTTTCCGCATAGCCAGGGGCGGCTCCGGCAGGGGTGATGGTGGTGGTGCCCCAGACGGCCCCGCCCGTGGTGCCATAGAGCGCGGTGTAGACCGCGATCTGACCGGTGGGTCCGACGAAGCCGCCGCTGGTGGTGAAGGCGGTGTCATCGGCTAGGCGGCCAGACACCGTGAGCGTGCCGAGTTCCGCGACGGTGAAGGTGGCGTAGCCGTCGCCATGCGGGTAGGTGAAGTCGTTCGGCGGCGGCACGGGCACGGCCATGGTCTGTGTGTAGTAGCCCTTGTAGAGCAGCGCCTTGTCCGTGGCGGACCACTTGTTGCGCCAGCCGCTGACGCTGGCCGAATTCGCACCGTCGATGATCGAGCCTGTGAGCAGGTTGCTAACGGCATCGAGATCGAACTGGAAGGTCAGGGGCGTCAGGCCTTTCCGAGGCACCAGGATGGTATTTTGATTGTGGAGGCCAACGCCTTCATTCAGGCGGCCACCGCTGAAGGGATAGGACAGGGTGCCCAGCGTCACTTTGCCACTGTAGCTGCCTGCCGTGGTCACGGCCAGATCCACCCGTCCGCCGTTCTTGAAGACGGGGATGCCGGCATTGGCGGGGAGGATGCCGATGAAGTTGCCGACCAGGCCGCCGGGCACGGGTAGCACTTCCAGGGTGTCAGTCACCTCCAGGCCCGGGCCGCTGCCGTTGGAAGCCTTGACCGTCACCGTGTAGGTCGTTAGCACGGTCTTGGCGACGGTTGGGCGGCCCGTGATGCGGCCAGTGAAGGGGTCGATCTTCAGCCCTGTCGGATGCCCTTTCATGGTGAAGAGATTGGGCGTCAGCAGCGGGTCGCTGTTCACCGGCACTGGGTAGTCGTAGTCCGCGCCGACCATGGCCTGGGGCAGGTCGAAAGTGTTGAGGATTTCTGGCACACCTGTGGTCACGGTGACCTGCTGCACCGCAGAATCAAGGGCACCCCCTGGGGCGGTGACTTCGCAGGTGTAGGCGGCGGTGTCGGTGGGCGTCAGCCCGGTCAGCTTCAGCGTCTTGGTCAGCGTGCCGGTGACGGCGGGGGGAGCCTCGGTCAGGTAGTTGCCAGCTTTTTTCCACTTGTAGGACAAGCCGTTGCCCGCCGCCAGGGCCGTGAGCGTGGCCGCGCCGCCTTGCTTCACCACGAAGTGCTTGGTGGAAAGCTGATCGACGATGGCAATCTCGGCGATGGCAGACGTTTCGCTGCCCGCCGGGTTGGTGGAGCGGAAGGCATACTTGCCCGCGTCGGTCATCTTGATGGCGTTGAGCGTCAGGCTGCTGGTGGTGGCTCCCTTGATGGCCACATTGTTCTTCAGCCACTGGTTCACGGGTGGCGACTCGGAGACGACGGTGGCGGTCAGCGTGTGCGAGGCCTGGCCAAGCGGCAGGATGGCGCTCGCGGGCGAGGCAACGACATCCGCGCCCTGGTCCACGATGTAGAGCTGCACGGTGGCGCTGTTTTCAGGACCGGCGAAATTGGAGACGACCACGTGGTAGTTGGTTTCATCGCCGAGGCCCGCCGCTGGGATTTTGTAAGTCGCCGCTGTGGCATTCGGAATGAGGTTTGAGCCCTTATACCACTGATACTGTGGGCTGGTGCCGGTGACGGTGACGCTGAACGTGGCAGGTTTGCCCAGCAGCACGGCTTGGAAGACCGGCTCCTTGGTGATGGTGATGGGCGTGACGACAACGAGGGTCGCCGCCGTTGTGTTGACCACTCCGGCGGTGCTGGTGATGGTGCAGATGTAACTGCCTGCATGGGCCGTGGTGACGCCGCCCGGGATGGTGTAGGTGGCGCTGGTGGCTCCGGGAATGAGCTTGTTGTTGAGCTTCCATTGGTAGCTCATGGCTGCCGCGCTGGTCGCGGTGACACTGAATCCAACGCCTGTATCGCCCACGACGACGGTGCTACCGGTCGGCTGGGAGGTGATGGAAGGCAGTGGGCGGAAGAAGCTGCCAACGCTTTGCATCACGCTGGTGGAACTGTTCTGATAACCGCCGCGAGACAGACCGCGCGCACGGATGAAGAAAGTCTTGTTGCCGGGCAGCTTTTGTCCGGTCAAACGCCAGCCCGTAGCGGTGCGCACGCCTTTGCCAAGCACGGTGGTGTAAGACACGCCGTTGTTCGTTGAGATGCGGAACTCAGCATTCTCGATCTCGGGAGCAGAGCCTCCGCGAGTCCAGTCAATGGTCTGGCCCTCCACGTCGATTTCCAGGGTGTTCGTGGCGGCGGTTTCGGGGGTCACCCGGCCGAGGTAGTTTCGGGCGGTGCCGCCAATGGTCAGGAAGTAACCGCCGAGGATCACTTTGCCGTCGTTCTGGATGGCGGTGCCATACACGGAACCATCGGTGCCCAGGCTGCTGAACGCGGCGTTGAGCGTGCCGTCGCTGTTCAACAAAGCAAAACGACCACGGCCGGAGGAGTTCACCGCAGTGAAGGTTCCGGCAATCATGAGCTTGCCATCCGCGCGCAGCTCCGTGGACAAGACAGCCCCATTGTCAATTGAGCAGGAGAAAGAATTGTCGAGCGTGCCGTCCGTGTTCAGCCGCGCAATCTTGCTTCGAGCGCCGCCTCCGATGCTGCTGAACGAGCCGGTCACGATGATTTTTCCGTCAGGCTGCAAAGCAATCGTGTTGCACTCGGCGCTGGGAGCCGGGTTGAAGTTGGGATCCAGGGCTCCGGTGGCAGTCACACGCACCAGGTAGGGTTTGGTTTGCCCGTTGAAGCGATCGAACTCGCCCGCGATCAGAGTCAGGCCGTCTGGCTGCACGACCGCGCAGTTGACCTTGTGGTCGATTAAGGCAGTGGAGCTGATGGAGGTGGTGCTCGGCACTGGCAGGAAGCTGCTGACCAGCTTGCCTGCGGAGTTCAGCCTGGCGATGCCCGGCCTGGCTGCGCCATTGATGATGGCGAAGCTGGAGTAAATGAGGGCTCCGTTGTCGGGCAAGGCCACAATGTGAGGATAAACGACCCACTTTGTGCCGCTGGTGTTAGGGATCACATAAGTATCCACTTCAGGCATGTAATAGCCGAGCAGCTTGCCGGCCTCGTCCGTCTTGAATGCCTGTGGGAAATAGTAACTGTTGACGTAGTAGAACGCGCCCGAAAAAGCCACCGTTCCATCCATGAAACAGCTGGCCGAAATCACATCGGTCATGTTCCCGTTGGAGGTGTCTCTTGTGTCGCCAATGAAAGCCATGGAGGGATCCTGCGTGCCATCAATGTTGAATCGGAAGTAATCGGTGGCGGGGCTGGAATAAACGCGGCCTTCCCCGGTGACCAGCTTCCCATCACCTTGCAGTCCCAGGGCATACACTGCATAAGGCACATTCGGCAGGTAGCTGGTGTCCAGGGTGGTTTGCGACAGCGCGGCGCTGAAACACAGGGCAACGGCCGGGATGAACTGAAGGAATCGCTTCATAGGGTGGAGGATTGAAGGACGAATAGATTAAGGACGATGACGGGAACGATGTCTGATTGCCAGCCAAATAAAGAAAAAATCTTATTGGTGGCATGGGGTTGACTTATGGGTTGCAGACCGTGGGTGGCTGGGGCTTGTCCGGGAGGAGGAATGCCGGGGCAGGAGATCCATCGTGATGACGCTTCGATGGGTGGCTGGTCAGAGTTCTTGAGAGCTCGAAAAGGAAACGAGCGTATCATGAAGCTGTGAATTTCGGCCGACCGCTCTTTTTCTCTCTCATGGCTTCTTGCGTTGCCGTGGCCTCCGACCCCAAGCCCGCCCTGCGTGTGCTGCGTGATGAATGCGTGGGCTGCCACAAGCCAGGCAAGGCGAAGGGCGGCTTGTTGCTGACCACGCATGAGAAGATGATGAAGGGCGGCGACAATGGCGCGTCGGTGGTGCCTGGGAAGGCCGCTGACAGCCTGCTTTATCAGCTGGTCTTGAAGGACGGTGATCCGCACATGCCGCCCAAGAAGCAGTTGCCCGCGCAGCAGATTGCGGCGTTGAAGGCATGGATCGACGCCGGGGCGGTGTGGGATGCGAGTGTGTTCGACGAGGCGCCGCTACCGCGCCCAGTCGCCCTGCAAGCAATGCCTGCTGCGTATCAACCGGTGCTCGCTCTGGCCTTGTCGCCAGATGAAAAGCGGATGGCTGTGGCGCGCTCGAATGAGGTGCTGCTCATCGACTTGACCAAGACGGAGCGCCCTGTGGTCGGTCGCTTGCTGGGGCATGTGGAGCCGATTCAATCTCTGGGCTGGAGTGCCGATGGCATGCGCATCGTCACGGGCGGTTATCAGCGCGTGATCGTGTGGGATGTGGCGGCAATGAAGCCGGTCTTGGAGGTCAAGGAAGGGTTGCTGGGGGCTATCACGGCCCTGGCCGTGGATTCCAATCATCAGGCCATTTTCATTGCCGATGGCGAGACGGGCGGCGCGGGCTTCATTCGGAAGCTCGATCAAGCGACTGGGAAAACGCTGACGACCTGGAAGGCGCACGATGACAACGTGCTATCGCTCAAGCTCTCAGCCAAAGCGGATCGCTTGCTGAGCGGTGGCGCTGACAAGCTGGCCAAGCTGTGGGACACCGGCACTGGCAAGCTGGTCTCGTTTTATGAAGGCCACACCAACCACGTGCTGGCCGT
>Ga0164295_10002057_pt1 | contig 16704 bp, 17 predicted proteins | sample GEODES006metaG_FD_111798 | JGI IMG/M metagenome (GOLD analysis project Ga0164295, IMG submission 111798) | Oligotrophic lake water microbial communities from Sparkling Lake, Wisconsin, USA - GEODES006 metaG | ecosystem: Environmental > Aquatic > Freshwater > Lake | place: USA: Sparkling Lake... | reverse complement strand
AATAGCACGTTTAGTTGGTGGGGCGCTTGGCTTAATCAAAATGCAGATAAAATTGTAATAGCGCCTAAGCAGTGGTTTAAAAATATGAATACAGCATCGGACCTAATTCCTAATTCATGGATTGTTGTATGAATTTTGATGATTGTAAAACTCTTGTAATTGGTGGGGGGGGGTTAATTGGTTCAAGCTTAGTTCCTTTGCTTATTGAATCGGGTAGGAAAGTTACTGTATTGGGAAGAAATCAAAACCCAAATACAATATTAAATCCATATAAAAAATATAGTTGTTATAAATATATTTCTGGTAGTTATCTTGAAAGTGAGTTAATTTCTGGATTAATTGATTCGTGCGATGAGATAGTTCATTTGGTTCATCATCATCCTTCTAAAGTTTCTAGTAATGCTATTTATAGTGAACTAATTAAAAATTTAATCCCAAATATAAATCTTTTTAGGGAGGTGGCATTAAAAGAAAAAAAAATACTTTTTTGCTCTTCGGGGGGGGCTGTTTATGGAGAGCAAATGCACCCAATTATGAACGAGCAGCACCCTACACTTCCAATATCTAATTATGGTATCGCCAAATTAGCCATTGAACGCTATGCTCACCATTTTTATAAAATGTTTGGCTTAAAATATATATGTATTAGACCTTCAAATGCATTTGGAATTGGTCAAATACCCAATACTGGTCAAGGATTTATTGCCACTGCAGTAGCTGCTGCTTTGTCAAATTCACCGATAAATATTTACGGTCCATGCGGAACAGTAAGGGATTACATATATGTGGATGATGTCGCATCTGGCATTCTTTGTGCTTTAAATAATGGTAAATTGTCAAATACTTACAATATCGGAACAGGAGTTGGGCTAAATAATTTAGATATCATTGAAATTTTAAAGATAATCATGGGTCGGAAATTGGCCGATAAACTAAAGGTACAACATTTAGATAAAAGAAATTTTGATGTCGAAACAAACATCTTGGATTCTTCAAAGCTTAAAAATGAAACTGGTTGGATGCCTACTACTAATATTACTACAGGCTTAGAAAAAACTTATCGATGGTTTGAAGATAACTATAAATAATAGAATTAAGGAGTGTATAAGTATGTCCCTGATATCAGTGATTCTTCCAGTATATAATGGAGAAAAATATTTATTTCACTCTATAGATTCTATTCTTAATCAATCTTACAAAAATTTTGAATTAATTATTGTTAATGATGGGTCAACCGATGGTTCGCGAAATATTATTGAAAATTATAGTTCGCAAGATGATAGAATAAAGGCATTACATCGTGATAATAAAGGGCTTGTATATTCCTTAAACGAGGCAATAGATATTGCTAAAGGTGATTGGATCGCTAGAATGGACCAAGACGATATATCTTTGCCGTATAGGCTAGAAGGACAGCTGAAATATATTCAAAAAAGCAGTTCTGATTTTTGTGGATCTTGGGTGGAAAGATTTGGTTCAACACGAAATAGTATTTGGCGTATGCCAATTTCTGATATTGCCATAAAAATGTATATGCTTTTTGGTTGTCCTTTAATTCATCCTTCAACTATGGGTCGTACATCTGCCTTTAGGTATCTTAAGTACGATTATGATTTTGAAGGAGCGGAGGACTATGATTTATGGGTACGTGCAGCTATTGAAGGCTTTACGTTTACAAATGTTCCTAAGGTGCTCATTAAATATAGAGTGCACAATTCTCAAATGACAAATAAATTTGCATTAACTCAGAAAAATCTTAGCGGGAAAGTAAAAGAAAAATATTGGATAAAGATTAGTAAGGAATATAGACTTGGAAATTTAGGTGCTGATTGTACTTTTAACTTTTTATGTTTTAACTTTGATAAACATTTTTTAATAGAAAATAATACTATTTTATTAAAACTTATTAATTCAGAAATACAAAATTCAGAATCAAAAACTATTCTAATTAAGGAAATTTCATACAGATACATTTGGGCTGAATGTAGTTCAAGTATATACTCAAAACTTCGGATTAACTTTAACAAAGAATTAGGGCTAAAAAATAACATGAGTATAGATATTCTTATATTTATAACCAGATTACTTAGAATTCGTTACGAAGGTAGTATTCATTTGCTTGTTAGGTATATAAAATATTACATTCTCAATATTTCATCTAAATTTAATTATGTTTTATAATGCAAATAATTGCTCATAGAGGTTATTGGATCCATGAATCAGAAAAAAATTCTTTAATTGCTTTTGAACGAGCCCTTGAGCATGGTTTTGGTATAGAGACTGATTTACGTGACTTTAAGGGCCGTTTGGTTGTGTCTCATGATGTTCCAGTTGATAATGTGATGAAAATTGAAGAGTTTATTGACCTCAACAAGAAAATACCGATATCGGCTCCAATTGCCCTCAATATAAAGTCGGATGGTTTGTATTACTTAGTAAAAGATTTAATCGTTCTATCAGGAATTACTAATTATTTTGTATTTGATATGTCAGTTCCTGACACTATGGGATATTTAGCAGAAAAAGTACCTGTTTATACTCGACTAAGTGAGCATGAAACTGCGCCAGCTTATTTTGAGCAGAGTCGAGGAATTTGGTTGGATGCATTCGATTCAGAATGGTATGACTCTTCTGTGATTATCAAATTATTGGAATGCAATAAGGAGGTATCGGTTGTTTCACCGGAACTTCATCGTAGACCACATTTTAAGTTATGGAATTTCTTAAAAGAAAATAACTTTCATCATAATAGTAATATTTCAATATGTACTGACTACCCGCTAATGGCAAAGGAATACTTCAATGCCTAAGATTAAAGCAATATTATTTGATATGGATGGTGTTTTGATTGATGCCAAAGATTGGCATTATTTAGCACTTAACCAAGCTTTATCTTTGTTTGGAATGGAAATTAGTCGTTACGATCATCTAGTAACTTATGATGGCTTACCAACTAAAAAGAAGCTTGAAATGTTAACGCTTGAGCGTGGTTTACCGAGAGCACTTCATAATTTTATTAATGACATGAAGCAAGAGTTTACTATTCAGATGGCCTATGCAAAATGTAAGCCTACTTTCATTCACCAGTATGCTTTATACAATCTAAAAGCAAGAGGTTATAAAATGGCCGCATGTTCTAATTCTATTCGTAAAACTATGAGCGTTCTTTTTGAAAGAGCCGCTATTACAGAGTACTTTGATTTTTATATTTCTAGTGATGATGTTAATAAAGCTAAACCTGACCCTGAGATGTATGTGAATGCTATAAATCGTTTAGGTTTTAAGCCAGAAGAGTGTTTAATTCTTGAAGATAATCTAAATGGGATTGCTGCGGCTAAATCTTCGGGAGCACATCTATTAGTTGTTTGTGATGTTAATGACGTATATCTGGAAAATATTACAAAAAGGATAGCAGAAATTGAGAGGTTAATATGAATCTAGTTATACCAATTGCCTCAAAATCTAATTATTTCAGTATTGAAGATTTTGGTTATCCAAAGCCATTAATTGAAATTATGGGTAAACCAATGATTCAGCACGTTATAGAAAACTTAATGCTAAGAACGTCATTTAATAAAATTATTTTTATTTTAAAACAAGAAGAGTGTGATAAATATCACCTTGATAAAACTTTAAAATTATTAACTCCAACTATTCCGGAGATAATTAAACTGCATTCAGATACTCAAGGCGCTTTATGTAGTGTTCTTTTGGCAGTAGAACATATTAACCATGCAGAGCCGCTTGTCATTTCCAATGCTGATCAAATATTTAAAGGCGGAATTAAAGTTCAATTGGATAAATTCTTAGGCAGCGATTTGGATTCTGCATGTCTAACTTTTAAATCAGTGCATCCTCGCTGGTCTTATGTTCGTGTAGATCATCAAGATCAAGTGATTGAGACTGCTGAAAAAAAACCTATAAGTAAGCACGCAATAGCTGGCCTATACATGTACAAAAAAGGTTCTGATTTTGTTAAGTATGGTATGGATTCTATTAAACACGGGGCATGTGTGGACGGTAAATTTTACATTTCTCCAGTCTTTAATGAGTTTGTGTTGGCTAATAAAAAGGTAGGGCATTTTGAAACTCCTAATGAGGATTATCATACTTTTTATAACCCTCAGAAGATTGAAGATTATGAGTCTCAATATGGTCGAGTTATTTGAATGAAAGTATTTCAGCTAAATGAAATGGTTAAGGGTTGGTTCGTTGGGAACTTTTATCCATCTGTTCTACTGACGAATGATGTGGAAATTGCAGTAAAGAAATATAAAGCTGGTTATTACGAATCTTTTCACTATCATAAGTTGGCTACTGAAATTACTGTTATTATTGACGGCCAAGTTAAGATTAATGGGATGATTTATTCTTCAGGTGCAATCATTGTGATTGAGCCCACTCAAGCGATTGATTTTCTGGCAGTAACGGACGCAACAACAACTGTTGTTAAATATCCAGGCGCTAATAATGATAAGTATTTTGGACGCCAAGATGATTAACATAGTTATACCAATGGCAGGTTATGGAAGTCGCTTTTATAATGCAGGTTACATTAGTCCAAAGCCTTTGATTTTGATCAAAGGTAAACATATGATTGAGCTAGTCATTGATAATTTAAAGCCAGCTCAGAAACATCGATTTATATTTGTTTGTCAGTCAATTCATTTAAAAAAATACCCTATGCGCGCATTGCTTGAAGAAAAAGCACCTGGATGTGAGATCATTCAAGTTGATGAAGTGACAAATGGTGCTGCTTGCACAGTTCTCTTAGCTAAAGAGTTTATTAATAATCGAGATCAACTAATGATTGCTAATTGCGATCAGTACATTCATATAGATATTAATAAATATTTAGTTAAATTAGACGATCCATCCGCTGACGGATTAATCATGACTATGAAAGCTTATGATAACAAGTGGTCCTTCATTAAATTAAATGATAAAAATGAGATTACAAAAGTGGTAGAAAAGGAAGTGATATCAGATGAAGCAACTGTAGGTATTTATAATTATCAACGTGGAGAAGATTTTGTTTGGGCGGCAGAGAAGATGATCGCTAAAAATCTAAGAGTCAATAATGAATTCTACGTAGCACCAACTTATAATGAAATGATAAAAGCAGGAAATAAAATAAGGAACTTTAATATTGGAGAAATAGGTAAATCAATGTTCGGACTAGGAACTCCTGAAGATTTAAATATATTTCTTCAAATTTTGGATAAATAAATTGGAAATTTGGTGGTTTCTCTATTTTCTTGCGATTGTTTCACACTTATTTATTAAAAATAATAAATTATTGTATTTATTTACTATTGGTGCAGTAAGTACATCGGATATTTACGGAATTTATATATTTGGATTAACATTTACCCCATATTCACTTTTCTCATTATTAAGTTTTGTTTGCCTTATTAAAAAAAATTTAAACTATTACAAAAAAATAAAAGTTTATTTTAATAACAAATTTATAAAATTTATTATTTATCTTGTTTCATTAAATATAATAATTGAAATTGGATTTGGAGCCGGTAATTATTTACTATATATAAGACCTGTAATACTAATAATACAATGGTTGATAATCTGGTTATATTATAAAACACATTTTATCCAAAAAGAAAGTGATATAAGTTTTATATGTTGGACAGTTACTATTTTTATAGGAGTCATTGTATTATATCAAGCGTATGGTTTTCATTTTGACTTGGTACGACAATCAACAACATATGAAATACATGACACTATTACATTTGGCGGAGGTGTAACTCGGGCACTTGGATTATCAAGAGAGCCTGCTCATTTAAGTATAGTAGCAATTTTAATAATTGGAGTTTCATTTTATCTTAATAATAATAAGTTAAATTATTTATTACTAATTATATGGATTTGTATAGGATTGGTTTCTGAAACAAGATCAATAATAATTTTATCAGTTACTTCTCCACTTATATTTCTAATTATGAGTATAAATATTAAAAACTTAATCAAAATAATTGCAATCATCTTTGTAATAAGTATATATATATTTAATTACGATAGAGGTTCAACTGTTCTTTCAATATCTTCAGATATGTCTACGATAATTCGATATAGCAGCATATTTGCAAGTCTATATTACTACATTAATAATTATACATCTTTTCTTTCAATCGGCGAATCAACTATATTATTTTGTCAGCGTGGATATGATATCTTCAATATAAACCAATATTGTCAATTGTTTCAGGGGGCTATATTAAATAGTTCGATTAATCACTTAATTCAAGTCCCATATTTTATTAATATATATGTATTTATATATTTTTTATTTAGCTCAAGTAAAATTAACATTTTGTTGATATTGATATTTTTGATCTCTGGTTTAATAATGTTTTTATGGGCATACCCAGCGATAGGTTTAATGTTTTTATTTGCAGCCATTATTAATAGCGAGTCCAGTGATGAACATAATAATCTGCAAAGAAAATAAAATAGGTGGTACAGGCACTGTAATTGATTATATTTCTAAAAAAATTGAGGCTAAAATTATTTTAACCAAAGATTTTAAATTTAATTGCATTCTTAATGAATCAGATAATAAGAAATATATAGCTATTCAGCCTACGGCAATTATTAAATTATTACTATTTAATTTATTAAAACCAGATATTAGAATTTATTATATATTCGATGCCCACCCATTTGGTTTTGAGAGAAATATTATATCGTTAATGACAAAACCAATTCTATACTGGCTTTCCGCATTACTAGCTTGGCTATTTATAGATAAAAAGAGAATCGTAATACCAGATGGGCCTCTTAAACATATATTTCCATTCTCTAACTTTACAGTATGCTCTTGGGATCACTTAGTAAAAAATAAATTCAAAAAAAAATATAGTACTACTGTAAATCATTCATTTTTGTACTATGGAACAATAAGTAAACAAAAAAATATTGGCTCATTTTTAAAATTCACAAGAAATAATCCTGAATACAGATATAAAATCATAGGATTAAAAGATAATAGTTTCACTACTGATAAATACCAAGGTGTTTTTGATGGTTCAAATATAAATTGTCATGAAGATATACTTTGTTGGTGTTCAAAATATGAGTCATATGGGTTATCATTTAGAGAGTACGTTTTATCTGGTGGAAGTTTAATTTTCTTAAGAAAATATAATACGAGTGATCGAATAAAAAATTCAATATACCTGAATTTAAGTGCAAAAAATATTAACTTAAATTTCATATTCAAAATTAAAAATAAATTTGTTCAAGAAATTACTCTCTCTAATAGCGTGAATTTATTAGAAATAATTGGTAATTGAGATAATGAAATATATAGAATTAATTATTTCTTTTGTATCATTTAAGAAGCGCAGTAATCCAAGATATAAGTTTCTTAAAAAGGTAGACCTTAATCAGAATCTTCCGATTTGGCAGGTAGTGGAGTTTGATGAATATGCTAGTACAAGAACAAAATGTATAGGAAATAAAATTGAAAATGTAGGCCTATTATTTACAACTAATTACATTAAAATACTTAACATAAAAAATAAAGTAATTAACGCAACTTTAGTGATTTCAACTAATAATTTTGATAGCTATAAGAACAATGTAAATTTTGATGATTATGACATTGTTATCCTTGTAGAAAATATTGGTCTTGATCTAGGTGCACATAAAACTGCTTTACATGCATTAAAAAATAATTATAAAAAACACCAGCAAATTATAGTTTCTAACTCTTCATTTGTCCCGCATTTAAAATTTAGATTGCTTGATATACTTAAAATTTCAAGCAATACAAATTTACTCTGTGGGGTTAGCTATAGTTTCGGGCCAAGATATTACATAATAAAAAAATATCATTTACAATCATTTTTTTTAACGTCGAATTTATCATATATTTATAAAATATTTGATAAATTAAGTATTAATAATAATAATAAATATCACGTCATTCGAAATGGTGAGTTATCTATTACAAGCCTCGCTTATAAATTTGGTCTTATAACTCTGTGCTATGACGGAGAATGTTTCTTCTTACTTGACCACCAGACATATAGTTTCAAATTTTATGATCATAGACTTTCAAGTAACTAGAAATATTTATATTAGTCTTTCAATTTTTATTCTAAGAAAATATTATACATCTATATTGATTATTAAATTATTATTTAGGTATTAATTGATAAATCTCAATCAAACAGAATTTTTAATGTGTTATATTTGATTTTCTAATATCGGATTTACCCAATTAGTTAGACGAAATGAAACTAAAGATCCCTGTATTAAACCCATTTACCTGAACTACATGGGAGCTTTTGTCACTGAGGGAATCATTGGAGGTAATCGTCTCCTAGAACCAAAGGCGCGAGAAGTAGAATTTTTTCAATTGAAAGAGGTTCTATATGCAGAGATCGAAATTTAGTGCTAGTCAGATCATTGATGCTGTTAAACGTGTAAAGATGTTCCAGATATTTGCCGTTAATTAGGCGTGAGTTCAGTTACTTTCTATAAGTGGCGTGGTAAATATGGTGGCATGGATATCTCCATGATGACTATGATGAAAGAGTTGAAAGAAGAGAACTGCCGGCTCAAGAAGATGTAACTTGAGGAGAAGCTCAAGTCTGAAAATGTTTCAGAGGCTCTCGAAAAAAAGTGGTAAGGCCATCTTGTAAAAGGGAGGCGGCCGAGAAGGTGGTCGCAGAACGAATCGTTTGCATACGGGTTGCCTGTGTAGCGCTTCTTCGTATCAGCGAGTCTTGCTATCGCTACGAGCTTAAGATCGATGCTGAGAACAATGAGGTGACCAACTGCAAGACGGCAGGACATTTAGGTTGCTCGTTGTGATTAATGACTACAAACGCGAGGCATTGGGAAAAGAGATTGGCTTCTCACTTCCCTTGGCGAGGTATGCCCGAAGTTATTTGTTGTAATAACGTGCCAGAGTAAAAAAACGTTAAGATACAAGCGTTGGCAGCAAGAGTTAGGGATCAGGCTTGAAAATATACAACCTGTCAATCAACAACAAAACGTTTGTGTGGAGCAATTTAATAGGACGGTGCGGTATGAATGGCTGTCATAGTATTATTGCTATGACTTGGCAGAGGTGCAGGACTTTGCAACTAAGTGGATATGATCTTTTCTTACATCAAGGACAGAAACAATATGTCCTTGAGCGGATTTACAACAAAGCAGCACAAAACTACGTCTTCGTAACATTCCAACTTCAAACTCCCTTGCAAAAGTGGGTGATTATCATATAATTTTACGAATTAAAAAATGAATACAGCATCCATTGTTTTATATCATAATCCAGCAGAGACAATTAGTAAATTGTTAAACTGCCTTAGTAGTTCAGTCCATATAGACTTAATTTATTTAATAGACAATTCACAAGAGAGTACTTACATCAATTTTAGTGAATTTAAAAAAATAATATATATAAAATCAAAAAATGTTGGTTATGGAGCTGGTCATAATATAGCATTAAGGAAGATATTGAAAAATTCTGAATTTCATTTTGTAATAAATCCTGACGTATATTTTGACCCTGCAGATTTAGAAAAAATGATATTCCGATGTAGGCAAAATGAAAATATTGGCTTGCTGATGCCAAAAGTATTGTATCCTGATGGGAGTTTGCAATATTTATGTAAAAAATTGCCAAGTCCGGTCGATCTAATTTTGCGCAGATTAAATATCCTGAATTCATACAATAATTTTAATTATGAACTAAGATTCGCTAACTATGACCAAGAAATGAATATTCCAAATCTTTCAGGCTGCTTTATGCTTTTACGGGTATCTGCCTTAACAAAAATTGGACTATTTGATGAAAGATATTTCATGTACGCTGAGGATATGGATTTAACTAGAAGAATTCATAGTGAATACGTTACTTTATATTATCCATTCGTAAGTATAGTGCATTTATATAATAAAGAATCCTACAGAAACATTAAATTATTATTAATACATATTAATAGCCTAATTAAATATTTTTTTAAATGGGGTTGGTTTATTGATAAAAAAAGAGATTTATTTAATATGAAAGTGGTAAATAAATATAGTAATAATATTTAATGCATGTTAGTCATCAATTATTTATAAACAAAGAGGATTTTTAATGAAGAAAAATTTAATTGAAAAATTCAGTATTTTCTCAAGAATGGTTTATCAAGGATTTTTGATAAATTCAGAAAGAAAAAGATTTGGTCCCGAATTAATTGATTTATCAATTACCTCAATATGTAATCATAAGTGCTATTTTTGTGATGAACATTCTTATTTACTTAAATCAAAGAATAAGCCTACTACGCTAAATGACAGTACGGTAGAACATTTATTTCGAGAGTTCAAAAAACTTAGAGTTAAAAAGGTTACGTTGGCCGGTAACGGCGAGCAATTAATGTTACCAATTACTTCGAAGATGATTTTAAAATATGGTAAGAGTATTGAGTTTCAAATAGCTACTAACGGTTCCTCATTATATAAAATTGACGAAAAATTATATGATAACTTATCAAAAATTACTGTAAGTATTAATTCAGTAAATAACAAAACACATAAGTTAATACATGGATACGCATCAAAAAATGATGAAGGTCAACTGCCTGAGATATTGAAGGAGCTTAATAGACTACTTAAATTTGAAAAATCTGAAAACAAGATTTTGGTTAGTTATGCTATTTCTAAGGATAATATTAACGAGATTGAGGAGCTTTTTAATTTTGTTAAATCAACCAATTGTGACTTTTCAATTCGTCCTGTTCACCTTATTTTCAACGAAATGCAGACCAATAATGTTGGACTCTCATTAGAAGAGAGGATATTTCTAAAAAATAAGATTAAAAATTACATGGCAAATACTTCGGATGAAAGATTAATTAATATCTGGAATTATACTTTAGATAAATTTAATGAATACGAAGAAATGGTATTACCTGAACATCTCAAGAAACTTAAGCCATGTTATTCCGGTTTTCGTTTAATTAATATTTGGAGTGATGGTCAGGTACATCAGTGCGCTTATTCAAGTTATTCTCTTGGAAATATATATGAAAATAGCTTCACACATATCTGGAATTCTAAAGCCATGAAAGATAATTTGACTAAAGCTGCTACTATGCATGAAACCAATAATCCACCGTACTCACATTGTGCACAGTGTCTTGAGATTCAAGGCAATTCTGTTTTACTAAATAAATTTATGAAATTTATTCCAATAAAAAAAATAGAAAATATTCTACCTAAGTCAAATATTAGTTCGCCTTGAATTATTATGTATTCAGGTGAATCTTCCCTGTCTGCGTAACGTTTCTACTTCTAACTACCTTGCAAAAGAGGAAGATTACCATCAGAGCCACACAAATGAATTTTGAATGCGAGTGCCGTGTAAAGTCATCCTATAGTCCCTGAGTTCTTTTTTGCGCCACGCAAGGTGCGCGCGCTTCAATCGATGGCGATATAATTTTCGATCTAACCAACTTTGGCCATAGAGTTTCCGGTCATTCACCGTGACAAGTATGTCGTTATTTGTTTTTCCTAAAACCATTTTCATATGATCTTGCGTTACACTACCAAAATGATGTACCCAGACGCTACCGGTAGTAGCGTGCTTGACGTCATGCTTGCGCACTTCGTTATAAAAAAGTCCGTCTTCAAAGCCAAGTAAGTTGGGGTCAGCACGAAAAAAACCAATCTTGCTAAACAATGACCAGTGGATGCACATGCATATGGCATTGCTAGAGCCATAACGGATAGCGTTTGTGGTTGTCTGCTGTGATTTGGTGGCGAATTGTTTAAAGTTATAGTCCATTGGACCATCTACCCGAGCAGGTGATACAAGCTGTAACTGGTGGGCGATAGCAAAAGCAATCAATCGTTCTGCAAAATCTGGCGGTACAACAACATCATTATTCATAACGATTGTCCATTCGCTTTGGCGCGCCAGTATGCCCTGGTTCCAAGCGGCACCGCAGGAGAGATTCTGCCTATTCAAGATAGTTGCACCTAGACCGAGTTGCTTCAAGTACACAGGTGTACCGTCAGAAGAGGCATTGTCTACGGCAACGATTTGCGAAGGATCCACACCAGAACTTATCAAGCTTTCCACACATTTCTTCGTGTAGTCTAAGCAGTTGAGTGTGGCGAAAGTTATGGTGTAATTATTCATGAAAAAGAAATACGAAAATGAATTAATTAAGTTGGTGATTTTACTGGTTTTCATCTCACCAGTATTATTTTTAACGGTAAAGCACTGGACTAATCTTGTTGTATTTTTTCTTTTTATTTGCTGTCTATATCTTTTGGCGGTAAACAAAAAAAATAATTCGGTTGTTTTAAACTCTGGGGTGTTGGATAAGATAATTTGTATGATTTTCTTTGTTCACCTTGCTGCTGTTGCGATAAGTCAGTTGTTAAGGCATGACTTTTACTCTCCTAATTGGGACGCACCGCTTCGCCTGGTATTGTGTATTCCCATTTTTTTAGCGATAGCTCATGGTGGTTTGGGAGCATTTTCAAGTAAGAGCATCAGTCTCCATTGGATAACTCTTGTATTTCCTTTAACTTTAATTTGGACTTTATTTTTTAGGATTAACTGGCCTTCAAGTTGGGGTCCTGGAGGCCTCACCACTTACTTTGTCGACCCGTTGTCTTTTGGTAGTTATACCCTGCTATTTTCAATGCTTACTTTATTAGGCTTATCAGAGTATTGGAGTAAATTAGGTTTTGTGCAGCGATGTGTATGTATTTTGGGAATTTTTTCAGGTTTCTATTTGTCGATCAAAAGTGGGTCACGAACAGGTTGGTTCAACCTACCTGTTTTTTATGTTATTTGGGTGTACTTTGTGCTGAAGCCTAAACTTCACTTCAAAAAGACAATATATTTGATGGTCGTAACCATTTCAATTGTATTTGTATCGCTTTTATATAATGGGTATTTACTAGACAAGTTCATTCTGGGCTGGAAGGAAATAAGTAATTACAGACTCAATCATATCAACTCAGATACCTCGGTTGAATTAAGGCTGTCTTTTTACAGAATGGGCATTACATATTTTCTTGAGAGACCATTTACAGGCTGGGGAGATTTAAATTGGATGGCACAGATGAACCGACCCGAAATAGCCCAGTATGCAAGTGAATATGCGCGCGAATCACCAAAGCACGGCTTTCATAACGAAATTGTTACCAACTCAGTTCGCTCTGGTATTTGGGGCTTTATCTCTAGTATTACTTTCTTCTGCGTAGTTTTCTTGAGGGCAATACAAGGCTTAAAACTTAAAAGTACTGGGGAGCACAGAATAATATCGCTGACCATTTTGGTTTTTATTTCCCATCTTTTCATTGCCGGCTTGACAACAGAAATCACCAATTTAGTGTTTTTGTCGTCTTTCATCGGATTAACGCTGGCAGTTTTATTGGGCGAACAATTTTATCTTGAACAAAAACGACAAACATGATGTAAATCAAATAATGGTTTGAGGCATGAGTGTAATGCTATTGTATTTTTGGGCAACGAAGTCAAAAGTAATTTGGCACTCTATACCGCAATCGAGTATGGCTTTATACCAATCTTCATTGATTAAATAGGTATCTACGTGGCGCATATTTCTTAAAATTGCAGATGTCCAAAAAAGATGATCAACACGGAGTTGTAATCCATTCTTAATTTGTGCATCAATGAAGGCCACCATTTGATCTCGTTGCGCTTGGTAACGAGGTTGGATCATGGCGACAGCTAGCTCATTCAAAATATTTTTGGTTAATGACGGATGCTCACGAATCATTAGGGCTTGGTTCAGCTCAATTAAAGTTTTTGATAGTTGATACATTTTCGAGGCACTAAACTGTATCTTGTCATCTACATATAAAAGAGAATCGTATTGGTTTAGTGATGGAAACAAGTGTGGTAAGGCTTTAGGAGTCTTCGACTGCTGAGCTGATAAAATGCGATTGGCACACACAGGCAAATCCAGATAAATGGGATGCCAACCTCGTTCCGTTGCTATTTTTAAAATTTGTGGGTTATTTGAAATAAAAAAATGGTCAAAGCGGTGATCGATGTCAGCATTATTAAAAGTCTTTGCGTTTGAATTACCAAAGAACGTGGAGTAAACAGCGAATTCTTTGGCACCATTCATTTGTTCTTTGTATGGAGTCGTATTAGCTATGAGCGGCTTCAGAGCATCTAGTTGCAGACAGGCCCTATCAAATTCATTACTTAAGACAGTTTGAAATTTATTGTTTCGTCGGGCGGTTACTCTTTGACGATTTAATGCTTTGAGTCGGTTAAAAAATTTAAACATGTAATTTAATTGAGATGGAAAGCTAGAGATGAAATTCTGATTTTAGGTGGTTTGCCTAACACCTTGATTTAAATAAATTTCTTTGCCACCAACCAATTCCCATTAACCCCAAACTGCTACATAATGAAAAAACTACAAAAACTGAAAAAGGAGTTAGTAGCAGATTGGTAAATGTAGGTATTAGTAAAACACACCCTTGTAAAGTTACTAGTCCTATACAAACCCAAGAATATCTACGAGCACTTTGTGTTTGAAACGGCAAATGGCTAAACGCCGCAACCAAACAAGCACTACCTTGCCAAATTACCAGCGGCACTAAATAAGTCCAAATGCCTTGCCACTGCTCCCGCAGCCAACCCAACTCCAGCGCAACCGCGCAACCAACTCCCAAAAGCGCCACGCAAGCAAATCCTCCCAAGCCTACCCACAGTGGACTAGCGCGCACGTGCTGGGGTTGTGCCAGCAGGACCTGAGCCCAAGCCATATGCACCACAGCAGGCACAAAGCCCATCACGCGAAGCGGTGCGACCATCCACCCTGTTTCTTGTGCTCCATACAAACGCTGCCAAAACAACACAATAGCTGTGGCAAGTAATGCATCTGCCAAGGTATGAGCCATTCGAAGGGCGGCTGAGCGGTTATCGCCTGACAAAGTTGCAATGGCTAATTTCGATGGTTCTTGAGAGAATGATGAAAGTGCAACTTCATCCGGGTTAGTCGTTACGTAGTCAAATTTAGCTTGCCAATAAGCAAGTAGCGAAGGCAATAACCACGCCGCACCCACGGCATAACCCAGCAATGCAGCAGCCAACAGCGCTGGCCCGCTCCATTGCATGAATACGGCAACAGCAGCAACCAGCAAAGCCATCAGCGGAGGCAGCACCCTTATACCCACCTGTGCCCAAGAACCAACCATACGCAAACGCATGCATTGCGCGAGCATCCATGTCAATTGGAACAGTGACAACAAGAGCGCCCACAACAGCGCGTTGAAAAACGCCAAGCCACTCAACCAAATAGCCAGGGCAGCAACAGGCGATAGCCACACAAAACGTTGCATGCTCGAAAACCAAGCGTGTCGTGCATCATCCAAAACAGAGGCGCCATGGTTCGCCAGCAATCGCAATGGCGTTTGTGCCAGTGCCAAAGTAGTCCAGAAAAACCCAATTTGGCTGATTACAGAAAACACGCCCACTTCTTCTGGCGAGAAGTAGCGCAACATCAGCAACGCCAAAGCGATTTGCAACGCAAACGCTACAGCACTAGACAGAGCAACGATTTTGCTGGTGATGTTCATCGCAATATTGTTCGCCACAGAGGCAAGGTGTCGAGCGCTTGTGGCCAAGCCAGTGCACGCACATCAGGTACTTCATAAGGGTAGGCATCTAATGCCGCACCAAAACTAGTGGCCAGCGATGGCGCATCATCGTTAAGCAAATAAAAGTTCGCCTTGTGCTGCGCCATGAAGTAATGCACCCAAGGGTAAGCATTGCTCACCACGCGCAAACCCGCGGCGCAATATTCCAGCACTTTGGTGGAAGTTTGTTGCTGAAACGGTGTGGCTTTGGGTACCAAGTTCAAACCAAACCGCACGCGGCGCAAATGGCGAGGGACTTGCGCGTGGTCTACGCGACCTGTGAAGGTCACGGTGGGTGGCAAATGTATTTGTAATTCTGCGGGTACGTCACCCACCAGCAATAGAGAGCGACCTGATGAATGAATCGCTTGCAAGACAGGGATAAACGACAACAGACGCGACATCTCGCCCAAGTAAACCAAATCAAATTCCGGTGCTGGTGTGTGTGAAGGAGTATCGAAGAAATGTTCTGCAACGCCCATATCGCGCAAGGCATGCGGCACGCCGTCAGCAAACCCCATGCGTTCACGCACCCAGCCGTTTTGAAAGATGCGGTAGTCAGGCCGTGGTTGCGTCCAGTGTTTCACTTGATCTTTGGCCCAGGCATAGGGAGGGATAGATGCAGAAGCGTATTCATGGATTTGAAATGCACCTCGCAATTGGTGCGCTTCGCGCAGTGGTACGCGTCCACAAAACCACCACACGACGGATGCACTTGCGGGCACTGAGTGACTACTGTCATGCACCATGGTTTGATGGCCGCGAAATTGGATGTATGAGCAGTAGGCGTCTATCTCTGGTAGGTAGGAGGGGCCGTTGCGGATGAAGTGGATGAGCATTTACCTGCAGACCTCGGCGCAGCAATTAAAAGTGGCAGGTGGCTAAATACTATTAAGTGGCTACTCTGACTTCGATATGACGACCAAGAACTAAAGCTGCAGCTTCTATTTGCTCTAATTTAGAGGCGTGACGTAAATCAAATAAGCGATCAACTTGGGGCATATGCCAGCCAAGGCGACGAGCCAATTCGGACTTCTT
>Ga0164295_10002056_pt1 | contig 16707 bp, 18 predicted proteins | sample GEODES006metaG_FD_111798 | JGI IMG/M metagenome (GOLD analysis project Ga0164295, IMG submission 111798) | Oligotrophic lake water microbial communities from Sparkling Lake, Wisconsin, USA - GEODES006 metaG | ecosystem: Environmental > Aquatic > Freshwater > Lake | place: USA: Sparkling Lake... | reverse complement strand
TGGCGCTTTAGATAAAACAATTAAAAATCCACATGGAAGCACAAGAAATCTGTTAAGAACAGATGGTAGTGTAATATTAGAATCTGACACAAAAGCCAGATAGAATAAAGCAATGGATAATCACATGAGAAACTTATTATTAAGTAATTATGAAAAAAGTCTTCCCTCAAAAAGAGATACAGAAGCCTTCATAAGTAATTTCCATCAATATAGGGCTAAGAAGAAAGCCCAAGAAAAAACACATTATGCTTTAATTTTTGCTTGTGTTCTTATATTAAGTATGATAGGATCAATAATAGCTAAACAAACTAAAAACAATTTAGATATACAAACGGCAAGCGGAACAGAAAAATGCAATACACAAGTCATGGAAAAGTAGTAGTCTTTGAAGGAAATGTCCATGAAGTTACAACATGGATACAAAAACAAATTGGAGAACACAAAACAGTTAGCTTAAGAGATTATTTTAAAGATGAAGTTTGGGGAGTTCATAAAATTGGAGAAGAAAAGTATACATACTATTATCAGTGCTTAGGCAAAGGTAGATATTCTATTTTTACAATGCAATGAATAAAATTTATTATACATTTAGCATCTTTATAACAGGGCTTATTTTTTGTTTGGTTTATATGCCTCAATCTACATTGCAAGAAGATATAAAAAAATCTGGATTAGAATTTGTATATGTTACAAAAGAAGCTTCATGCTTTACCAAAGGTATCGAGCCTATAGGATTAGAATCTCATAAATGGATATTAAATTTAAATAACCACAGACCATCTAACCCAATTTATAATGAAGCAATCTATGTGTCAGTAGGCTACATGATGAAACAAGTAACATTAAAATATAAATCTAATGTTTTTCAATCTCAACTGTCTAATACCTTATATGATAAAAATATTAATTACTCTAGCTCTGCTATCTCTAACGGGTCATAGCTCAATTGCCTCTGTTTTATCATTTGTGAAAAATGATGTTTACAGCTTAAAAGATACAAATAAAGCAACCGCTATTCTAAACGACAAAATAGAATCAGATTCTCAAGTTGGAACTGGCGAGCAAAGCATGTGTGAGATATCATTAGATGATAAATCAATAACAAGAATTGGCGCTAATTCAATGTTTTCATTTGTGCAAAAAGAACGTTTGGTTAAATGCGACAAGGGGACATTTCTTGTTTCAAAAGATCCTGAAACTGAAACCATGACTGTAACTACTGGTAGCGTCACAGCTGCAGTAAATGGCAGTACTGTTATATTTGATGTGAGAGATGATGCAACACATATTGCAGTTGCTGAAACAACCACAGGAGTTGTTGTAACAGATAAAAATGGTAAATCAATAACACTACAATCTGGCGAAGGAATATCTGCGACACCAAATGGAATGACATCTTCAACTCCTAAAAGTGTTGATGTTAAAGACTTAATCTCTTCATCACCTTTATTTAATGAAAAAGGATTAGCTCCACTCGCTAATGAAGCTTTAATTAAAGGCGTTGCTAGCGCACAAGAAACGGCCAAGTCTCAAGGCATGTCGTTCAAAAGTGAAATAAATGATATCGTGGCAAATAGAACAGATAGTACGAGTGTTCCAGATATCGATACAGCAAGTGGAGCTGAAAATGCAACAAGTAATTCGACACCGCCTTCATCTCCACAAATTAATCCTCAACTTATACCACCAGTAAATTCAAATCCAAACCCCAAGGAAGCTACCCCAATTTAATATGGTGTAAGCCTTATGTTATGCCATTTAAAATCAAAAACTGGTGGGCTGATTTAAAATCCTACGATAAGTTCTTTTTTATCACTTTCATTCCTGCGATACTTTTTACGCTTTGGGGGCTAAGTGACCTTTACATTAATTACTTTGATTTATTAAGTTCATTTGATCACCTTCAATTTTTTCTGAGGTTTGCTTTTCCAGTAGCACTAGCTACCTTAATAACAGTACTAGAGCGCAACAAGAGAAGAAAACTAGCAAAAGATATTAAAGATTATTTAGATAAATGATCACTTAATTCTCTCTACCAAATACAAAATATAAATTAGGATACCAAAGCAAATTAGACTAGTAGATAGAGTCATACAAACCTAATTACACTAGTTAAAAAAGGTGTGATGACGTATATTAGAGCTGTACCTACAACTCTATAAGTTAAAATATAACAAGGCTAATTTAAAATTAGATTAAATTAATCATTTATTATATAATATTATTAATGAAGATATACTGTATTGAATGTGGTGCACCAACAGAATATAGTTTAAAAAAACCATTATTTTGTTCAAATTGCGGTAGTCCTTTTCAAAAAAACCTTCAACCTATTGTAAAAAAAGAAGGATATCAAAAGCCAGCTATCGCCAAAAAATCTTATAAACCAGAATTAGATATTGAAGATGATTCAGATTTTGATGATAATGAAAGCGTAAGCATGCCAGAAATTTCAGAAATTCAAGTCGAAACACAAGCTGAAGGTCCAAGCAAAGGAGTTAAGTTGAGAGATTTAATGGGAACTTCAGAGAATCAAAAATCAAATAAAATTAAAATAAAAAGCAAAAAACCCTCAAAAAAACAAACTTTAGAAGACTTTGCAAGAGAAGCAGGATCGTTAAGAAAAAATAAAAAATAATAAATGAATCCTCCAAAAGCAAGTTTCGAAAGTAAAATTTTGGAGATAAATCAAGAGATAAGTAAAAGAAAATACAAGTGGAATTTAACTTCTTTGGCTTGGATGGATTTTAGTGATGTGTCTCAAATCTTAAGGCTTCACATTTATAAAAAATGGGACATGTATAATCAAAAACAACCCCTGGCTCCTTGGCTAAATAGAATAGTTAGTAATCAAATTAAAAATTTAATAAGAAATAATTACGGTAATTATTCTAGACCGTGCTTAAAGTGTGCTGCCGCAGAGAACGAAAATGGTTGTAGTATATATGCAACTCAATGCAGTAAATGTCCGTTATACGCTAAATGGGAGAAAAGTAAAAAATCAGCATACGATATAAAACTACCAGTAGCTTATGAAAATCATGTTCAAGAAATTCATAATATAAAAGAAAACGAACTAAACATAGATAAGGCTGAGAAAAATATTCACAACAAGATGCAGCAAATTCTTAAACCTATAGAGTGGAAATTTTATGAGCTTTACTACATTAAACATAAATCAGAAGAAGATTCAGCCAAATTAATGGGATACAAAACAAACGAAAAGAACCGTAAGATAGGATACAAACAAGTTAAAAATTTAAAAAAAGCTATTATGATTAAAGTTAAAAAACATCTGTATAATGGAGATATAGATATAAATTAGTATGAGTGAAAATTTACCAGAATTAACAGAACAGCAACAATTAACACTTTTAAAGGAATGGAATAATCGTGTCAATAATCCGCCATCTCTTACTGAATTAGTTAAATTAGCTTTTGGTAGAGATGATCTTGATGGTAGAAGCAAAGAGGGAAAGGCTGTCAAAAATTTTCTTGTCTCTAGACAGATCAAACCAAGAAAAAGTCACGAGTATCAAGCGAAAGGTTTAATAGAGTTAACAGAAGAGCAGAAAGAGTATATCAGTAATAATTGCGCTACAATGACTGGCGTTGAAATATCAAAAATTCTTTTTAAGAATGAGGCTTTAACCAATTTAAGTCAAGAGACTAGAACAATATTAGAGCATATGAAAAGTATACCATCTAATGTAAGATACTCAGACTCTAATCAAAATGTCCCCACGGAAAGCTATAAACCTCCAAGAAGCGAAGAGAGAATGATAGCTAAAATAAATAGATATATAATGGATGGAATAGATAAAGAAAAGATGACGGCAAGAAATAAAAAAGAAATAAATTCTTTAATTGGGTATATGAATACTTATAGATTCACTCATCAAATTAATCTTTACGACGATGAGGACGATAGAGACCTATTCGAAAGCAGTTTTTTGAGATATACTTATGACAAGAGTGATCTTACTCAAGAGGAAGTTGATCAATATATTGTTCTAGCCACAGAGGTAGTTATATCATCTACAATTCAACAAACTATTACAGCTTTACAAAATCAAATAGATTTAGCTACACAAGAAGATGGCAAAATCCCAATGGCTATAGTAGAGGCTAGTAGTACAGCAAGAAAAGAATATAATGACTGCGTAAATCGTCAACAAAAATTATTAAATGATTTAAAAGTAAAGAGAAGCGACAGATTAAGCAAGCAAATAAAAGATAACGCCAGTATATTAAACCTTGTAGAAATGTGGAAACAAGAAGAGTCTAGAAAAAAATTATTAAAAATGGCAGACTTAAGAAAATCTATTGTAAAAACAGAGATAGATAGACTCGACTCTATGGATGAATTAAAATGTAAAATTTTAGGGATATCTGAAGAAGATATTCTAAACGGATAAAATTATGTCAGTTATATGTAAAGTAGACGGGAAAGAATTTCCAAACGAAAAATCTTTACACATGTCTTTAAAGCGATACAAGCTTAATAAAACAAAATACTATCAAACATATTTTGAAAGGCGAGATCTTTTAACAAACGAGCTTATTAATTTTAAAACTAAAGAACAATATTTTAATAGTGATTTTAATGATAAAAATAATATGAAAAAGTGGCTCAAACAACAGCCCCTCGAAAAAGCTCAAGAGTATTGTAAATCTTTAATTCTCAAAAGAAAACAAGATAAAAATCTATTATATAGTCCTTCTCAAGTAGAACTAAGAACAATAATGTGTCCATCAATTATATTTTATAATAAGATATTTAATGACTATTATAATGTTTGTAGTAGTATAGGTTTAAAGAATAAATTTATTCATGCCAATAACATAGTTGATCAATTTAAAAATAAATTAGACAAGAAGTCAATTATTTATGTTGATACAAGAGAACAGAGCTGGTTAAAATTTGATACAAAATTTGAAATTAAAACATTACCATTTGGAGATTATTCTTGTAGTAACGATAATTGCAAGTGTTTTATAGAAAGAAAAAGCCTAAGCGACTTCATAAGCACTTTAAGTGTTAAAAATTTTGATAGATTTAAGAATGAGATATATAGAGCAAAGAAAAGTGGAGCTTATTTAATAGTAGTGGTAGAGGAAAAATTAGCTAACGCCCTTAGCTTTCAATATCTTCCTCATATTAGTAAAAAAATTAAAGCTACTCCAGAATATATATTTCATAACGTTAGAGAATTATTACAAAGTTATGATAATTTACAATTCCTTTTTGTAGATGGCAGAGTAGAAATGACCAGAGTGATTGAATCTATTTTCACATCGAATTGTTTTTATAAAGAGGTAGATCTTCAGTTAGCTTATGATCTAAAACTTTTATGATATATTCCCCAGATAAATACAAGAAAGAATACCATGACATTAACAAAGAATTAATGGAATTAAAAGGTATTTTAAATGATAAAGAAGCAAAAATTAGTTTAGTAAAATTTTTGAGAGGAAATTTGGGTTTCGCTACAGAACTTATTAGTGGAATAAAATTAGCTCCATATCAAGAGATTCATTTAAAAGCTTTAATGACCAGAAATTTTAATATGTGCGTCTGGGGAAGAGGTTGTGGAAAATCTTTTGTTGCGGCTGTCTTCTGTTTTCTTCAATGCGTTTTTGAACCTAATACAAAAATTTTAATTGCAGGACCAACTTTTAGAACGGCTAGATTTATATTTAATAATTTAGAAAAAATAGTAAATAGTAAAGGAGCAGAACTTCTTCAACAAGCCTTTGGTTCGAAAAGCAAAAGAAACGATCAATATGAATGGTCGATTAATGGTGGAAGTATAGTAGCTATACCTTTGAATGGAGAAAAAATTAGAGGTTTTAGAGCAAATATACTTGTATTAGATGAGTTCTTACTTCTTCCAGAAGATATTATTAAAACCGTTTTAATGCCTTTCTTAGTTGCACCACAAAATATGAAAGAAAGAATGGAGATTAGAGAAACAGAAGATATCTTAATAAAAGATGGATTAATGAAAGAGGAAGACAGAATCGTATTTGAAAATAATAGTAAAATGATAGCTCTATCTTCTGCAAGTTATACTTTTGAAAATCTTTATAAAACATATAACGAATGGATAGAAAAAATTAATTGCAAAGAGCCTAGTGAAGCATCTTATTTTGTTTCTCAATTAAGTTATGAGGCTCTTCCGTTAGAAATGATAGATAAGACTATTATTGAAGAGGCGCAAAATGGAGGATCAAGTCATAGTAGTTTTTTAAGAGAATATTGTGCTAGATTTACCGATGGAAGCGATAGTTATTTTAGTGCGAAAAAGATGGAAGATTGTACTATTAAAAATGGAGAAGCCCCTCACACTCTGATGAAAGGATCTTCTGGAAAAAAGTATATACTTGGTATAGATCCAAATATGAGCGATAGTCCAAATGCAGATTATTTTGCTATGGCAGTAATGGAGGTGGATGAAGAAACTAAAAGCGGCACATTAGTTCACACTTATGCTGGATTAGGAAATTTAAAAAATCATGTTAATTATTTCTACTATCTTATGACTAATTTTAATATTATATTTATTATTCTTGATAATGCTGGAGCAGACGTATTTCTTTCTGCATGTAATCAGTCTGAACTATTCAAAAACAATAAATTAAATATAAATAGTTTTGAATTTAATTCTGATCTAGAGGGAATAGATTATGATCAAGAAGTAGCTAGAACTAGAAATAATTACAATTTAGAATCTAAAAAAATTGCATTTAACCAAGTATTTACAAGTAATTTTATTCGTAAAGCTAATGAGCATTTACAAGCATCTATTGATTATAAAAAGATATGGTTTGCCAGTAAAACCTGCGCAAATGATAGTTTCTTCGAGACCGTATTCTCTCAAAGTATACCATTAGATTTAATGAAAACAGAAGAGAAAAAGGACTGGTCTACTCTTGACTTTATTGAAAACCAAGATGATTTTATCTACCAAACAAAAAAGCAGTGCACCCTAGTTGAGCATTCTTCTACAGCTAGAGGAACCCAATCATTTGATCTTCCTCAGCATCTCAAAAGAAGCTCTTCAGCGAATAAAGCTAGAAAAGATAATTATTCTGCACTTTTATTAGCCAATTGGGGTTTAAAATGCTATTATGATATAATGAGCGCAAAAAAAGAAGACATATCGGCCACTTTTTCACCTATAATGATAAAATAAGTGTAATTTTACTGAATAAATGAATAAAAAATCTAAAAAAATACAAGAAATCAAAGCTTCTACGCCTTTGTTGCAACCAGAGTCAGAGCCTCTTATGGTTTATGGGAGCGATTTAAATAAATCAAAACTAAAAATGTCAGAAATTAGAGCCGCTGCTACTGGGTCTAGAAGGAACGCATCTTCTACAATAGAAAAAACTAATAGATTTACAAATATTGACAACGGTCTAATTCCTTTTAAATATTCAAATTACGTAAAGAACTTATCTACGCTAGATGTTAGGGATGCAATTATATTATGTCAAAAAGCTTACTACAATGTTGCAATTTTTAGAAACACCATTGATTTGATGAGTGAGTTTTCTAGCAGCCCAATATATCTAAGCGGTGGAAGTCAAAAGTCTAGAGAGTTTTTTGAAGCATATTTTAAAAAAATAAATTTAGCTAGTTTCCAAGACCAATTTTTTCGTGAATACTATAGAAGCGGCAATGTATTTACATATAGATTTGACACCTCTTTAAATTCAGAGCAATTATTAAAGATAACTCAAGCTTTTGGTTCTAAATTAAAATCCATAGCCGAGGACGGTGGTGTAAAACTTCCAGCAAGATATACTTTGATGAATCCTGCCGATGTTTATGTAGGAGGAAATGTAAATTACTCTTTTAATACATATTATAAACTACTAAGTGACTATGAGCTAGAAAGACTAAGGTCTCCTAAGACCGAAGAAGATATTGAAGTATATAATTCTCTTACTGATCAGGTCAAGGATCAAATAAAAAATAAAAGTAACTCTTATATACTCGTACCGTTAGATAAAAGCAAGCTAGCGGCAGTTTTTTATAAAAAACAAGATTATGAGCCACTTTCTATTCCAATGGGCTTTCCAGTTCTTGATGATATCAATTGGAAGCTTGAAATGAAAAAAATGGATATGGCTGTGACTCGTACAATGCAACAAGCAGTTCTTTTAGTAACAATGGGAACAGACCCAGAAAAAGGTGGAGTTAATCAGAAGAATCTTCAAGCCATGCAAAGTCTTTTTGAAAATCAAAGCGTTGGCAGAGTTTTAATTGCAGATTATACCACCAAAGCTGAATTTGTAATTCCAGATATTGGTAATCTTATTGGACCACAAAAATATGAAGTAGTAGACAGAGATATTCAAATTGGTTTAAATAATATTCTTATTGGAAGTGAAAAATTTGCAAATCAAAGCATTAAAGTTCAAGTATTTATCCAAAGATTAAAACAAGCTAGAGAAGTTTTCATAAATGAATTTTTAATTCCAGAGATAAGGAGAATGAGCAGAGATCTTGGTTTTAAGAATTTTCCAACACCATCTTTTCAGGATATTGATATTAAAGATGACGTACAATACTCTAGAATATATAATAGGCTTGTTGAGTTAGGAGTTTTAACTCCAGAAGAAGGATTAAATGCAATTGAAACAGGAATATTACCAAACACAGAAGAGTCTTTAAATTCTCAAAGAAAGTTCAAAGAATTAAGAGACGAAGGCTTATACCAACCAATTATTGGTGGCAGTGCATCAGGGGCAGCTGGAAGACCATCAGGCTCTACAGGAATCCCTCAATCTACAAAAAATACAAAGCCAATAGGTTCGAAAGCCTCATTTTCAATTATTAAAATAAAAGAGAATATTATAGCTAGTCAAGGCTTAGAAGAGGAAGTTAAGTCTGCTATTAGGAAAAAATTTAATGTTAAAAAACTAACCAATCAACAAAAAGAAGATAGCGAAAAGATATCTGAAATAATTATTGCTAATGAACCTCCAGAAAACTGGAAATCCAAAATAGAAGAGTATATAGAAAAGCCATTTGATCAAAATCAAGAGCAAATCACCAATATACAAGAAATTGCAAGCGAGCATCAAGTGACAAATTATATAGCTTCTTTACTTTATCATAGCAAGTCTAATTAATATGAAAAAAGTGTAATTTCCTGTATGCGTACGTTCAATGGTTTACAAATTTTTACTCCACAGCTCACTAACTCTGGGCAATTAGACCTTCGATACGTAACTTTAAATACAGACCAAACTATAACTGGATTAAAAACTTTAAAAAGTAATTTAATTTTTCAACCAAGCTATCTACCTTCTGCTCCTAATTCTCCAGGATATAGCGGACAAATAGCCTTTAGTAGAGATTATCTTTTTGTTTGTGTTAGCGGAAATGGAATCAATGGAGATTGGAGAACCACCCCTCTAGGCACCGCTTGGGCTTTAAACTAATATGAGTAATATCCAATACAATCAAGTCTTAAGTCTTCAAAAAGTCCCAAATGGAGGATTTGCTTACATTAATGCAAATCAAGGAATTACATTGTCTAGTGGGCAGCAATTTTTTATTGATAGCGTTTCTACTGGATTTTTTCCACCAATACCTGCAGGATCTACAGATAAAAATAAATATAGAAAACAAAAATGGTTAAGCGTTGGTCTCGAAGGAAACTCCTTTAGAAGATATATAAATGAAAATAGCGGCTTAAAAGGTATTCCAGAAGGTTTAGAACCAGGAAATTTTGTTTATTTTACAATAGAACCAAAAAGCAGCTTTTTAGAATCTGGAGTTAATACAAGTCCAAACAATGCAAGATATATATCATCTCTTAGAGCAAAGCCCTATATGGTCATTGAGAATGATGCAAAAAGAGAAAATAGTTACGAGAAAACTCCAGCAAGTCTTTTCACTGGAGTTTCTGGAAATAATAATTTTGTTGTGTTTCATTCTGGAAGCAAATACAAGAACCTAGCTTTACAGTCGATGAGATTTCATCCTATTATTGGTAATGGGTACGCACAATATGATCTTTGGAGTGGTAGGTCCTTATATATTCAACCAAAAAATCATCATATTAAAACTTTTGTTGAAGTGAATGTTAAATCTGGTAGTTCTTTAGCTTATGGACAGATAGCAGATCGAACTCTGCCTACTCCTCAAAACGTTTACTTTCCTGCTATTGCTAGCGGTAGAGCTCTTTTAGTTGAAAATGCTATCGATACCCAGGCAAATGGAATTTATGTAGGAAAAGAAAGAAGATTAAATCCAACATACTTTATAAATGAAAATAATTACAGAATATATAATAGCGGTCTTACAGACTTTACTCTTACTAATGAATTAGGAAAATGGACTTTAATTAAACCCACAGGTTCAAACGTTAGTTTTACTATCCCAAATGATCTAGTAAATTTTACAAATTTATATAAAACATCTGGAACATCAAACGCCTTCGCCCCTTATACTTTTAGTCAGTACTTATCTCAGCCTCCTGTGCTATCAAATCCTTCTGTAGGTTGGCATAAAATAAATAACGTTGCAGAAAATATAAAAGTAACAAAACTGGGAACACACGGCACTAATATTTATGATAGTCTTGTGTATTTGAATAAATCGAATGCGTTAGGTGTTAGAGGTACGACTGGAAGTTACTTAATGCCTAAGCTTGGAGCTGTTTCTTTAGATATGGTTAAAATTAACAAAAACCAATACTTTACAACCGTATTGAAAGCTTCAGCAACTTCAAATGTTCCTTATGATACCAGTGCAAATTCCTTAACAGGTCTAAGGTTTTTTTCCCCAGCAATAATATTTGACAATCAAGGTTTATCTTATTTTCCATATACTAACTTACAAACTTTACAAAATGAATTATATCTAAAAGATAAAGTCTTCTTTAAAAGGCCCCTATCTTCTAATTTACATCAGTCTAAAGAAGTAGAATTAAAAATTAAATTTGCTCAAGACAACAGAATGATACAGCCGCAAAAAGTTATAAAAAATACCTCTCCTGTTGAAGAAAGAATATATAATAAAGTAAGCAGAGTAGTAGAATTTTATGATGAAAAAGATAATGAAACATTTTCTAATACCCCATTTACGACAATATCTGGTCAAGATTACAGTTTCGAACAAGTAGAGAATTTCATTTATAAGTCCAGACCAGACTTTAATAACGCAACAAAACAAAACGTAGTAAGATATTAAATATGAAACATTTACATAGCTCTAATAACGTGACTACTCCTTCGGAGCCCCTAGCTCTAAAGAAGGGGAGTCTAGAGAGTGTGTTCTGTGTCCACATAGGACCCGAGACGAACTCATGTGATTACCCTTATAGGCCATGCGGCCAAGCGGAGGGGGTCACGTTATTAGAGGGAGTAAAAAATAAAAATGAATAAAAGAATAGAAACAAAATATCTCCTTTTAGATCAAAAACTTTTAAAAGTTGATGGAAGTAGTTTATATTTTGATAATAAAAAAGTAGGAATTATGTTTACTTCTGTTCCAGCTTATAAAAATGACACAGGCACAGCTGGAGATATAGCCTATGATAATACGCATATATACATATGCACATCCACCAATACTTGGGTCAGAACAGCTTTGGCTTCTTGGTAAGCTTAAATTAATATAAAATCTAAAATACCGTGTAATGTCTTACATGCGGACTTTTAACGGTTTACAGATCTTCACAGAGCAATTAACAAATTCTGGTCAATTAGACCTAAGATATGTGCGTATTAGCGGAAATAATAGACCTGCAAATATTTATCTTGGTAACTTAACTCAAGATTATGCTTTTTATAGTAATACCAATTTTAATATAACAAAGTCTTTTAGTGTTTCTTATAATGATACTTTTCAACAATATACTGGATATATGCCAGAACTAATAGATAAAAAATTAATAGCTGTAAAAAATTTATCAATAACTTTTAGTTTGCCTATCAAAAGCTATGATAGTTCTCAAATTTTTGATCGAAGTGATTCAACTTTTGTTATGCCACCTTTAACATCTTTTGAATTTTTAGGAGTAAATCAACCAAACTATTCAGGATGGGTTTCAATGAAATCAACTCCTGGAATTGGAGCAATAGGTTAAATATATGTCAACACCAATAGGATTTTATACAGTATACGAAGGAAAAGGTTTAACGCTGGCTACAAGTACAGCATTATCTTCTCTTGAATTAGCGAATCCTTATTGGGGTGATGGTTTAGAACACATTAATGTAACTGGTTTTTTAGGAAACGCAACTGGAATTAATGGCATTTATTTACAGGGATATTCGGCTTCTCTTGGACTTGGAACGCCTTTACCTGTAGCATACGGAGGGAAATTTATAGCTAGAGGTGCTCCGTATAATGATTATCTAGGATCAGCAATTCTTTTTTCTTCAGAAGAAGGAGAAGAGGACCCTGAAAATTTTTATCAAAGATGGCAACTTAATACTGGACTAAGAATTGCTGGTGATGGTAATAGTATTACATATGGAGGAGGTATAGCAGCTTATTCGAATACATGGGTTTGTCCAGAAGACGTAACTGATTGTACTACTGTAATGCGAAAACCATGGAATGTGCCTTGGAGCAGCGGAAAGTATGCTTATAATCCTGGAAATAAAATTTCAAAGTTTATAGTAAGTGGGGATACAAACGGAGGATATCTTTTAAGCGCTGGTGGCGCTGTTAAAATTGAAACTTATGGTGGAGATGCTGGGCAAGAAGGACATCTTAAAATAGATGGAAGTGCAATTGATCTAAGAATAGGATCTGCAGCAATAGGTATAAATGATGAGATTATAACTTTAAATAGAGCTACAACGATGCCTTACTTGGTAGTAGGCCAAAGTTTTGATGAAGATGTTTATTTTAGCACAAGCAACCAAAGTACTTACATTTTTAGAAAACTCATTTTACAGGATACAACACCTGCCCCTTTATCTAGTAACTCTGCTGGAACATCTGGTCAAATTGCATATGATAATAATTATCACTATAGACACAATGGAACAAATTGGACAAGAACAGCAATGTCCTCTTGGTAAATATTAAATTTAAAATAATAGTGTAATCCTATACAAGGATTAAGGTGTATGGTTAATAGAATAATATATAATCAACAAGAGCTTTTTGTGTTACCCAAGTCACAAGAAGAGCAAAACGGACTCCCATTTTATTTGCCTAATTTTAAGATTTTAAAAAAGATAGAAAAAATTCAAAATATTAATTACTCAATAGAGCAACCAAGACAAGACGCGAAAGCTTTTGGTCAAAAGATTAGCGTATTTAGGGGAACTAAGTCTTCACCAGAAGGAACTTTAACTTTTTCGTATATACCAGATGGCGTAACAAACGAAAATAGATTAGGATTTAATGTAGGTCATTTTAATAAAAATTTCTATGGAAATATGTTCTCTGGGATCTGCACAAACGATAAAGATACAAATCGCAAAGATTTTTATCTAATTGTAAATAAAACTGCCGAAGACGTAGATTCAAAATCTGCTATTAATTCATCTTTTGTTTTTCCTAATTCAAAAGAGGACGTTGCCCATCCGAAAACAAAAGATTTTCAAGTTATTCATTTTCAAGATTGTTACTTAAATAATTATAGTTTTGATCTACAAGTTAATCAAATGCCCACGATACAACAAAATTATTTATTTAATAATATATTTTTTTATTCCAGTGGCAATGATCTAAATTACAGTAGCTTAGATATCAAATCAGGATTAAATACAAAATCACAAGATATCATCATAATACCTAAAGACATAGATTTAAAGCAACCTTTGATTAGCGGCGTAAACGTATTAACACCAAATAATTTAAATTTATATCTTATTACAAAAAATCAGACTCTTAAATTTTATGAAGAGAATATAAGAGGTTTAAATTTCAACATAAATTTTAATAGAAAAATTGTTAAATCAATAAATTATAAATTTCCAATAATTAGTAATATCACTTTCCCTGTAAACGGAGAATTAAACGTATCATTAGTTACTAGTAATACATTAAGCGGTTCTTTTTTTGATACTTTAAAAGCAGATGATGATTACAATATAGTTCTAGAATTTAATTCAAATTTATCAAAAAAAATAGAATTAACAAAATTTATTATAAGCGGATGTAAATTTAATAATATTAATTATGATTCAAATATTGGAGACAATAAGTCGGCAGCTTTAAACTTTACTTTTGATCTTGATACTGATTTTAATTCTCGCGGATTATTCGCTAGTGGCAATCTGTTGAGATATCAAAATTATCTTCTATAATGATCAGAATCATCTACAACATGCAAGGACTATACTTGTCTCCTTACTCTGGAGAGCAAAGTGAAAGTAATAATGGGGGCAACTATTATTTAAGTGGGTTCAATATTTTAAAGAAACTAGAAAAAATTCAAACCGTAAATTATACCATAAATTCTAACAAAAAAAATCAAGTAATATCAAAAAATTTAATTTTTCGAGGATTTAATTATCCAACAGTTGATTTAGATTTTTCGTACGTTCCAGATGGAATAACAAATGAGTATCGTTTAAATTTTGATGTGGGTTATTTCAACTATTATCAAATTTACCCAATGTTTTCAAGCATGATGAAATTTAATTTATTTGATAAAAAAGATTTTTTCTTGGTAATCAAAAAGAATCAAAATGATTTATCTGAATATACTTTTGAACCTTCAGAAGAGTCTATAAACCCTAAAACAAAAGATAATATTTTAGACTTAAATTCTAATAATTACGGCATGCTACATTTTCAAAATTGTTATTTAAAAGAGTATCAATTTGAAATTAGTACAAATAATTTACCTATTGTAAATCAAAGGTACACTTGCGATAATTTAACTTTTTATAACTCTGGAAATAATGTATTCAATAGAACACTAGATTTGAAATCTGGAGATCTAAAAATTGCCAGCGAAGAGATTATAATCCCTAAACATCTTAATCTAAAAAGTCCAAATATTTTGGGTAAAAATATCCTTTTGCCACAAGATATGAACATACAGATCTTATCTAATGCCAAAAAAATAATCTTTGATACAGAAAATATATATAGTTTAAATTATAACATTACATTTAATAGATCAGAATTAAAATCTGTAAATTACAAATTTCCATTAGTAAATAAAATTCAATTCCCAGTACAAGGAAGTTTAAATTTAAATATCATTAATAAAAATATAAATACAGGTTCATTTTTTGAATACTTAAATTTAGATAATGATTATAATATAATATGTAATTTTAATTCAAATAGATCTGGAGTAGATAATACAAGATATATATTCAGTGGATGTAAATTTAATAATATTAATTATGACTCTTCTATAGGAGGAAATAAAAATATATCAATTTTATTTAAATTTGATATAGATCCAGATTTTTCCACAAGAGGTCTTTTTGCTAGTGGTAATTTAATAAATATAAAATATGATGGATCTTTATTAGGAAATTCTGGAATTAATGAATATGAGCTTTTAGGGACAGAAAGTTCAATAGATTATGATTTATCATGGACAACTACTGCGCCGCTGATATACTAAAATAGTGTAAATACTAAAAACATATGCCTACCCCAAAAAATGTTAAAGATTTTGTAAATGTATCTAGTATAGATTTAAATAACAACGACACAGTATTAAGTGTTCAAAATGGAAATTTAAAAAACTTAACTAAAATTGTTTCTAAAATTAAAGGTGGAACAAATATAACAGTTACAGCTTCTAATGGTCTTGATGTTAATGGTTATGGAGCAGGAGATATAATTATTGATTCTACTGCATCAAATGGCGCAACAGGACCAACTGGACCTACTGGACCACAAGGATCTACAGGTTTAGGAGCCACAGGAGCAACAGGACCAATTGGATCTACTGGACCACAAGGAGCAAGTGGGATAATAGGTCCCACTGGACCGCAGGGTGCTACAGGTCCATCTGTTGGACCTAATTATATTGGGTCAACAGGACCTATTGGCCCTACGGGAGCGACTGGACCAGAAGGGGCAACTGGAGTTGCTGGATCAAGAGGTTCAACAGGAGCGACTGGATTGGTTGGGTCAGAGGGAGCCACAGGAGCTACTGGCCCAGCAGGAAATGGACTTGGCGAAGGATTACAAAATTATCAAGGCGCATTAATTATTGGAAGTGGAGAATGTTACTCAAATAATTTTTACAGTGGGACACTTTTGTATTTAAATAACTCAGGTACAACCAATTTACAGATTACAAATTGTAATGGCAATCAATTTATTATTTCTGCCGGAAATGAATCTTCTTTTATAGGGAATATATCTGGAAATGATTTATCACTCGGTACAAATGGATTTACTCGTTTAAATATAACAAAAGCAGGAGAGATTTTCATCACAGGTCGCACATCAATTGGGTCAAGCACTTTGTCTGGCGTTGTAAGTAATCATGGTAAATTAATTGTAACTGACGGAGGATTTGATAACATCGTACTTACTAACACTAGCATTGATGCAACGGACAAAGGTGGAGTATTAAAAGGAGCAAGAAAGACGAATTCACAAACGCCGTTTAACAGTCTTGGAGCATATGATAATGGTGGTGCGAGAGAAGTAAGTATTGGAGGAGGAAGTTGGGGTTCACCAGACGCTACAGTAGTAAATGTTTACGCAGGACCTTATAGCGAAACTCCTAACTCTGCACC
>Ga0164295_10002054_pt1 | contig 16719 bp, 11 predicted proteins | sample GEODES006metaG_FD_111798 | JGI IMG/M metagenome (GOLD analysis project Ga0164295, IMG submission 111798) | Oligotrophic lake water microbial communities from Sparkling Lake, Wisconsin, USA - GEODES006 metaG | ecosystem: Environmental > Aquatic > Freshwater > Lake | place: USA: Sparkling Lake... | reverse complement strand
GAGCTGGCATTGACCGAGGTATACATGTCGGCGCGCCAGAAGGTGCGATCATACACTTTGCCGTCCTTGGGATCGAGACACAGCAGGCCACCGGTCACGGGATTGCTCTCGCCACCGGCGAAGACTAGCAAACGCGGCTCGCCATGCAGCGTGGCGAGAATGGGGCAGGCATAGCTGGCCCCCCAATCGTCCTTCACCTGCCAGAGTTCTTTGCCCGTCTGCAAGTCGAAGGCCGCCACGCACACACCGGGCGTAGCCAGCTTCCTCATACGCTCGGGTTGGTCTTCACTGCCGTCGATCTTCTCGCCTTTGCCGCCGACGTTGACGAAGACCTTGCCATCATGAATCAAAGGTGTCGCGCCGTGGCCGAAGAACTCTTGGGGCACTTGATACTCGGCCGCGAGATCGTGCTTCCACTTTACTACGCCGGTCTTCAAATCCAGGCAGTGCAGCATGGCTGTGACGCCGAGAGTGACGACCATGCCATCGCCAATGACAGGGCTGCCGCGCGGGCCGTTCGCATAGCCGAGGCGGTCGCGATACTGGATGGGATAGTCGAAGGTCCAGTAGCGTTTGCCGCTCTCTGTATGCACGCATTCGATGGTCTCCTTGTCATCGAGCGCGTGAAACAACACGCAATGCTCGCCGACGATGCTGGGGCTGGTGTAGCCGTCGCCCTTCTCGATTTCCCAAACCTTCAGCGGGCCTGTCTCACCCCAATCGTGCAAGATATGCGTTTCAGGTGACTTGGCATCATCGGTCGGGCCGAGCATCCGGGGCCAGTCGCTGGTTTTGGCTTGGTCGGACAGCGGCTTCGGAGCCTGATGAAACTTCAGCCGATCGAAGCCCTGCGGCTCTTGGGCCAATGCCTGGAGCGTGACGAGAAGGATGCAAATCAAGCTGGACGAGGGGTTCATGTGAGTGCCAGACTATCGGGCCGTATGAAGAACGCTAGAATCATTCTCTCTGTTGCTGCTGCCTTGCTGGTCAGCGCCTGCTCCACGTGTCCGTTCGCCCCGAAGGCGGGCGAGATCGATCACATCGTGCTGGCGTGGCTGAAGAAGCCTGGCGACAAGGCGGACCAAGCCGAAGTCATCGCCGCATCCAAGGAGTTGAAGGCGGGCATCAAGGAAGTGCAAAGCCTCAGTGTGGGACGTGCGCTGCCGAGCGACCGCGCAGTGGTGGATGACAGCTTCGATGTCGCGCTGGTGATGCGGTTCAAGAATGCCGCTGACCTGGCCACGTATGAAAAGCATCCTGTGCATGTGAAAGCGGTGACAGAAGTGCTCAAGCCACTGACGAAGCAGATCCGCGTGCATGACTTGGTGCGTGAGTAACGGGCGTGCTTCATGATCCTGCGTCCGCTGCACTGCGTTCTCCTTCTCATCGCCTTGTGGGCAGGCATCTACCTGCCCGCGCTGGGCACTCGGGAACTGCAAGGTGAGGAGGCACGTCGCGTGCTGCCCGGGCGCACCATGCTGCAAACGGGCGAGTGGATCGTGCCACGCTCTGGCGGACGCGTTTACAATCGCAAGCCGCCGCTGGTGAACTGGATGAGCGCCGCCGCGATGAAGCTGACGGGCAGCATGGATGAGTGGACCGTGCGGGTGCCATCGACCCTGATGATGCTGGCGCTGGTGCTCTGCGTCTATGGCTGCCTGCGCGGCTGGTTGGGGAATGACGGAGCGCTGCTCGCGGCCCTGATCACGCTGACCAACATTGGCTTTGTGGAGAAGGGGAGGCTGATCGAGATCGAGGCGCTCTACATGAGCCTGTTCGGCATCGCCTTGGTATTGTGGTTGGGCCTTCGCTGGCAGGGCAAGGACACCGCGGCGTGGGTGGTTAGCGGTCTGGTGCTGGGGCTTGGCTTTCTAGCCAAAGGGCCGCCGCACATGATTTACTTCTATGGCTTGGTGATCGGTGTGTTAGCGGCTGAGAAAAAGCTGCGCGAGCTGTGGGGCTGGCGGCATCTGCTCGGACTTGCCTGCTTCTTTGCAGTCTGGGTGCCGTGGGCGGTGATGAACTCCGCTCGCAATCCGCTCAAGGATTCCGGCGAGGTCTGGGTCACGCAGATCACGCATCGACTGGGCTTCACCGAGTTCGACGTGTTCAACTACCTGCTGCAGATTCCGCAGTGCCTGGTCAACTTTTTGCCCTGGGCACTGCTGCTGCCGCTGTGCTGGAAGTTTGCGCCGCAGGGCGATGATCGTCAGGCACAATGGCTGCGCGGTCTGCGCACGGGGTTGCTCTGGTCGTTCTTGCTCGTGGCGCTGCTGCCCTCGTCGCGTCCACGTTTCCTGCTGCCGTTGAATGTCGCCGCAGCGGTCTTGGTGGCGGAGATGCTGATGCGCATTGCACTTCCAAGGCTGAGTCGCTGGTGGATGCTTAGTTTCGAGGTGCTTGCAGCGCTCGGCTTTGCCTTGGCGGGCGCTGCTTTGTGGGGGTCGCCGTGGAGCTATTGGTTGTGGCTGCCGGTCATGGTCCTTGGCTTGCTATGGGTGCGCCGTTTGCATCGACAACGGAAGCGTGGGGAAGTTGCCGCGCTTCACTTGGGGATTGTGTCCGCCTTGGCGATGGTGCAAGTGGCCGGTGCGTTCTGGCTGCAAGTGGTGCCGCGCTTGTTACCTCGCGAAGATCTGCGGCCTTTTGTGAAGAACATCACCGAACGCATCGGCCCAGAGGCTCCGGTCATTCTCTACAAGCTGGACGAGCACATGTGGCCCTTCTACCTGGGCTGGCGTTGCCTGGAAATGGCCGACATCAAGGCCCGTCCGCGTAGTTATCCGGTCAACTGGCTTATCATGCGCAAAAAGACTTGGGAGGCAGAGCGTGTGCTGGTGCTGAAAACCTTTGGAACTCTTCAAAGCGAGATGCTGATGATCGACCCCAAGATCGACCCCAAGAAGGATCCCGAGAACGACCGTAAACTGGTGCTGCTGCATCTGTTGAAGTAAAAGGCGACGTTCAAGTCGCCGTGAAGTGAGTCAAAGACAATTCTTCAAGCTGAAAGCGTTTGTTGGCTTTTCATCAGCGGAGGTTGGTTGTGTCCAGGGCACGTTATTCGAGGCGTTGGTGGCTGCGATCAGATAGGCATTTGAAGCCGGTATGTCTAGCCGATCATGTCAGGGCCAAACGGCTCAAGGGAAACCTCACGATGAAGGAATTGGGCTTGAAACTGGGCATTCCGCAGGGATCGATCAATCATTGGGAACTGCACAACGGGGAAGTCGCGATTGCAGGCCGGACAGATACACCGTGGACCGGTTCAGCGCTTTGGCGAGATCGGCGAAGGAGTGCATGAGCGTCCGTTCACCAGGACTCCGACAGTTTTTCCATCACGTCACTTCTTGCAAGCACCTTGGAGCAAAGCTCCCACCGGTTAGCCTCGGGGTCGATGGTTTCCTTGTAGCGCAGCTCGAAAGCGTCGCGGGCACTCTTCCGCAGGTGCAGGTATTCGTTCATTTTCGCCTCCATCTCCGCTTCATCGGAAATCCAGTCATCGTCGATGGTGTCCGGGAGGCCTCCAAAGATGTCGAACTTGTCCTTCAGTCGGCGGGAGATCACCCCATAGACCTTTTCGTCCTGCGTATCGTGATACACAAGGTTTAGCATGTCCACGGAGCGCCTTGCTTGGCCGAAGCGCTTGATGCGTCCAAGGCGCTGTTCGAGCCTCGACGGATTCCAAGGCAGGTCGATATTGATTAGGGTGCCCAGTGTTTGGAGGTTCAGTCCTTCACAAGCGGCATCGGTAGCCACTAACAGGCGAATCTCACGTTTCTTGACAGCTTTTTTGATGTCATCCCGCTCCACGGATGCGAAGTCCTCGCCGCGAAAAAGTCCGCTCCGACCCGTTCCTGCATACACGCCGATTGGCTCACCTCCCAGAGCCCTCGCCAGCTCTGATGCCACCCAATACGCAGTGTCGTAATACTGACTGAAAATGATGCACCCATGTTCCAACCATGTCTTGTCTTCAGAGCGGCAATCAGTCAGAAACCACTTAACAGCGGCAAGCTTTGGATCTCGTGCTTCTGGGCGGGACAGTTCTTCGACTATTGTTTTTAGGAAGCCAGCCTCTGCTGAAGTCATCCCTGCGAGCAGTTCGGGCAAATCTGGAGAGTCATCACTCTCTTCGTCCAATTCCTCTCCTCGAAGCAGTTTCGTCGCAGTAGCCTTCCCGGACGCAAAGCTGGAGCATATTCGTTGAAGTAAGAGGGTCTTCATGAAGCCAGCAGCTTTTGTGCGCTTCTGGAGTGCCATAGTATAGTTTTCAGCTGCTTCGTAGGCCAGATCGAAAGGATGGTTGGTCAGTAATCCTTGGCCTTCAAATCGCACACCTGCATACATGTTTGGATTGGCAGGGTCGGGATGAATCTCCACGGCGATACGCTCAAGCAAACCAGCTTCCTCCAATGTCTGACGACGACGCAGCACGATATGTCGAACAAAGGGATTATGCTCGCGGTAGTAACCGGGCGTGAGAGTCCCAGCGAGGTTCTGTTGCTCGAAGAACCCCATCGAGCCAAAGCCTTTGTCAGTGAAGAAGGAATTCGATGGTATGCCCAGTTGCAACCGCAAGCTGGCTATCACTGGATCATCATCACTGGGCGGTATGGGGTTGCGGATCCATTCCCAAGCCTCACGCTCATCCGGTGGCTGCCAGTCACCTTTCACCACGGGCAAGGACTTATCGGGATCTGGCCAAAGGCTTATCGCCTCACGACCAAGCACGAAATCGACGCCACCGTTCAAGATGCGCATGAGATCCCAAAGCTCGCGCACGTTGGTCTGAATAGGAGTGGCAGTTCCCAGCAGCAGATTCTTGGTGCGGGCACCAATCCGCAGCATGAAATCCAGCATGTTGTTGGGTTCATCTCTCGCTGGTCCTAGCCCTCCTCTTCGCCTGGCTTTGTGAGCCTCATCGAGAATCACCGTGCCATACTTTCGTTCAAGCAAGAGCTTCCTTTCCTCAGAGTCATGGAAGATCAAACCGGTGGAGACTATCGCGATGCGAAAAGGAGAGCGGACAATGTCTTCAGGTCCACGAGTTTTGACAATGTGACCGTTGTGGTCCTGCCAGACCTTCTTGGCTGAAAGCCACACCGCGCTGGGAATACCGAGGCGGTCCTTGAGTTCCACCTGCCACTGGAGCGTCAAGGTAGAGGGGCACAGGATCAGAACCGGACCATCATCCAGAAGCGCAGAAACCATGGCGCTCGCTGCGAGGGAAAGGGTCTTCCCCACACCGACCTCATCAGCCAACAGCATCCTTGCTCTGCCATAGGTCTCGCGATGCTTTAAAAACATCGTCACAAAGGCGCGCTGCCAGGGTTGGAGTTGTTCACCTGCTCGGTAAATGGGGCTTTCGGCGAGAACAGCACCAGGAAGTTCCGTTTCCTTCACTGCCGCCAGCTTCACTTCCTTACGATCCGCCACACGCTGGATCTCTTCGATGATCGCATCTGGCAGAGGGAATGAATCCTTCCACAGAGCGTCAAACTCTTCTTCAACCCAAGCGACGCCATCAGGAGACTTGTCTTCCCACAAAATCTCGTAGTTCCCTGCAAAGGCACTCTTCGTTTCGTTGATCGAGCCCAGGAAGCAAGTCTTGCTGCCATCCTCACATGCGATCACTCCGGCCTTTCCGTGGAGGAAGACCCGGTCTTTGGGCACCACCCGCACTTCCACCCGTCCGCTACTGAGCAAGTCGTGCAGCTGGCGGTAACGGTCTCGATGCAACAACGCCTCAACTTCGGCAGAGGCCTCATTCCAACGCTCCTTGAGGGCGGTTTCGCGCACATGACGTGAAACAGCAACGTCCGCAGCATCCAGTTCGCTATTGCAGACGATTCGCACCTTGGGGATCGAGGCGATCTCCTCACCAACCAGCTCAAAGATAGAGCTGCGAAAGTAGCCAGCAATTCGATCATAGGATTTCGCCTTCTTGAGCCTTTCAGCCAAAAAGGCGTGGTCCAGCCGCTCACGTCGTGAGGAGAAACGTTGGATGAGCGTTTCGGGTGCGTCCATGACGTGTTAGCCAAGCTGACGATTCTTCACTAATTCACGCAAGACTCGGGCCGCACTGGCTTCGTCAGGACGCAGACCTTCTAGCTTGTTGGCAAGGTAGTCTGCCAGCTCAACGACCCGCTCGCGCTGGGCTTGATTTGCATAGTAGTCGGGAATGTTCAGGATGAGATGTGCCATCACATCGTTCCCGTCCACGTTTCCTATCAGTTCCATTAGGGCGTAGAGGACGGCACGGAGGGCGGACTGGTGGAGTTCCGAACCTTCACCCATCTCGTTCTTGCCGAACTCCCTGGCGCTGCGCAAGCGTGCCTCATTGGCTTTTTGGCTCTCCATGAGAGCGCGGAAGTCACGGACTTTGAAGGCCTTGGCAAAGTTCTGGTAGTTGTCCAGGGTCTTGAAGCCCTTGGCTTCGAGATCGAGCAGCTTAAGGTAGAACCGTTCCGCGCCCGAATACTCTTTCCAGTGCCGCTCCGGAATGCCTTGCGGGACGAGGCACTGGTTGGCGGTGTCCACGGCAAAGGCGATGAGGCCATCCACGAAAGTGGTTTCACCTTTCACGCGGGGACGGATCGCTTCGACGGTCATGTCGCGGCCGTCGATGATGGAATAGCGCGTGAGCACGCGCAGCGCGGCGGCGTAGCCAGCCATCTGGATGTCGGCGTCCTCGAACACGTTTTCGTCGCGGTAAAGGCCCTTAGCCTCTTGGTTGAGGCCGGTTAGGTCATGAATCTGTTTCGCGACCTCTTCCTGAATTTCCCACGCGAGGTCGTCGCGGGTCGTCTTGTGTCTCCCGGATCGCTTGCGTAGAACGAGAATCACGGTGCCCTTGACGTTACTACCTTCGCGCAATGCACTGTCCGTTTCAGTAACAACATACCAGGCAGCAGTAACTTGCAAACCAGAGGCCCATACGATGTTCGCCATGTCAGCCCAAATACTCTCGGACTGGTGCGTGAACATGATAACCTGGATGCCATTGTCGGGCATGCATTCCGTCATGCGCTTATAGGCAACGACCATGCCGCGACGGAAATCTTCGTCTTCACCCTTGATAGCCAATGAGCGGCGGCTGTCCCAAACCCACCCAGCGAACTCCGGTGGGGGGTTCTTCCGCAGCCAGGCAACAAAAAAATCGAGGATTTCCTCATACTTTACTGCATCGCCATAGGGTGGGTCGGAAACGTAAATGTCGCTTTCCGTAGCGAGTTGGTCACAAGGAGTTGACACGACCGAGATGCTTTGTGCTTGGGAAATGGGAAATAAGGGAGCAGAGAACTGAAGCAGGCCCTTGCAGCTTTCTAGTCCTCGGCAACCGTAGTTGTAAATAGTGTTCAGTGCCTGATTCATGAACGTGTTTTTGACCGATCCTCCCCCGCCGTCCTGTGTGCCCCAAATGGAAAGACGCGAACTCCAATTCAGGATACCAGTGAGACCATACTTTAGTCCCGCGCCACTTCCTTGATTGACTAAGGCGGCGACGAGCAGTTGTCTAGGGTTGAAAAGATGATGCCAGTGGGTCCAGCCACGCGCTCGAACCAAGTCGAGACCTTGGTATCGTGGTGCCTCACCAATCTCGATCCTCATGTCAGGAATCCATCCCTTGGATTGCCATTCGGCCATGTTATTAGCCAGATACTCTTGGACGAGTTTCTCCCGCAGTATGTCGTCCGCAGTAACAGGCCTAAACTCGTATTCGTCTCCTTTACCTATTTTTTTTGGACGCGCCCACTGCACGCAATAAAGTCGCTCCTGCAAAATATCGTCGGCACGAGGCATGAAATCACTCTTTTCCCAAATACGCAGGCGGTTTGCGATCGAGCCGTCCGGTGAAATGAAATCCCCTCGTAAAGTCGATATCTTGGTCTTGTGGTCAACACCGTTCACGCGATGAATTAAGAATGCCTCACCAAACTTACTGTCGCGACTGACCGTCCCGATCTCGGCGGCAGCCAACTCCTCGTCAGTCACGCCCGAACGAATTGCTATTGCGTATGCCTTAGTTGTCACGTCGGGCAATAGTTCTGCAATGACGTTGATCCTCTGGCCTGTCCTGGGCTTGCTTATGATACGACTTGGAAGAAGAGGAACCTTCCATCCTGTCTGTGGACATCGGACTTCCACGCAATACAGAAAAGCTTTGGCCCGCCATCCGTTTCCATCGGTTTCGACGCCGAGCTTGTCGATCTCCGCCTGAACCCTACTTATTAATTGTCGTTGCTTACCCTCCAATTCGACCCGGCTCTTTTCAGAGCCGCCAACAATGTGGAGCGACCCCCAAGTTAGCATGCACGCCACAGGGTTAAGATCGGAAGCATATACGTCACAGCCAAGCCGAGCGGCCTCAAAGGGAATCTGGCCGGAACCACAGAAGGTGTCGCCGACGCGGGGCCGATGGCCGAAACGCATGATGCCGAGTTGTTCCACCAACTCCGGGAATGAATACGCGTCTATCCCGAGGTGGGCGTTAACTGATTCCCAGATGTGGACGTGGACGGTATCCATGACTTCCTCGGGCCGTCTAGCCTCATCCACTCGCTCACGATACGGCACCTTGGGGAGCATCTGCACCTCTAGCTGGCGACGCTCCAACTCGCTGATGTCATCACGCCAATGGACTTTCACGTCCGCCAACTCCGGCTTGGACCAATCCACGGGTGCCGACTGGGGCAGGAGCATAGGCGGGTCAGACACGAAATAATCGCCAATACGAGCAATGCTGAGTGTGGCAAGGATTTCCCTTGGCCTGGAACGACGCGGCCACCGGGCAACGAACGATTCGTCGTCCATGGCTAGGAGTTTCTCGAATATTTCGAGATCGCGTTTGGGGTTCTCCGTCGCTGGAAGGAGGCAGCCAAGGATGCAGGCTTTGTTCAAGATGAGCGGCTTGCGGCCTTTCCAGTATGAGCCGAGCGCCGTGAGCGTCTTTCCACTACCAGCCATCTGCTCCTTGAAAGACTCGGCGGAGAGCTTCTGGACAGGCAGGAGCCGCTCAATGAGCGCGGGGGCATCCTTGAGGGAAAATCGTTTGGCGGAATCGATCATGTGGAGGTTTTGAAAAGAGGCAGACTAAAAAGGTCACTTTCGATCGGACGACGATGCTTGCGCCCTTCACGAGGTTTCTCACCGTCTGAGAGAGCCAAGAACAAGGCCCGCCGCCATCCGCGGTGTGTGTCATCAGGAAGTCCAGCCCCCGCAGCGGTCATCGAAAAGAGCCACCAGCGTTCCTCGGGTCGCAGGGCAGCCCACTTGCCGCAAACGACGGGCAGTTGATCATCATTGGCTGTTTCAGCAGCCCAAGCGAGGACGCACAGCTCCTTGCCTAGCAGGCGGTCCACCAAGTTTGTTCCGGTGTGCCAGCGGGCAGATGGCACTTTTGCAGCCTTGAGCCTGTCATTAAACTCACGTCGAGCGGTATCCGCGATGCCAGTCCAGACTGGCCGGCTGAGAATGGCGCGTTCTTCATACTGTGGTATCCCGCCTTCGAGACCCCGGTAGCCATAGTCTTCGATGAGGACAACGGACTCCGCGCGACCTGCTGGTATCTCCACACGGAAAAGATGGGCACCGAATGTCCCAGGCGCACCAAAATCGACGTATTTGGAAGGGCTACTCATTGCTCAACATCGCTGGATGAGAGTTCGATACCAAGCCTTTCAGCGAAGTCTTTGAGATCATGGCCGGAAGCAAAGTGGGCTTTGCGGAATGTCATGGTCACAGGTGTATCAGGAACAAATTTCTCCAGCACAGTCTTGAGAATGGCTTCGATGAAGGCTGCGTTGACGCGGATCTCTCCCACCATCACCTGAACTGCCTGGGCTCCCTGACCGATGGTGAGTGCGACGTTTTCAAACTCGACGGACTTATCTGCTGCCTGTTTTAGTCCTTCGAAAGTCTTGGTCCGGGAATCGAGCTTTCTGCCGCTTCGGTGCACCAGCCTACCTGGTTTCACGGCATCCACATGAACGCCCGTTGTTCCTTTTGCCGGGAAACGAAACTCAGCCTTGGCTTCGATGGCTGAAGCGCTGGCAAAGACACGGACCAGCACCTCGCCGTCGCCTATTGCGAAAGGCTTGGCATAAATGGTGCCTTCCCTTGGTTCCTCACCGCCGAGAGTATATCGAATCTCACCATGTGGAGCGACGAGTAATTCAAGAGTGCGCTTGCCTGCCTTTTCAGAGAGGAGGTTGTTGCGGATGACCAGTTTGTTTGACCAACTGACTGGATCGCCGGTTTCGTATTGTCCCGAAGGATCGACAACGAGGAACTGGACGCGAAGCGCTTTGGTCGTGAGGAATTGGTCTTTGAGCTGGGGACTTTTGTCGGTCACCGTAGCGTCCTCAGCATAGTGGATGCGAGGTGCAGGTCCTGCATTGATCGCGTTGATTCGAAGACGCACCGATCCCGAATCATCGGGTTCTGATTCAGCGATGACCTGAACCGACGTGGTCTTCTTTTTCGGCTTCTTGCTGACGTATCCGTTGCCAAGGTCCTCCCAGAGACCACGATTGCAGGCAATGGACTTCAGCGTGTCTAAGCCTTTCGGCGGCAACCATGGCATACCAGCCTGCTCTGCATAGCGGTCCAGGGCATCTGACCAACGGACTTCGTCCTGGCTCTCTGGCCATAGAAGGTCCTCTGCCTTGTCTCGGATGGGGTCGAAGTCTTTCTCTACATCCAAGTATAGCTTGAAGGCCGGTGCAGCAGTGAGGGACTTTTCAATCTGCTCTTCGCCATTGAAGGGCTTATCTGTGTCCCTGGCTGTGCTCAATGGAATCGCAGCCAGCCTTGGCGTTCCACCACCTGGCTTCCGTGGGAATAGAAGCTTGTCGAAAAGGCTCAGGGTGGTTGAGTTGAAATCCTGTTCGTAGGTCTGCTGCTTGCGCTCCAAATCGTCACGCTGGGCATGACCTTTCGGGACACGTCCGTCAGCCTTCTGAGCGGCATAAAGCTGGCGTGCAGCCTTTTCCACACTGCCCATGGCTGTCTTGTCGCCAGTCAGCACACAGAAGTTGTTCTTCTGGCTCAAACCGTCGAAGAACTTTTGAACCTCATCGGGAGGCATTTTCGAGTCCGGACTCACTACAAGTAACACCCGCCCGCGCCGCACCTTGTCAGCAGCATCTTCGAGCTTTGGCAAAGGAAGGACTTCCTCATACGCGGACTTCCGCGATGGCTTGAACATATCCTTCAGGCGGTGCCGGATGAGATCGTCGATTTGATTTTCAGGCGCATCATGAGCGAGGCTTTGGAGAAGCTTGGTGAGGTTTTCGACTCTGTCGAAGTAGTAGCGACCTTCGCTGTTATGGTGGAGATACCACGCCGCCTTCTCAAGCTCCTCAAAGGCAGAAAGGAAGTCGGACGGCTCACGCAATGGGGACACTAGGCACTCAACCATTTCCGCAGCCGTCAAACCCTTCACGGCATTGACCGCAGTGGACAAGCTCGCGGTCAGCAACAATGATCCGAGTTGTGTGGCTGTGTCCTTGCCTGTCTGCAAATCAACAATCTGGGCGTGCGCAGACTGCCCAGAATCCCAAAGGTCTTTCGCAATGACGTCACGCATCCCTGAAATCTCGGTGAGCTTGTCACGCACTTCGGCAATGGAGAGGTCAAAGTGCTGCGGGCCGATGAGGAACACATCGTTCGATTTCCGTTCCCAAACTGAACGCAAAAGGCGCGACACCAGCTCGATCAATCCTCGAGTTTGTTTGAACTGCTCATTCTCCTTGAACAAGGCGATGACGTTCTTGAGACGTGGGTGAAATGGATACGTTGCCGCGATCTCGTCTGCGATGGCTTCCGCACCACGACCCGCAACCTTCGACTTGGCAGCTTCTTCGAGCTTTTTGCCATAGGCATCCGCGATGTCGCCAATCTCAGCCGAGTCAGGCATGGTGACAAACAAACGCTTGCGCAAAATGTCGTAGATCTCGTTCGCAGCTAGATCGACAGGTGTGATGTTTCGCTCCTGACGCCCAAGCTCCTGGCGAGCGTTATCCAAGGCACGAGTGATGAGTGCACCCCCTGTCTGGTAAGCGGCAAACAAATCGGAAATCACCACACAGACATTGGCCTTCTTTCCAGCCGCAGTCAGCAAATTGGAAAATGCACGGGTAGCAATGTCGGCGACTGTCCCAGCTCCGATGGGCCGGGTAGCCAGATCCTCGAAATATGGCGGCAATTCATCCAGCAGGATGAGGATGGGGTCATTTCCGTCGAACAGCTTGAGCCAAGCTTTTTCATCGGGGGCCTTTGGGCCAGATGACCAATATTCCTGGAACAGGTCCGCTTTGCCAAGTTGCTGAGCAATTTCACCCCAGAAGAAGTGGCCGGGGCTGTTTCGTCCATTAAAAGCAGCCACACCGGCTGTGTCGAACATCATGGCGTTGGCGTCCCCATTGAGATACTTGGTCCGCAAGGACTTGTGCTTCGCCAATAGCCCAAACCCGACGAGCAGGTGAGTCTTGCCGCCACCCATTGCTTGTTTGAGGTGGAAAACCGCCTGTGAAGAAACGCCTGAAAGCCTCGCAACACCCTCAGTCACCAAGTCCTGCATCCCTTGGGTGATAAAAGTCTTCTCAAAGAAGGCCGTGCCATCGCCTTCAGCATGGATCAGCTCATCGAGCTGCTCGATTTGATCGCTTAGCTTGATGGAAAGGGCGTTGTGCTGGAGAGTGCAGGCGTCGCGGACGGTTTTCATCGTGTCAGTTGTTCGAGGAGATCAGTTTTCTTAGCTGTGAGTAAGAAACACATCTTCTTTCGTTCGGCAGAAGCCAAAAACTAGCTCAAATGAACTCAATACAGTATCAATTTCCGCCAGGGGACAAGTTGAGGGCACCTTTTTGCTGCGCAGCGGGTTCTGGGTCGTGAAAGGACTTGGGAGCGGGCCAGGAACTCGCGGCGGTCAGCGCCTTGTGCTTGTAGTTCTTCCACACGCCCAGGCCCTTGGTGTAGGCGGGCATGGCGGGAGGTGGTTGAGGTTACTTTTTCTCGTCCGGCTTCTTGGCCTTTAGCAAGAGCTTGCGATCCATGTTGGCGGTGAAATCAGCTTCTTCGCACACGATGGGTGCTCCACCCGTGGGCACATCGAGCTTCGCGGTCCAAAGGATGGCATTGGTCACGAAGCGGCGCTGACTGTCGATGTGCCAGCTGCTGTGCAGGTCCGCACCGGTGAACCCGATAGAGCGTGCGCCATCAGGCCGCTCGTAAGCCCAGGCAATGACTTCATCGCGCCCTGCATGGGCTTTGGCATGAGCCGTGGTGCGCGCCTTATCAGCGACCTTGCCCGTAAGCAGTGGTGTCACGCCCTGGTGGGCAAAGTGTAAGTTGTAGAGCCAGCCATCCTTGGGTGCATCGAAGGATGCAACGCCTGCGCTGGTGGCATGGGCCGGATTGTTAGTCAGCGACATATCCCAGTGGCCACGGCAGCCGATGTCCTTCTGCCACACGGCACCGAGCCAGCCTTTGAATTCATCGGCCTGCGAGGCGGGCACTTCCACAGCCTGATGCATGGCAACCAAGCCTGCGCCGCTAACCATGAGTTCCCGGATCTTCGCCCAGCGCGTAGGCTCCAGCCAGGCGAGCTTCTCACCCGCGTCCATGTAAACGACGACCGCCTTTGCGCCTTTGAAGATGGCCTCGTTCTTCGGCCAACCTTCGGCGACCATCACCGGCCACACACCGGGTGTTTGCTTCAGGCACTTGGCCAGGATCGAGCAACCCGCGAAGTATTCATGCTGCCCCGGCTTGTTACTCACGCTGCCCGCAAGCAGGACAATCTTGGTCATGGACGCATCCGGCGCATCCACCTCCAGCGGCACCTGTTTTTGTTCGTCGGTGAGTTCGGCGTGGAGGGAGAGACTGAGGAAGAGTAGCGGGAGGATGGATTTCATGAGGAGAGCAAATCAACGCGTTCACTGGGCTTCAACCTTCGCATACTCCTGCCAAAGCTTCTCCAGCAGCGAGGCATCGGGCTTGCCATCGACCACCACGAGCCGGTAGCGCGAGACATACACCTTGCCGGGCTCGATGCTCCAATTGCCATCAGCGGAGGGGGCGACGCAGAGCTGCGGGTTCTTCGGATTCAAGCGCAGTGGCTGAGGAAAGCGGAAGTTGCTCGGGTGGATGAGCACAGCCAGACCAGTCGGAGCGCCATCGACATCGCCACCAATGTGAACCCAGCGCGCTTTCTTGCCATCGCCACTATTGCGGTCAGTGCCCTCGCTGGTGAGCATGGTCACGGCTTCCTTCGGGTCCCAGGCCGCGTTGCCACGCACGCCGAGACCACCGTAATGATACTTGGGCAGCTTCACCGCCGTGCTGACACAGGTCTGCGTGGAGATGAGGTCGATCAGATAGACCGGCTTCTCACCTGACACAGCGGAGGCTGTGACTTCCCAAGTCTCATTGAGCACGGGCTTCTCGCTGCCGCTGGTGTGGTCGATCATCTGGTGCTCGCTGATGAAGCCTGCGCTGTCGGGCTTGCTCCACTGCTTGACCAGTTTCACGAACCGCACCTCGCCGCTGAGCTTGCCGGTCTTGTCCTTGCCCATGTTCCAAAAATCAGGTGTGCGGCCCTCGAACTCGGTATGCGTCCAAGCCATCCACACGCCGCGATGCCAGTAATGATCGGGCGGATGATTGCCGGTAACGATCTTGCCTGCAGGCGACCAGATGGGATGCAGGTGCGCGCCGTGCATGAACTGCTTGTCCACTCCCTCGGGCACTGGCCCTGCTTGCATTTGGTAGGTCAGCAGCGGCTTGCCATAGGCGGTGATGCTCAAGGTCGAGCCGCTGACCACGGCCTTCATCTCGTCGGCGTGGAGTGTGGGCAGGGCGAGGCAGACGAAAGCGATTAAGCGGTTCATGCTGGCGGAACTGTGAAGTAATCGCCGCAGTGAGAAAAGACAATTGTGGAGCTGTCCCACAGCTTCACGACCAGACCTGCTGGTCGCGGTAGGCGGCGGGCGAGGTGTCGCGATACTGGCGCATCATGCGGCTCATGTAATGGCGGTTCACCAGGCCGCATTGCTCAGCGATTTCCTCAATGCTCGCCGATCCACCGCGCAGCAAGCGGCAGGCTTCATCGAGCCGGTAGTCGAGCAGGATGCGCATGGGCGACTGCTTCAGCTCTCTTTGGAAGAGGTGATTCAGATTGCGCACGCTCAGACCGGCAAAGCGGGCGATCTGCTCGGTGCTCAGTTTCAGGCTGAGATGGGCGCTCATGAAGTCGAGCGCCTTCAGCACGCGGGCATCCGTTCGCTGCTGCTGCCACACGCTTTCTGGCAGCAGGCGCAGAGCTTGGGAAACGAAGTCCACCGTCAGCCAGGGAAAACGCAGTTCGGGATCACTCTCATCGAGACTGGCCGCAATCGTTTTCATGTCTTCTGTTGCCAGGAAGCGGTAGATGCCCGGTGCGGCACGGTCGGCGAGACGACCGAGCTTGAAGTGCGCATACCACTTGGTGAAGTGACGGCGCATGGTGGTGCTGAAAGTGGTGTTTGGCGGAATGAGATACAGAAAACCCGGCGTCAGCGCGGTGGATTCGCCGTCGATTTCGACCACTCCGCCTGCGCTCAAAGGCCAGTAGAGCCGCCAGTAAGGATCGGCGAAGCGGCGCAGCTCCCACTCATGCAGCTCGATCTTGCGCGTGGCCAGGATGTCCACAGTGATACTCGGGAATGACACGGTGCGCCGTCCGTGCACGCGATGGGCGGAGTCCGACGGAACAACACTGAGAAAAGGGGTGGTTTCAGTCGGCATGGGTTGCGGGATTCGACACAAGTCTGGCGGATTCGTGCATGGATCGCAAGCCCTGGATGCTTCACAATGCACTCCTCTTTAATCCCAACCGCACCACCCAAGACCATGGCTGACATCTCCACCAGCGCTGCTGACAAGAAAGAAAAGGAATACTTCACCAACGTCCCCCAAGAAGCCCCCGGCTTCTTCCTCAAGGGCGCTCATCAGTATGACTGGGGTCTCAAGAACCGCCTCAGCCGCGTGTTCAACCCGAAGGACGGCCGCACCGTCATGCTCGCCTTTGACCACGGTTACTTCCAAGGCCCCACGACGGGCCTGGAGCGCGTCGATCAGACCATCCTGCCGCTGGAGCCGTATGCGGATTGCTTGATGCTCACCCGTGGCATTCAACGCAGCGTCATCCCAGCCAGCACGACCAAAGCCATCGCCCTCCGTGCCAGCGGCGGCACCTCGATGGTGAGCCCGTTTGAAGAATGGGAAGGCGAGATCGACGGCAAGAAGGCCAAGTTTGGCCGTCCCGGTTTTGAGCCGCTGTCCAACGAATCCACCGCGCTGAACATCGAAGAAGCGATCCGCTTGAACGCCAGCATCCTCGCGGTGCAGGTCTTCATTGGTGGCGCGTATGAGCGTCAGTCACTGAAGAACCTGACCGACTTGGTCGATGCCGCTAGCCGCTATGGCATCGGCGTCATGGGCGTGACCGCCGTGGGCCGTGCGATGGCGCGCACGCCACAGTATTTCCGTCTGGCCACCCGCATCATGGCGGAGCTGGGTGCGAACGTGGTGAAGTGCTACTACACGGACACCGAGTTCGACACGGTGACCTCTTGCTGCCCAGTGCCGATCGTGATCGCCGGTGGCAAGAAGCTGCCCGAACTGGACGCGCTGACCATGTGCTACAACGCGATCCAACAAGGCGCGAACGGCGTG
>Ga0164295_10002052_pt1 | contig 16733 bp, 29 predicted proteins | sample GEODES006metaG_FD_111798 | JGI IMG/M metagenome (GOLD analysis project Ga0164295, IMG submission 111798) | Oligotrophic lake water microbial communities from Sparkling Lake, Wisconsin, USA - GEODES006 metaG | ecosystem: Environmental > Aquatic > Freshwater > Lake | place: USA: Sparkling Lake... | reverse complement strand
GGTGACATGCCACCCGCAGTAGCGTCGGGCAGCACTGACCGCAGCGGCAAGCTGACGCACCGTGTCGGCATCAGCACTGTCTAGCCTTCCGTGAGTGAAAGACTGAACGGTGGCAGCATCAAGAGCCATTTATTCGGTGCCACCAGTCGCGCCCGCAGGAACCTCAACAGCTTTGTTGGCCGGCTTGCGGCCCTTATTCGCTGGAGTCCTAGCTTTAGTGTTGGGGGTTAGGCCAAGTGCCTTCGCATCAGCATCAGAAAACTGCTGTGTTGTTTGAAAACCGTTGACCTCTACGTCGTAGCGTTGCATCGAACCTCCAGGTTGTGGTGGAGCGGAGGGCGGCCAAGGTTGGTCGCCCTCCGCTCCAATCAGTGCCATTGTTAGGCAACAATGTCCACGGTGCAGAACGCCGTGGGGCGCGTCACGCCAAAGGCAAGACGCTCTTCAGCGAGAACGGCAACCAAGTTACGGACGAAGAAATCCGAATGGCTGTCGGTCATCGTGACCGTGGTCTGCTCGCGATCCCACACCACCGCCTTGGTGAAGTCACCGAGGGTGGCGAAGCCGGAAGTCTGGGACTCCGACTCAATCACCGGCACACCCCAGAGGGTGCGCTGACCGATAGCAGACGGGCCACCGTAGTAATACTGGTTGTTCCCATCCTTGGTCAGATCGACCGCTTCGGCGTCAGCCGGGTTCATCAGAATGGCCGTGGGATTGACACGGCCCACGGTACGCAGCTTGGTGATGCCCTTACGCACCGACGTGAAGATGTCGGTGGCGAAAGCCTGCGTCTGAATACCACTGGTGTTGGCGATGCCGGTGAAGTTTTCACCGGAGCCGTCACCGTTGAGAAGCTGGTTCTCTTCAGCCTCCGCGACATCAGCAGAAAGCTGATCGTTGATCAGACCCTCCAACTGCGCTACGTCGGCCAGGGCACGCTTGGTGACCGGAACCCACTCAGCGATGGTCTTCACGTTGGCCGTGACAACCGCGAACGCCCATGAGCCTTCGGGCTTGTAGCCGCCACCGGAAGCGTTGGTGAACGTCACCGCGCCCGTGGAGGTGTTGGCCGCTGCGGTACGAGCCGCAGCACTTGTCGCCTCTGCCACCACTGCGGCGGCGTTGGTGTGGCTGGACTCCTGCACGAACTCCACCGCATCGGAGGTGGTGCGACGGTTGGAGACCAGATTGCGAAGAGTCAGAGGCTTGCGCCCCAAGAACTCCACAATGTCGGTGCGCTCGTTGACCACGAACGCGCCAGCCGAAGTGCTGGAAGCACCAGTGAACAGTGCCTTCACCGCGATGGGTGCTGACTGCACGCGGCTCTGCGCCGGGATGCGGCCATCGGGGAACCCGCCCAGCATGGACTTGAACTCCGGTGACTCCACCACGGTGACGCCCAGGCTACGAACACGCGCCTTGACATCCGGGGTTGAGGCAACGCCAACACTGTCGGCGAACTCCTGGGCCTGAGCCATGACAGCCTCATCGGACTTGACGGCCTTGATGCCTTCGAGAACGTCACCGAGGGACTTCATCGACACCTGATAGGTGTGACGCTCGTCTTCGGTCATCTCGCGGCCTTCATCGGCGGCTTTCTGTGCCACTTCGCGTGCCGTCTTGGACTCAGCCTCAGCACGCTCTTTGAGCATGGTAATGCGTGTACTCATTTGAGCTTTCCTTTCGGATTGTTTAAGCAACCTCAGCCATGATTTGGCCGAGCATCGCGTCGGTAATGGCCGAGTAGTTGACGGACGGTGCTGGGTTGGCCTCACGCGGTGACTCCTCAAGCACCTCAACGCCGTCCTCATCGGACTTCGTTGAAGCACCATCGTCCACCTGGCAAGACGGGCCCAACTCGCTGGCCTTCTCCTCGTCTGGTGTGCCATCGAGAACGGACAACACGCGGCCTAATGCCTGATGCGCGTCGCGTAACTCATTCTCGTTTTTGGCCGATAGCACACGGCCAGCCTTAACATCGGTCAGCAGACGGTCAGCAACAACCGGCACCTGTTTGACCGCAAGAACTTCGGTTTCCTGATTCGCTCCCACCGTGACCACGGAAACCTCATACAGCTTCATGTCGCGGATTTCGTAAACATCCTGACCATCGACGGTTTCGGTGCTGCCATCAACCACGTCATAGGCAAAGCTCATTTGGTTGATGCGCCGGCCTTTGAGCATCCGGTACACCTGTTTGGCTTTGGGGTTTTCCAGGTCAAGTTGCGCGGTGACCTTCAAACCAACTTCGTCCTCTTCGGCCTTCACCACATGGCCGATGTTGAAATCGGGATCGCTCATGTTGTGCCCGAACAGCAGTGGAATGACCGACCCGGACTTCTCCCAGCGGGCAAGATCGTTGGCGAAGGCACCTTTGGTAACGATGTCGCCGTAGGAATCGACGTTCCCGAACACGCTGGCGTAGGCGGTGAACTGTCCTTCGGTCAGGCCGTCAACCGGCCCTGCTTTCACCTCGATGGTGGCTACGTCTTTGGTCAGCATTGTGCTCCTCGATGATTTTGCGTTCTCCGCAGTTGAGTACCAGCGTTCAATCGCCGCTACTGTGCGCTCCGGTCTGCTCTCAGCAGCGGCACGCTCCAGGCACGCTTCTTTGCCTGGGTCAATAATTTTGATGACCGCCCCAGCCTTTTTGTAACGGTCAAGCTGTTCGGCGGGCGGGCTGGTGTGGATGATCCACGAATCAGCATCCAGTCCGTTGATCACTTGGTTGATCGCCGATGTCCTAGCGGGAAACGTCACTTGCTGAATGGCCTTCGGCGCATCGTGCGGTGTCGGTGATCCGAACGCCTGGGCGATCACGTCATAGTCGATGATCACGTCACCCGGCTTAGCGTTGTCGGCGACATACGTTGATTTGCCGCCGCAGGGCGGGCCAAGGACAACTGTGATCATTCGGTGGGTTGCTCTGCCGGCGGTGCCGCCGGGATCGGGTTCTGGTCACCGGCCTGGGTGACGTTCAGCGGTCTGATCAACACATCGCCGCCCTCAACAGGTGGACGGTTGTCCAAAGCCCGGGCTTCGTTGATGGTCATTGTCGGCCCGCCGACGCTCTTCATGATGGAGTCGGCGCGTTCCTCAAAGGAACCCGTCAGCTTTTCGCGAAGGTTGAACTCAAGGTAGAAGCGGTCAGGTGCGGGTTCAAAATCGGGGAGGAGTTGAAGTTCAATCTCTTCCTCGATCATGCAGAGCATCGGGGCCAAGCAGTCTTGGTAAAGCATTTTGTGTTGCTCAGTGATATTGCTGAACGTGGCGTGGTCAAGGATTCCCACCATCGGCGGCGGGACATGGTAGGCGGCGGCGACTTCCTCGCGGGTCAGCTTGCGGCCTTCGATGTATTGCAAATCCTTGGCGGTCTGCGACACCGGGGTGAACGTCATCCCGTCCTCAAGGATCGGTGTCCCGCCGGCACCAGGCCCGGTGCCCGAATACTGGGCCTGCCATGACCTTTTGAAACGATCCCTAGCGCCATCAGACCAGTCCGGGGCGTCCTTCGGGCGCAGAAGATAGCCACTCATCCGAGCACCGTTCTTCATGATCTGCTCGCGCATCTCACCGCTGGAAACCTCTTCCCGCAACGTGCGGCGCAGCGATTCCAGCGGAGACACACCTTCATCGAAGTGGACTCCGTAGCCCCGGAAGTACACCATCTGCTCACGCGGGAAAATCTGAATACCCTGGTTTCCGCGAACCTCAAACTCCGTGGGAGTCATCCAGTTCTTACCCGAAGGGCGAACCATCGTCGGATCAAGCCGTTGCAGGGCTTGAACGCCTTTGTCCACTGTCTTCAACCAGTAAGCGTTGTTGTAGATCGAGAAGTCAGTGATCAAATCCCTGAAGAACCTGTACCGGGTGGTGTACGGGTTCGGTTTGCGAAGCAACTTCGCTAACGGATGTTCCTGCATCCGCTGGCGGTCAACATCACCGATCCGCTCATACAGCGGCAGCCCGAGCTGGGCCACGTTACGGGCCAAGAATGAGATCACGGTCTGCACCGATTCCTGGGTGCGGTAAATCTCAGAATAGTCAGCGGCATAAGTGTCCGACAGCATGATCCGCGAAGGCGGCGTGAATCGGTTATTGCGCTGCGATAGTTTTTGCACCGAACCGGCGCTAGCGACAAACGCCATCTAGCACCTGCTTTCAGAGAAGTTGGATGAAATCAACATTGATACGGTCGATAAGGATTTCGCCATCGGCGGCTGCCGCTTCGGAGTCGATCTCATGGACGGTGACGCCGCGCAGCACAAGAGCTTCGCGCCCCTCATATGTACACACGCCAGAAATCGCGTTTCCTGAGGTCAGGTTGACCAAGATGGCGCGGTTGAGCATGGTGGGCCGATTGCGATTGAACAATTAGTTTCCCCAGTTCAGCGTGTATATTTGAGTCATGGACATGAGTGCATGGGTTGATGCCACGCGGCGGCTTTTGGGGCCTGAGGTTTCAGTTGCGCGAGGAACTGAGCGGTTCCTGGTTAACACCGATGATTGGATCGAGTTTTGTAATGCACACCTGCATTGCGGTGGTGATGTTGAAACGCTCGTCTTATGGGATCGACCAGTAGTTCGCAGCACTGATATCCCAAGAGGGTTTGTAGCTATTTGCCTACCCAGTGCCTACACAACAAGGAGTTCCTTGGATTCGTAGGCTGACCGGCGCTGCGGTGCAGTGGTTTCCGCTGCCCACACCGCGCCGATAGCGGCCTTCAATGGTGCTGCGTCCGTTGGGCTCGCAGCCAGATCAATAACCCATGCGCCTTGGCTGAACACTTTCACCGCCGCCGAGGTAGCCGCAGCATCCAAACCTGGATGGGCAAGGTGTTTGATGCTGCGCCGCTCCAGGCGGTCAAACATCAACCCGGTCGCCGAACCCAGATCAGGCCCAGCCCACGGCACAATCGTGATATTGGCCGGCCCACCCGATGGCAACAACGCATTGTTGATGTCATCAATCAACGAGGTTTCCGGTGCGCCGTTGGATTGGATAACAATCCCGGTGTAGGTTTCCCGATTCTCGATCAGCCACGGGATCACCCATTCGGTGCCGTTCCTGTCGGCGGCAATACCCACCACCGGGACACCATCAGCATCCTTAGCGGCGCGGGCGATGTAACAGCGGGTGCGGTTCCAACTCATCGCCAAACACACAAACCGTGCGCTATCGGGTGCCGGAACAGCATCATTGTCGAAAGTTTCGCGCCACGATCCTTCGGGGAAAGGCCCAGCCTCCGACATCGACAACCAGCGGCACAAAACCTCAATTTCAAACTGGTGAGGCGGGTTCGTTCGCATCGCCGCAGCAAGAGCACGCTCAGTGACACAATTTTCGGCCACGTCAAGATGATTCATGCTGGGATTGGCTTGCGCCCAAGCCTGACGATCAGTGCGCTTCGCGTCCGGGTCAGCAGACCACTCAAACCAACCCAAAACCTGCTCATCCGGGGTGTCGGCCAAATATTCGGCCATGTCCTCGTCAAGTTCTTCCAAAATGTCGGCGTCGGCATCACCGTCAGGCCAACCCAACTCGCGGTGAGCCTGGGCACGCAAATAACGCAACACCACACTCAACGCATCGCCGGCATTGGAAAACGCCCACGCCTGCGCTTTAGGACGCGCATTCATCGTGTTTGTCACCGCAGACCACGAATCCCACGATTGATGCTCACGAAGCTCATCAAGCAGCACTAAATCGCCGCTGAAGCCACGGCCACCTTTACGGGAAGCCGCCGCGACACGATATTGGGAACCCGACAGCAGCCGCATCACCTTCGGATGCCCGAGGGAAACCTTCTCAATCAGTTCCTCAAGCTCTTCAATGGACTGCGCCCACTCAACAGCTTCACCCCACGCTTTTTCAGCGGTGGCTAAATCCTGGGCCGTACCAATCACCGTGGGCGAATCAAGTGCATAAACATGCCACAGGGCCAAGACCAGCATCAACATGGTTTTGCCGGATTGTCTGGCAACGGTGACCACACAGTACCTGTACCGGTACCTGGGTTGAGCGTTAGAAGCGATCTCCTCTAGAGTCTGTTCCTCAAGCTCTAAAGCGTGAATGAGCAGCCAACGCTGCCACGGGAACAACTTGATCCCAAGGATCTCTTCAGCGAAAGCAATCGCCGCAAAGCCGTGGCTGGTCTCCGGGGTCAACTCCCGCTTCGGCGGGGTGAACACCCGTGGCTGCTCAACCCCGAGAATCAACCCGCAGCCTCATGCTGGCGGGTCATCTGGCGCACAGCAGCCAATTTCCCGGTCTTAGAGTCCGAGCCTTTACCCAGGTCAGCCATCGTTTCCCGAAGCTGCTTGCTGATGCTGGCGTGTTGCGCCACCGTCAGCGGATTATCCAAATCCTTAGACAGCTTCTGGGCGATAGCAACCAGGCCAGGACGGTTCGCCGCCGTCGATAAGGCGTTGATCTGCGCCATCACGCCGGCCTCAACTGGCCCCATCTCGTCAATTGGCCGCTCTACCTGCTGCGATGGCAAACGAGTCACCGTAGCCGGGGAATGTTTGCTGGCAAGCATCTTCTGGCGGCGAATCTTGTCATAGTCCCGGCTTGCCTGTTTGCACAAATCGCAACGGCAACCGCCGTTGTATCTGGTACGAGAGCCGTGTTCACCGGCCATAATGATTCACCTCCTAGGATTAGCTGCCAGCAAACTTTGGCCCTACCCCAGCAAACATTGTGGCGGCTAATGTGGAAGTCGAATGTTCGCTGCGAGAATCACAAGCGATAGGGGGGATTCCTGTTTGTGCTGGTCAGAGCGATATTTACCCCATTACCCCTGGTCAGAGAGGTGTTGCTGGCATTGCTGCCCAGCAAACTCTCGTCCAGCAGCAAAGGCCAGCTAACTCCGCAGCAAATGGGCAGCAAACGGTGTTGCCCGAGCTACCAATCGGCTTTGATCCACGCGCCATCGACGGGACGATTTCCGCGCCCGCGATTGCACGATTGATGCGAAGGCCGCAGGTTCCCCATCGACAGAGCTAGGTGCGGATGGGTGCTGATCGGCTTGGCGTGGTCAGCCTCAAACGAGGTGGGCTCTTTGAAGTTCGCTTGATAGTTGATCTGTTGATCGCAGAGCCAGCATCGAAGGTTGGCGTCGGCGCATCGCTTACGGAACTCGTCCTTCAGTACGCGCCATGATCGGCCCCGCAGCTTAGCGTGGTCAGGGTTGCTTCGCTGCTTGGTGGGCATTGAGTTGGTTAGGCAGCCGGATCGGTGGTGCTGAGATCGGCGTCAGGCACGATGTCATCCAATGCCTGGGCTGCGGCGTTGAGTGCATCGAGGTTGACTACCTCTGCCGGCACGTTCGCTGCATCAAGCTGGGCCTGGACATCAGCGATCTTGGCAACCACTTCGTCTTTGGCCTTGCCGAGTTGGGCGACAACGGCATCAATGGATTCTTGGGTGGACATGCTGAGCCTTCCGATTGTTTGGAGCGTGTAGGCGGCAACCCAGAGTGTGAAGCCGCAGGTTAGGAGTGTTGCGCTAGACAGCATGAGCGTGAAGCTCTGCATCATGTCTGCCTCTCCTGATGGATGGTGGACAGTTCCCTATCGACGGCTAGGCACCACATCTTGTGGCTAGGGGTGCAGTAGCCCTGGTATCTGCGGCATCGGCAGTCCGGGTGGTGCTTGTGTCTGCGTGCGTGGGCCAGTGCGATCACGACACGGTTTTCGGGTTTCGTCATGTCAACGGTTGTCATGGGGAATGCCCTAGAAAAGCTGAACCCCGGCTCCAGAGGGTGGAGGAACCGGGGTGTAGGCGCACTTGTAGCGCGTGTTAAATGTAGCACACAAATTACACCGTTGTCATTCGGTGGTTGTTTCGGCTGTTCTTACACGGTTTTCGGGTACGCAGATGGTGGAGTGTGGGTCTAGGCGTGGCCCGATTGATCCCCAGTCCTGGTCACTGTCTATGGCGGCGATAGCCATCACCCAGCCGTTGGATTGCCGGATCACTTCAGCGGTGACTTCCACGCCATCAAAGTCGATGAGGCAGTCCTGCCCGGGTTGAAACTTGGTCACTTACTGCTCCATTCGGTGACGTAGCGGTAGCCACCTTCAATTCGGTACCTCGCGCCTTGCTTGTTGGTCACGGTGCGAGACTCATTGCTTTCGCGGTACAGACCTAGTTCGCGGATTACCGCATCAGCCATGCTGCCCCAAGCATCTCTCTCGCGTTCGTTTAGCGTTGCCCAAGGAAATGTCCTACCGGCTGATGTCGATCCACAAATAGCTTTAGCAATGCGCGTGCGTAGATCAGTCATTCCAAAACTCCTTCAGGTAGGGCAAAGCCAAGTAGTCGGCAGAGGAACAAGTAGCGGTCAGGAGACCATGTGGCTTCGCAGTGCTGGCACATAGCGCCGATGTTGGTGACCACCTTCAGGGATGGTTGTCTGACGGTTTCCCCGGCTGAGTCGCGGCGATACACCCATTCGCGGCCACACGATGGGCAGGGTGCGCTGATGTGTTTGACCGATTCGGGATCGAGTAGGTGGAGGATGGTTTCGCACCAGCCGTTCACAGTGTCTGCGATGTCGGTGACGTGGTTGGTGTCCTGTGGTCTCCATGACGATGCCGCGAGGTGGCCGAGTCGGGCGGGGATGCCGCGTTCCTTCCTGCACCATTGGCGGGTTTTGGATTCCATGTCGATGCGTAGTTGCGCGGCGTCGATCCATAGAGGTGGCAGGGACTTGGCGGGTGTTCTGGTGTCTCCTTGGGTGCCGGCTAGGTCTTGCTCAAGCTGCCTGTACAGGCTTAGTGCGTAGCGGGTGGTGTCGTGGTAGACGGCCATGCGGGGTTGGCATAGCCGATCCACCGCTTTGGAGAGCTTGTCTGAAGCAGCGACGATATTGCCATCAGCCATTAGCGCCACACCGCCGTGTGGATGATCATTCCCGCCAGCACTAGGGCGACTATCCCGATCCACATCATTTGGCGCTCCTGCGGTCAACTAGACGGGCGTAATGCACCAACCTGCCGGGCAGTGGAACGTCCGGGGTGATGGTGTTGGTGCAGAGGTGTTTGATTCGGGCGTTGCACAGATCGCATGTCCAACCCAGAGCGGCCTGGACACGATCATCCGATTCATCGAGGAGCCACTTCATGCGATCCTCTTCATCTTTCGGCGTTCCCGTTCGGAAATCCCGCCCCACACACCGAAGCGTTGACCTGTGTTCACCGAGAACTCCAGGCACTCTTTTCGCACTAAACACGACGAGCAAACCTTTCGGGCTTCCCTGCTTGATGCGCCCTTCTCAGGGAAGAAGAGTTCGTTGTCCACCTGGGCGCACAGCGCATCGGCCATCCATTCGGGTACAAGCACGGTGATCACGCGGTGGTGTTTTTCTTCAGGGCGTCCTTGATGGCGGCGCGGTGGCGTTTCGCTATGGCCCCGTAATCGACGTGATCGCAGCGATACAGGCCATTGAGCATCATCCCGCTGTCATCGCAGCGTTCGCAGTGAGCCGTCATGTACTCATCCGGTGGGCCTTCGGGTTCCTCGTCTTGGCCTTCGATCTCTGCCGGCAGTTCTTCGATCTGTTCACCGAACCTGTCGATCATCGGGTTTCCCTTCGCGTGCGCTTACTTACGTTTAGTTAAAGAGTTTTTAAGGTGAGTAGTTCTTGTCTAAGTTGTCTCGTCTTGTCTTGTCTTGTCTGCATCGCCGACATGCATTGCTTGTGGCAATGCTTGATGCATTGCTTGTGGCATTGCTTGGGGCAGTGCGTCAGCGTTCAAGATTCACCACGTTCCCGCTGTGGCGTGGATCGTTGTGGCCCCACCTCGCGGCAGCCGCTTTCTGTGCCCGTTCGCTGCGTTTCTCCATGTCATCGGCAGACATTTGGTGATCGGCCCAGTCATGTATCTGCCAGCCGCCAGGTGCCGGATGCCATAGACCGGCCTCTACGAGATGCTTCGCATCGGTGGCTGTTGCACCCATGATTCGGAGGGCAGCTTTAGGGATAAAGCCGGCCAGTGCATGACGCCCGGAGTACGCCATTCCTTCCAAATGAATGACGATTGCGCGGTACTTTCTGTCCTCTTTTAGGTATAAAAGCTTCGGATTCTCGAACATTTGGGTGTCGATTCTGATCCACTTCATCCCAGCCATTTGGTCTCCTCCACTGGTGTGACGTACCCGAGGTCATCAATGAGCACCCATGTGCCTTGGCGTTTGACCAAGGTTTCTGCCGGGTCTGCGAACGATCTGACTGACCAGCCGTTGTCGAACGCATCAAGTGGGTGTTCGGTGACCATGCCGTGGCAGCCAGTGGTTCCTGAGCCGCACAAATGCATGGCATTAGATAGTTCGTTGCCGCCGCCCTGACTTCGGTTCTTACGGTGATGGAAGTTCGTGGCCCTAGCAGCACCGCACAACTCGCATACACCTAGTGAGCGCAGCCGCAGCAGTTCACGCTGGGCCTTCGGGATTGGGCTCATAAGGTGTCGCCCAGGCGTTGCAGTAGGCGCACATCAAACACCCAGGACGCTTTAGCGTTCCCTAAAGTGTCATCCACCCGTTTCTGGTACTCGATGCGCTTACTACCGCCAGCCTTCACCGCATTAGAGATGTCATCGAGCAGGCCGGCGTAGGTGACATGCATCGGTTCTACTTGGTAGAGGGTGCCGCCGATCTCCCGCGACAACTCTTCCCATTTCACGTCGAAGATCACCACAATGTTCGGATACAGGCTGCGATACCGTTCTCCGTCCTTCACGTTGAAGGTGACCGCGTATTGCGGGTCAATGCCGTAAAGCTCCTGGGCTTTGAACAGTGGGGTGCGAATGTTCTTCAGATCGGACGGCCACTGCACAAACAGGTCATGGGTGTACGGGTTGCTTCGTTTCTCCACGTTCACTGACCCAGACAGCCCAAGTTGGAACAGCCTGTTCACGGCGAAAGCCCGTTCGTCTGCTTCAGCGGCGTCACACCAGTGCTGCTTGTCTTCGGTGCTTTCTTTAGCGGTCACCGGACACGCTCCAGATCCATCTCAGCCCGGACAGCAGCCGCAGCAGACCTACCCACATCGACCCGAACCTTTAGCGAGTCCAGTTGGCGTTTACGGCCCCGCACCAACGCTTCAGCGGTCTCCGCTGCTAAACGCTCCGGTGAGGTTCGGACGATGGCCTCATGTTTACGCAACTCCATTGCGCCTTCAGCGATCAGGAACGCCCGAGACAGCGCCAGCGTGTAGTCCTCGCGCCGGTTCACCGCCTCAACCTCAATGCGATCAAGGTCAGAGGAAAGCCGCGCCAACTCGCGGGCCAACTCCATCAACCCAGTCACCACCTGATTGGGCGTGATCTCTGTCATCACGTCACCTGATCAAACAGTGATGGCTGTTCGGGTTCGCGGCTCTTGGTCACCGCTAGATCAATTGCAGCCTGAGCCCACTCGCCCGGTGTGGTCGTGTAGCCAAGTTTGTGGAGCCGGAAATCGTTGTTCAGCAGGCATATAGCAATGGCTTTCCATGACGGGGCGCGGCCCGAGAACAACAGGCCGTCAGGCAGATCGTCAGGTATCGAATCCCGGTAGCATCTCTGCTGCCACGTCGTGACGTAAGCCTCTATCCTTGATGTAGGCCCGACGCCAGCCGGCAATTGCTCTGCTTGCTTCTTTATTTGCCAATAGTTTTTGCTCATCGGTCAGATAGCTCCATGCTTGTCGGACGATATCTTCGGGACAGTTGAATGCCAGGGCGCACGCTGCGTGCCCAAGCCATGCGCGGTGATTGAGATGCGGATCGGTGAATGCGTTCTCAGTGCTGATCGGCCACTCATCGCAGACCCGGAGCATGTAGAGCCCGTACTCAAGGTGGTTGCCGGTGAACTGAATAGCCCGCTGGGTGTAGGCGTTGCGGTCGGTGACCTTGCCCCACATGTTGTGGGCTATCTCTTCCCACTGTTGTACGGGGTGGTAAACCTGCGGAAGTCGCAGCAATTCATCCTTCATATTCTGGCTCCCACGCTTCCGAGAAGTCACGGTTGGTGAACAGGCTTGCCAGTCCGGTGATCTGTTTCATGCGGAGTAGTTCGTCTGGGCTCATGCCGATGTGTTCACAAATCCAGCGGTCACCTTTGCCCATCTCAACGAGTTCGGACACGATCTGGGACATCAGTTCAATGTTGTGGCTACCGCGAGCGCGGTTATGTCGGATGGTTGATGCCATGCGGTCGGATATCTCTTTGTCCAGCACGACAACGGGCAGCATCCCGCCCTCCCGCTCCAGAATCCTTTGCGAGTTTTTGAGCGTCAGGAATCGGTGGAAACCATCAACCACGATGTACTGGTCTGCTTCCCGGTCATACACCGTGACAACAGGCTGGGTATAGCCGTCCTCCCAGATGGAGGTTTCCAGTAGTTCCATTTCGGGTGGTGCCACGCTATTGGGGTTGTAATCGTTGGCGGTTACTTTGTCGATGGGCACTGAACGGACGTTGTAGACAGGGGAGCGGTATCCGTCGCCGTAGCTGTGGCCGTCTTTATGGGCTTCATCGCCACGAAGGGCCGGCGAGAATACACAGATCAGGGTTACTGGGCCGTCGATGGCCTCAAAGGTGTGGGAATCATTCTTGTCTAGGGCATACAAGGTGTCCGGTTCAATGATGTGGCGTTCCCCTGTAGCCAGGTCAACCAATTCGCCCTTACCGGCCACGCAATAGCAGGCTTCAAGGTGGTGTGGGTACTGCCATCGCTGTGGCCCTTTTGGTGGGATTACTGTGCGGGTGACTGTGTATCCCATGCCGTCCTCCTCAAGGAGGAATCGGTGGCTGAAGAATCCTCCGGGGGTGAACTCCATGACGCGGCCATCGGCCAGGTCGCCGCCTTTAATTACCTTCATGTTGTGTGCCTTTCATCTCGTTGAGTGATCGGTACTTGTTTTGGATTTGCTTCTGACGAGCCTGCTGTTCCTGGGTCGGTGCTAGGCCGAGATATTTACAGGTGTGATCGTTTTTCAGAATCGTGATGGCGAACCGTTTCCAACTGGTGACCATGCCGGGGTGGGCGTGCAACTGATCTAGGTGATCGGGTGGCCGGCAGATGGCTATTCGACGTAGTTGGTTGCCGCCGTGCGGTGTCGTTCCGTTGATCTTGTAGGGGATACCCACGCGGTCTAGGTCGGTGATGATTTCTTCGGGCAATCCGCGCCCCACCCGTGCCCAGTAGCGGATGGATTGGATGAAGCGCAGTTTAAAATTTGCGGCCACTTCTTCGGGCAACGTATCGAGAAGGAACTTTGTGAAGCTCTTCCAGGTGTGGCCTTCGGGCAGGGTGAAGCTGCGGTACGACAACTGCTTTCCGTAGTGGGCGACGAAGTTAGCTCCCTGCACGCGGGCGCATAGCTTGGCCCAGGTGTGGGGGTCGATGACGCGATACAGGCCGAGGGAACTTTTGCTTTCGGACATGAACGGTGACGCCACCCGCATCTTGCTTACCGGGATGCCGGCTTTCCAGAAGGTGTCGTAGAGCTTGTTGTAGTCCCAGTCAAATCTGGCGTTGGCCGTCCATACGTCTTCGGTTCGCCAGTCATAGATGGGGTACACGTTGTAGGTGTGGGCGGTGTTTTTCTTCGTCCACATCTTGCCGCCGAGGGTTTCTTTGCGTTCGTTCATGATGGCCCGGAAACGGTTGAGGCTTTCAGCGGTGCGGATTCCGATCAGGTTGGCGCAGGTTTTTCCTTGCGAGTACCACTCTGCGAATCCATCCCAGAACTCGTCGTAGTTCATGTTTTCGCGGAAGAAATCGAACTGATGGTTGTCGATGTTGACGATGTACGGGTCGGTTGGCATTGGGCGAACCCAACGATCCTTGTCGTGCTCTCCCCAGCACTGCCAATCAACGGCATAGCTTGAGACTGTGCAGGGCAGGGTGATGGGCATACAGCACCAGTGGATATCTAGTTTGTCTCCGTGTTCGCGCATCATGCGGTGCATGAACTCAAGGGACTGCTCGTAGTTGGCTTCGTTATCCAGTATCTGGATGCCGAGCTTCCGGGTTTCTCCCGCTTCTTCCATGTGCTGGAGGACAAGGTTTAACAAGACTCCGGAATCTTTGCCGCCCGAGAAGCTGAGATAGACGCGTTCAAAGTTGTTGAACACCCAGGCAATCCGGTTGCGGGATTCCGTGTAAACGTCAATGCCGATATTGCGTCGGCCAGAACTTGAAGCGTCTGTCAGTACAGCGGTCATCAGTTTTCCCCCCTTCGTGATTGCACTTCGTCGCGGGAAGCCACACCTTTGCGGGTGTCGGCGGCAAGTACCGCAACGATGGCGCGGCCCCACGCGGAGGTTTCCGCGTTCTGTATCTCCGAGTCCTTCGTGTACGGGGTTTTTCCGGGGATCGGCTCCTGGGCGTGGCCCACACCGGGGCGCGGATCGTCCGGGTTTCGGTAGGCGAACGCTTTTGCCACGATGATGGGGCGGTCTTGTGGCTCCCAAGTGCCGTCAGGGTTCTTGATTAGGGTGGGCACCAGAAGCATCTGCCACTCACACTGCAACGAACCGTCCGGGTATTTGGCGGCGAACTCCGCGATGCGTTCCGCAACGGTGTTGTAGGAACTCAAATCAATTGCCATTAGTCCCGCCTGCCTTCCATCTCTTTTGCGATGAAGGCTGCGGCTTTGCGATCAGAATCATCTGTCCACTGCCAGCCATGAGCAGAACGGTGCGGATCGTGGTGGCCTGCTGGCTTCACACACCGGGATCCGAGGGATGCGTGCTTGCCGCACTCCTCCCCTATCGCCCCGGCTTCAACGTCCTCCTGCCACCGGTTCACAGTTGCACCGGCCACTTCGTGATGTCCTTCACGCCGACATGCGCCGCGACGAGATGGCCGACAGCGGTGATCAACTCTTTATTGACAACGGGTAGGTGCCCGGTCTCTTGGGCTAGTTCAAGCCCGATCTTCTGGGCGTCTTTTATCAGTCCGATCATCTGGACTAGGCGGCTGTCATTGATTTGATTCACGGCTATTCCCTTCGTTGTTGCCGTCGAATGAGTCAGCGATGCGCCGCAATGCCGAAGCCACTTCAGTCGGGTGGACAAGCGGGTTGCGATACAGAGTTGACTTGCCAGGGATAAGTGATCCGATGATGGCGAAGTCATAGTCCGCTGGTGTCAATACCAAGGCGGCGCGGTCATCCAATGAGCCGGCCATCACCGGTTATCCCGCCGAGCCCAGACTTCTTGGCGTTCGCGGATGATGCGGTTGTCGTGTTCGGCTTCAAGGTGATCAAGTAGCCCGAACCCGATCACCGCTAGACAGGACACGATGATGCCCACCGAAAACTTCGTCAAAGACTCAAACAGGCCGAAGGCGGCGTAAAGGGAACCGATGATGAACGTCAGCGCCAAGCCGATACGGATTCGGTTCATGGCTGGCACCACCCAAACAAATCATTGGCTGTCATATCGACCGGGATGCCTGCCAACGCCACCATCGTGAGTTCGCGCAACGATTCCTCATCAAGCAGATCAAGGGACTTGAACACCAGTTGCGGGTCTTGGTCGCGCAGTTTGCACGCCAGTTCAATGACCGCATCGACGGTGCGATCAAGTTCGCACATCCGTTCCTCAGAGTTGTCGAACTCGTAGAACCGTTGAGGCGGCGGTTGACTGACCCTGATGCGTTGCACCTGGCGTTCGGACAGGTTCAGCAATCCACCGATGGCCTCAGCCGAAACCCCGGCCTTGGTTAAACGGTGAACCTCTGTATGGGCGTTGAAGCGGTCTGAATCCAATTGCCGATATTGCACGTCGGCCTGGTGGATGGCTTTGCGGTGAACCGGTAGAAGAGTCATCGCCGCCACCCCGCAATGCTCATCGCAGCCCAGGCGTTAACAGCGTCCAAGCACTGACCGATGTTGGCCATCTCCTTACCGGCGTGAACAAGTTCGTCGTGCAATCCCACCCACTCAAAGGTGGGATGCTGCTGCGACACTCCGCATCCGGTGAGCTTCGCGATGTCATCAAGGAGCAGATTCATATATTGGATGTCGCTGTGGAATCGGATGGCTTCGTCATCCATCGGCGCGGGCTTCCGGGTAAGCAACGGCAGGTCTTTGAACCGTGCATCCCAACACACTGGGCGGTTCATGCGGCAGCACCAGGCGCATAGATCGCGATGAACCGTTCCAGCACCGGGATGAAACGGTCACACCCATCCACTACAGCCATCGTGACCACTTCGCCGCTGTCATAAGCGGTCAAGGCTTCGCGGGCCTGCACCGTGGCAAGGACGGTGATCAGATTGGATACCGAAGGTTTTAAGGCCAGCGCATTGCAGATGTAGGGCTGCTGTTGAATTGCGATCTCAACGAGTTCTGAATCGGGTGTGGCTTTCGCCGGGAACGCCGCCATGGTTCCGGCTGCGATGAAACCCCCGGTGATGATGCCGAGAGAGAACGCCCGAACCGTAGTTCGTCGTACGTTAGATATAGTCAGTTTGGACATTGGGAAACCAACCTTTCCTAGTGTTCGGCCCTGGTCTGTTCACGCAGACCGGGGCCGCTTTTTGTTAGCGGAACCACTTGTAGAGCTTGGTGCGGTACTCCTTGACGAGTTCTTCGATTAACTCGTCGCGCATTTGGGGGTGCCCACCGACGCCGGAATCAGTTGCGCTGGTCTCAACAGCGCCGGTGGGCGTCACCGACACACCTGGGGGGGAGCCAGGGTCGGTGAGTTTGTAGTGAGCGGCCCACTGC
>Ga0164295_10002050_pt1 | contig 16745 bp, 15 predicted proteins | sample GEODES006metaG_FD_111798 | JGI IMG/M metagenome (GOLD analysis project Ga0164295, IMG submission 111798) | Oligotrophic lake water microbial communities from Sparkling Lake, Wisconsin, USA - GEODES006 metaG | ecosystem: Environmental > Aquatic > Freshwater > Lake | place: USA: Sparkling Lake... | reverse complement strand
TGTGCTGGCCAGGGCGTTGGGCGCGACCGATGGTGTGGCGCTGCGCACCGGTCTTTACCTGGCGCAAGCCGGCGAGTTTGGCTTTGTACTGTTAACGCTGGCCCAAAATAACCAACTGGTTCCAGCGCCCTTGCTCAATCCGGTGCTGGCAGCCATGGTGTTGTCAATGCTGGCCACGCCCTTCATTATCATGGGGAGCAATTCGATTGTGATGCGACTGGTCAGCAGCGAATGGCTACAGGCATCTTTGCAAATGACCCGCATCGCACGCCAGGCAATCGACTCCAGCGAACACGTGATCATTTGCGGCTATGGCCGATGCGGCCAGAACCTGGGCCGCATGCTCAGCGCCGAAAACATTCCTTATATCGCGCTCGACTTAGACCCTGACCGTGTGCGCCAGGCCGCCGCCGCCGGCGAATCGGTGGTGTTTGGCGACGCAGTCCGACCACCTTCGCTGATGGCCGCCGGACTGGCGCGTGCCAGCGCTGTGGTGGTGACCTACCTGAACACAGCCAGCGCACTGAAGGTGCTGGCCAACATACGCGCACACGCACCGGGGGTGCCGGTGATTGTGCGCACGGTTGACGACCGGGACATCGAAAAACTGCAAGCCGCCGGCGCCACCGAAGTGGTGCCTGAGGCGATTGAGGGCAGCTTGATGCTGGCCAGCCACGCCTTGGCCCTGGTGGGCGTGCCCATGCGCAGGGTGATTCATCTGGTGCAGGCGCAGCGTGATGCGCGCTACAAGCTACTGCGCGGTTATTTCCACGGCGCTGATGACGATACGGTTGACGAAATCGATCAAGAGCGCCTCTCCAGCATCACGCTGCCGCCTGCGCTCAAACTTGGCTCTGTCTTACTGCGGGATATCGCGTTGAGCAATGTGGGCGTACAGGTGATGAGCCTGCGGCGTAGCGACGGGACGATGCTGACACCGCAAGATGATTCGCTGATTGAAGCCGGCGACACCTTGGTGCTGTCCGGCACACCGGAAGCCTTGGCTTTGGCCGAAGAAATGCTTTTGAGAGGGCGCTCTGTATGAACCGACGTGATGCAATCACCTTGCTGTTAGCCGGGGGCGGCCCTGGCGTTTTCGCACAAGAGACTGCGCGGTTTGCCGGTTTGCTGCGCACAGGCGGCTGTGCAGTGATGATTCGTCATGCCGCCACTGTGCCCGGTGTTGGGGACCCACCCAATTTCCGCTTGGGCGATTGCAGCACGCAACGCCTTCTCAGTGACGCGGGTCGCGCGCAGTCACGCCGGATTGGCCAGTGGTTCCGGTCGCAGCAATTGCAAGCGCGCGCCGTGCAATCGAGCGCCTGGTGTCGTTGCCGCGACACAGCAGACTTGGCGTTCGGCCAGCACGCCGTGTTGGCGGCGCTGAACTCCACATTCGATGACAGCAGCCGCCAGCCCGCTCAAACGCAGGTTTTGCGTCAACGGCTGCTTGACATACCGCCGGGTCAATTTGAGGTTTGGGTAAGCCACCAGGTGAATATCACGGCCATCACCGGGGAATGGGCTGCCATAGGTGAGGCTTTTATTTTGTCTGCAAGGGGCGAAATGCTGGCGCGGTCGATGGAGCTGGTGGCTTGAATCTTTGGCGCAGGCTTTGAGCACGCGCAGCTTTCGGCGTTTTATTTGCCGATGCAGAATTTCGAGAAAATCTCGCCCAACAAATCGTCAGGCGTGAACTCGCCGGTGATCTGGCTGAGTGCGCGCTGGGCCTGGCGCAAGTCTTCGGCCAATAAATCCAAAGACGGCTTTTGAGCTTGCAGCTGCTCACCCGCCCGCGTTAATTGTTTGGTGACTTGCTGCAGCGCCTGCACATGCCGCTCCCGCGCCATGAAAACACCCTCCGGTGCCGACTGCCATCCCACCAATTGCAGCAATTGCGTTTTCAAGTTTTGCAGCCCGGCTCCCGTCTTGGCTGAAATAAGCACACTGCCGCTGGCCTCTGGCAGTGCGGGATCGGCCGCGGCGTCTACTTTGTTCCAAACATGAATGACCGGGGTGGCTGGCGGCAACTTGCTGCTCAGCACCGATTGAATTTCTGCATCTGCGGCCCGGTAGGCTTGGGCGAGGGCGGCTTGCTGCGGCATGTGCTGGCGCGTCAGGTCGTGCAAAAACAGCACGGCGTCCGCGCTTTGAATTTCTTCCCATGCACGGGCTATGCCTATTTTTTCAACCTGATCGATGTCTGGTGCATCTCGGTCACGCAGACCGGCGGTATCCACCACATGCAAGGGCACACCATCTATTTGGATCAGCTGGGAAACTTTGTCGCGCGTGGTACCCGCTATGGGCGTGACAATGGCCAATTCAGCGCCCGCCAGCGCATTGAGCAAGGAGCTTTTCCCGGCGTTGGGTTGCCCGGCGATCACCACCTTGATGCCCTCGCGCAAGATGGCGCCTTGCACTGCGCGCTGCATTACCTTGGCCACGCTGCTTTGCAAGCTTTGCAGCTGACCGCTGGCGTCGGCCTGCTGCAAAAAGTCGATATCTTCTTCCGGAAAATCAAGCGTCGCCTCGACCAGCATGCGCAAATGAACCAGCTTGGCCAACAAGTCAGCAACTTCTTTAGAAAACTCACCGCTGAGTGAGCGCGCAGCAGAGCGTGCCGCCGTTTCGGTGCTGGCGTCGATCAGGTCAGCAATGGCTTCGGCCTGGGCCAGATCAATTTTGTCGTTAAGAAAGGCGCGCTCTGTGAACTCGCCGGGCTGCGCCACGCGCAAGCCGGGCAGGCGCGGCCGTCCGGTCGCGGCATCGATTTCGCCGGCCGCTTGCAGGCAGCGCGCCAGCAGCAGTTGCAACACAACCGGCCCGCCGTGGGCTTGCAGCTCCAGCACATCTTCGCCGGTGTAAGAGTGCGGTGCCGGGAAAAAAAGCGCGAGGCCCTGGTCAATGGGCAGTCCTTGCGCATCGCGAAACGCCAGGTAGCTGGCCTGCCGGGGAACAAGCTGCTTGCCGCACAGCGCATCCATGATGGGTGCGATGGCCTTGCCCGATATGCGCACAATGCCCACTGCGCCACGCCCGGAGGCGGTGGCAATCGCAGCGATAGGGTCATGTTGGCGGGCGAGCATGGCTGGTATTTTGGCTTAGGCGTTTTGCACAGGCTTGGGTACCGACCAACGACAAGGGCCGCTTGGCGGCCCTTGTTTATTTAAACGACGGCAAATTGAATTGCGGCGGCACACCCATGCGTGTGTTGATCATCCACTGCTGCGCAATGGACAGCACGTTGTTGGTAATCCAGTACAGCACAAGACCGGCAGGGAAAAAAAAGAACATCACGCTGAAAATCAGCGGCATGAACCACATCAGCTTGGCCTGCAGTGGATCGGGCGGCGCCGGATTCAGGGCGGTTTGCAGCATGGTGGTCAGCGTCATCACCACCGGCAAAATGAAGTAAGGGTCAGGTGCCGACAAGTCATGAATCCACATGACCCAAGGAGCATTGCGCATTTCAACGCTGGACAGCAGCACCCAGTAGAGCGCAATAAACACCGGAATCTGCACCATGATCGGAAAGCAACCACCCATGGGGTTGACTTTTTCTTCTTTGTAAATTTTCATCATGGCGACCTGCATCTCTTGCGGCCTGTCTTTAAGCCGCTCTCGCATTTCCATGATCTTGGGGTTGATCGCTTTCATCTTGGCCATGCTGGCATAAGCTTTGGCATTGAGCCAGTAAAAAGCGATTTTCAACAGCAAGACCAAGGCCATGATGGCCCAGCCCCAGTTATGAAGAAAGCTGTAGAGCTTATCAAGCAGCCAATACAGCGGCTTGGCCAGAATGGTCAACCAGCCGTAATCCTTGACCAGCTCCAGACCGGGCGCCAAGGCTTCCAGAACTTTTTCTTCTTGCGGTCCGATAAAGAGTTTGGCTTCTATGCTTTTGCTGGCTCCGGGTGCAATACTCTCCAGCGGCGTGATCATACCGGCGGCGTAAAGGTTGTTGTCAACCTTGCGCATGAAAAGATCGCGCGACAGTCCGTCCGCCAGTATCCAGGTTGAAACGAAGTAATGTTGAACCATGGCCACATAGCCGTTGGTCGCCTTCTTTTCAACGTCGACTTTGTTTTTTTCAATGTCGCTGAATTCCACCTTCTGGTACTTTTTGGCTTCTGTGTACACGGCCGGGCCCGTGAATGTCATGTAAAACGAAGACTCTCCCTCGGGTTTGTTGCCATCGCGCACAAGTTGCAAGTACAGCTGGGGCGCCACGGCCTCGCCACCGGTGTTGACGATGTCGTGGCGAACGTTCAGGTCATAGGCGCCACGCTTGAGCGTGTACGTTTTGACCAGCTTAAGACCTCCGACCGCAGGGGACTCAAATTTGATTTCGACCTGATTCTGCCCGGGCTGTAGTTTTCGCTCGCCGGGAAGCGCCGTCATCAGGGTTTTGTGCGTTGGCAGGCTTGGCGCGCCGCTAGTGCCGATCAAACCGGTTTGGGCCACATACACACGGCTGTTGCTTTCGTCGAGCAGCACGAAACCTTTGCTCTTGTCGTTCATGTCTGCGTATTTTGTAAACACAGAGCCCACCAGTGCGCCGCCCTCGGTGTCAAAGCTCAGCGTCAACACATCGTTGCTCATGAAGATGCGTTCTTTCTTGACGGCGGCGGCTGGCGCGTCCGCGCCAGGGGTCGCCGGTATAGCGCTAGGCACGGCGGCAGTGACCGGCGCATTTGTGCCAGGAACAGCCGCCACGCCCGCCGGCACACTGCTTGGCGGCGTGGTTGCGACCGCTGGCGGTTTGGCCGCGGTGGTGGCAGGCGGAAAAAACGTCGGCTTTTGACCGTTGAATACCTGCCACTGGTCCCACAACAAGACCATGGAAAAACCAAAAATCACCCACAAAATGGTGCGCCGGATGTCGTTCATGACGGTTTCTTTTTAGAAGGGGTTTGAGTCACCGGAGTGACCCAGCGTGAAAAAAGGGGAAATGCTGTCGGCTTAGGCGCTGCTGGCACCGGATCATGACCGCCATCACACCAGGGGTGGCAACGCGCCAGTCGCCAAAGTATCAAGCCCGTGCCGGCGACCGCGCCATGCCGCTCGAGTGCTTCCAGGCCATACGCGGAGCAGCTCGGCTCAAACCGGCAGGCAGAACCCAATGAAGGGCTGAGCAACAAGCGATAGGCTTTGATGAGCAAAATTAAGCCAGCCTGCGGCAAGCGAAATAGGCAACGCATCAATTCTCGTGCCTTGCTCATGCCTGCTGCTCACCGGCGCGCATGAGCGCCAAAAGCTCGGCCCTGATGGCCTGCTTAAGACTTTCCGACCTTGCGCTGATAAAGGTCTTGCGCGAAAAGTCACGCCGCAACCTGACGACAAAGGCTGCCGGACGTTGTCGGGGTGAAAAATCGGCACTCACGTTGTAAATTTGCCTTTTGATGGCGTTGCGTGTGACGGCCCGTTTGGCCCAGCGTTTCGGCACCATGGCGCCGATCCAAAGATCAAATGACGGAGAAAAAAGGGGGCGGCTTGTGTTTGGCTCCGCGCTTTTGTTTTCAGATCCGAACACCATTTGCACCGGCAAACTGCTGCGGTGAAGCGCAAAGTGTTCGCTTTTGGCCACGGTGGTTCCGGCCAGAACAGCCTGAAACTGGGCACGGGTTTGAAGTCGCCTCAATTCCGGCGCCTGTGGGCCCGCGGCCGGCTTCTTAGACGGCCAGGCGCTTGCGGCCTTTGGCGCGTCGCGCAGAAATCACCGCGCGGCCACCACGGGTTTTCATGCGTGTGAGAAAGCCGTGCGTGCGTGCGCGCTTAACTTTGGAAGGCTGGTATGTGCGTTTCATGATCAATCCTGGTAACTAGATAATCTTCCCTTGCACCTTCGGTGCGCTGATTCTTGTGAGCTTGGTGGCAACACGATGCTGCCAGCTTTTCAAGGTCCGCAGGATGTAAGGCGCCAAGGTGTTTACCCCGGCTTTCAGCTTTTCAGCACACGCACAACCCCCGTGAATCAGGGAAACCCTTGATTATGGCAAATTTATTCTTAGCTGGCAATCACTTAGCCCTTGTCCCTAGGAGGTCGCACGAAGCAAGGGCCCATCACCAAGCCACCTATACGCACCAAAACAGGGCGCTTATCGGTCTCCTTTGGCCCACGTCAATACACGGGTTTGCGAGCAGAAAATTTATTTTTGCGCTTGTGGATAACTGCGCCGCCGGACTACAATAGCATGTGCCGCAAATCAACAATATCCACAACTGCCAAAGACGGCGAACCCCTTTTTTTCCCGCTTAAATCTGCATCATGAGTGAGGCCCTCAGCCCGTCCCCCGGCCACGACCTGTGGCAAAACTGCGTAGATCATCTGGCCCAGGAATTACCAGAGCAGCAATTCAACACGTGGATAAAGCCGCTTGTAGTGGAGGTCAATAAAGACCTCAGCAAAGTCACCATTCAAGTGGGGAATCGCTTCAAGCTGGACTGGGTAAGGGCACAGTACGCAAGCCGCATCGTGGCCCTGCTGGAAAAAGTCACGGGTCAAAACATCACACTTGAGTTAGCGCTTGCTCCTCGTGAAGGCGCCGCCAAATCAGCACCTCTTCCTCAAAACTTTAAAATTCTAGGTGCGCCCGAACCCTCCGGGCTGGTGTCTGGAGAGGACCTTTTTAACGCGCCCTTTAAAAACCGGCTCAACACCTCGCTGACTTTTGACACGCTCATTGAGGGAACCGCCAACCGCATGGGCCGCGCTGCGGCCATGCACGTGGCCAGCAGTCTGGGCCAACTTTACAACCCCCTCTTTATCTACGGCGGGGTCGGCCTGGGAAAGACGCACCTGGTGCATGCCATCGGCAATAAATTGCTGGCCGACAACCCTACCGCCAAAGTTCTCTACATCCATGCCGAGCAGTTTGTCTCGGATGTGGTTAAAGCCTACCAGCGCAAGACTTTTGACGATTTCAAAGAGCGCTACCACTCGCTGGATTTGCTGCTGATAGACGATGTCCAATTTTTTGCCAACAAGGACCGGACGCAAGAAGAGTTTTTTAACGCTTTTGAAGCCCTGCTTACCAAGAAATCACACATTGTGATGACGAGTGACACGTATCCCAAAGGCCTGACCGACATCCACGAGCGCCTGGTTTCCCGATTTGATTCAGGCTTGACGGTTGCCATAGAGCCGCCGGAATTGGAGATGCGGGTCGCCATTTTGATCCGCAAGGCGGAGGTAGAGGGTACCGTTATGCCGGAAGAGGTGGCGTTTTTCGTCGCTAAAAACGTGCGCTCTAACGTCCGGGAGCTTGAAGGCGCTTTGCGCAAAATTCTGGCTTATTCGCGTTTTAACCAGAAAGAGATCTCCATCCAGCTGGCACGTGAAGCGCTGCGTGATCTTCTGTCCATCCAAAACCGGCAGATATCGGTCGAAAATATCCAAAAAACGGTGGCCGACTACTACAAGATCAAGGTAGCCGACATGTATTCCAAAAAACGACCCGCCAGCATTGCAAGGCCCAGGCAAATTGCCATGTACCTGGCCAAAGAGCTGACCCAAAAAAGCTTGCCTGAAATTGGCGAGCTCTTCGGCGGACGCGATCACACCACTGTTTTGCATGCTGTGCGCAAGATGTCTGCGGAACGGCAGCTCATGACCGAGCTCAACCAACAGTTGCACGTTCTGGAGCAAACACTCAAAGGCTGATAACTGGGATGAGATTTTTTAGACGAAAAGCTGGGGAAAGATTTTTTACAAGTCATGACTTATCCACAGGGGTGGTCATTTTTAAAAGCTTGTTCATTTTTTAGCGACAGCAGCTACAAGCACTCAACACACAGTTAAACAATCTGCAAGTCGTTGATAAAAAAAGGGAAAATAGCGATATCAACAGAAAGTCGCCTCCCTTACTACTACTACTAATTTGTATTAAAGAATTAAGAAGCTAAGAAAGCAAAGACATGATCGTTCTCAAAGCCACTCAAGAAAAAGTGCTGTCTGCACTGCAGTCCGTCGCCGGGATTGTTGAGCGTCGTCACACCTTGCCCATCCTGGCCAATGTGATGATTCGTAAAACCGGTTCTCAAATTCAACTCACGACCAGTGATCTTGAAATTCAGATCCGGACATCCGCAGTGTTGGATGGTGATGCCGGTAACTTCACGACGACGGTAGGTGCTCGCAAGCTCATTGATATTTTGCGCACCATGCCTTCGGACCAGTCTGTCTCGCTGGAGTCAAGTCAAAACAAGTTGATCCTCAAGGGCGGCAAGAGCCGCTTCACTTTACAAAGCTTGCCGGCCGAAGACTTTCCCTTGGTGCAAGAAGCGGCTAACTTCGGACCCGTGTTTTCGGTTCCGCAAAAAACTTTGAAAGCGCTTCTCAGCCAGGTTTCGTTTGCTATGGCGGTTCATGACATCCGTTATTACCTCAACGGTATTTTGTTTGTTGCCGAAGGTAAGCAGTTGAGTCTGGTGGCAACAGACGGTCATCGTTTGGCTTTTTCTTCTGCCACGCTGGATGTAGAAGTGCCACGTCAAGAAGTTATCTTGCCGCGCAAGACGGTGCTCGAAATGCAACGCCTTTTGAGCGACAAAGAAGGCGCCATTGAAATGCAGTTTGCAGGCAACCAAGCCAAGTTCAGCTTCGAAGGCATGGAGTTCGTCACCAAATTGGTTGAAGGCAAGTTCCCGGACTACAACCGGGTGATTCCGAAGAATCACAAAAACATCATCACACTGGGCCGCACCACCTTGCTGGCCAGCTTGCAGCGCACCGCCATCTTGACCAGTGAAAAGTTCAAGGGTGTGCGCTTGAACATTGAGCCCGGTACCTTGCGTGTCGCCTCTAACAATGCTGAGCAGGAAGAAGCTGTGGACGAGTTGGACATTGACTACGCCGGTGATGCCATAGAGATTGGTTTTAATGTGACCTACCTGATTGATGCATTGACCAACATGGCACAAGACATGGTCAAGATTGAACTGGCGGATTCCAACAGTTCAGCATTGCTGACAATTCCCGACGATGCTGCTTTCAAGTACGTTGTGATGCCGATGCGAATTTAAGCGCGACCAAGCCCTTCCAAGCCACCCGCGCCAGCTTTAGGCGCGGGTTTGGTTTTTTAAAGAGATCAGTGAAAGTGAGTTATGACCGAACAGACCCAGCCCAATGACGACCTTGGCCAAGCGCCAGACAATTCAGCCGACGTGCATTCCGGTGCTGGTGAAGTGGGCAGTTCCAACTACCAACCCGTTATTGACACCAACCAGGCAGGCGCTTCTGAAGCGTATGGTGAAGGTGCCATTCAAATTCTCGAAGGTTTGGAAGCTGTTCGTAAACGGCCTGGCATGTACATTGGCGACACTTCTGACGGAACCGGTTTGCACCATCTTGTTTTTGAAGTGGTTGACAACTCGATTGATGAAGCTTTGGCGGGCCACTGTGATGACATTGTCGTTACCATTCACTCCGACAACTCTGTCAGCGTCACAGACAACGGTCGTGGTATTCCGACCGGCATCAAAATGGATGACAAGCATGAGCCTAAGCGGTCTGCTGCCGAAATAGCGCTGACTGAATTGCACGCTGGTGGCAAGTTCAACCAGAACAGCTACAAAGTCTCAGGTGGTTTGCATGGTGTGGGCGTGAGCTGCGTCAATGCACTGTCAAAAATGCTTCGGTTGACGATCCGGCGCGACGGCAAGGTGCATGCCATGGAGTTTTCCAGAGGTTTTGTGCAAAACCGCATTCTTGAAAACGCCAATGGTGTTGAAGTCTCACCCATGAAGATCATGGGCGACACCGATAAGCGCGGCACGGAAGTTCATTTTTTGCCTGACACCGATATCTTCAAAGAGAACAACGACTTTCATTACGAAATTTTGAGCAAGCGCCTGCGCGAACTGAGCTTTTTGAACAATGGCGTGAAGATTCGCTTGAAAGACGAGCGCACCGGCAAAGAAGATGACTTTGCAGGCGCAGGCGGCGTCAAAGGCTTTGTGAACTTTGCCAACAAGGGCAAGACCGTCTTGCACCCGAATATCTTTCATGCGATGGGAGACCGTCAAAGTGATCAGGGCACCAACATCGGCGTTGAAGTAGCGATGCAGTGGAACAGCGGTTACAGCGAGCAAGTGCTTTGCTTTACCAACAACATTCCACAGCGAGACGGTGGTACCCACTTGACCGGCTTGCGTGCTGCCATGACGCGGGTCATCAACAAATACATTGATGACAGCGAGTTGGCGAAAAAAGCCAAGGTGGAAGTCACGGGTGACGACATGCGCGAAGGCCTGTGCTGTGTCCTCTCAGTCAAGGTACCTGAGCCCAAATTCTCCAGTCAGACCAAAGACAAGCTGGTATCAAGCGAAGTGCGCGGCCCGGTTGAAGACATCGTCAGCAAACTGCTGCATGACTACCTGCAGGAGCGCCCTAACGATGCCAAGATCATCGTCGGCAAGATCATTGAAGCCGCACGTGCCCGTGAGGCCGCCCGCAAAGCGCGCGACATGACTCGCCGCAAAGGTGTGCTCGATGGTATGGGCTTGCCCGGCAAACTTGCCGACTGTCAGGAAAAAGACCCGGCGCTGTGCGAAATTTACATCGTTGAGGGTGACTCTGCGGGAGGTTCTGCCAAACAAGGCCGCGACCGTAAATTTCAGGCTATTCTGCCGCTGCGCGGCAAGATTTTGAACGTTGAAAAAGCGCGCTACGAAAAGTTGCTCACCAGCAATGAAATCTTGACGCTGATCACCGCCTTGGGCACCGGCATCGGCAAGGCCGGCGGCAGCACCGGTAACGATGATTTCAACGTGGCCAAGTTGCGTTATCACCGCATCATCATCATGACAGACGCCGACGTGGACGGCGCGCACATCCGCACGCTGTTGCTGACGTTTTTCTACCGTCAGATGCCTGAGCTGGTGGAGCGGGGCCATATTTACATTGCCCAGCCGCCGCTGTACAAGGTCAAGGCCGGCAAAGAAGAGCTTTACCTTAAAGACGCGGCGGCCTTGGACGGGTTCTTGCTGCGTATTGCACTCAAAGACGCCAGCATCTTCACGGGCGGCCCGAATGGCACGACCCTCAGCGGCGACACGCTTGCCGAATTGGCACGTAAACACCAGTTCGCCGAGGCCGTGATCGCCCGCTTGGGCGGCTTCATGGATGCGGAGGCTTTGCGCTCACTGGCCGATGGCGTTGCGCTGGACCTGGACACGCTGGATGCCGCGGTAGCATCCGCTGCAGCCTTGCAAAAACATTTGCCAGACGCTATCGTCGCCGGCGAATTTGACGTGCGCACCGACAAACCGATTTTGCGCATCAGCCGTCGACATCACGGCAACGTGAAAAGCAGCGTGATCACCCAAGATTTTGTGCACGGCGCTGATTACGCGGCGCTGGCTGAGGCGGCTCAAACCTTCAAGTCCTTGCTGGTCGACGGAGCGCGTGTCATGCGCGGCGACGGCGAGCGCGCTAAAGAAGAAAAAGTTTCTGATTTCCGCCAGGCCATGCGCTGGCTGATCGTGCAGGCGGAAAACGCCACCGCTCGCCAGCGATACAAAGGTCTGGGTGAGATGAACCCGGCCCAGCTATGGGAGACCACCATGGACCCGACCGTGCGCCGCTTGTTGCGCGTGCAAATTGATGATGCTATTGAAGCCGATCATGTTTTCACTATGCTCATGGGAGATGACGTTGAGCCGCGCCGCGAGTTCATTGAGACCAATGCCTTGCGCGCCGGAAACATTGACGTTTAAAACCTCCATCCAGACGAGCTACAACTGAATCTTTCAAGGAGACTGTTGCAATGAACGCTGTCATAACGCCCGCTGTAGCAGACACAAACAAACAAATGCTAGCAGGCAAGGAAGAGCGCGCGGCTTACCGCGACTTCGAGCAAGAAGGTATTGATCGCGTTCGCACCTTTTATCGCAACAACCACACGCACTAGACCTTCGACTTTGTTCAGGCCCTAAAAACCAGGTGGTTGCAATTCAATCAGCGTGAGATGACGCCCTGGGAAGGTTTGGACTTTTTGAACACGCTGGTCGACGAGTCAGACCCGGACATCAACTTGCCGCAGATCGCACATTTATTGCAAACGGCAGAAGCGATCAAGGCTGATGGCCATCCGGACTGGTTTGTGCTGACGGGTTTTATTCACGACTTGGGCAAAGTGCTCTGCCTCTTTGGTGAGCCGCAGTGGGCCGTGGTTGGCGACACATTTCCGGTGGGTTGCAAGTTCTCGGACAAGATCGTTTTCCCCGAGTTTTTTGCCTTGAACCAAGACAGCCAAGACCCTCGCTTCAACACCGTCAACGGCATTTACGAGCCCGGTTGCGGCTTGGACAAGGTGCACATGTCCTGGGGCCATGATGAGTACCTTTACCAGTTGGTCAAAGACCATTTGCCGGACCCGGCTCTGTACATGATTCGCTACCACTCGTTTTACAGCTGGCACCGCGAACAGCAGTACGGCCACCTCACCGACGCCAGGGACCGCGCCAACCTGACATGGGTGTGCAAGTTCAACCCTTACGATTTGTATTCCAAGAACCCGAATCCGCCGGTGTTGTCCGAACTCAAGCCTTACTACGAAGACTTGATGGCCAAGTACCTGCCCGCCACTCTCAAGTTTTGAGCGGCATGCGCAAGGCTTAAGCCAGCGCCAAGCGAGAAGGCCGGGCCGTGCAGGCTTTGGCCCAATCTAATTTACTTGCTGTCCGGTAACTCGATCTTGACTTCGAGCACATCCAGGTTGTCCTGGCGCTCGAGGTTGACTTTGATATCGTCGGGATTGATATTGATGTACTTGGAGATGACGGCAATCAGGTCGCGCTGCAGTGCCGGCAGGTAGTCCGGCTGGTGGCTTCCGCTGGAGCGCTCGTGCGCCAGGATGATCTGCAAACGCTCTTTGGCAACGCTGGCAGTTTGTGTTTTCTCGCCGAGTAAAAAGGAAAGGAAAGACGCCATGCTTATTTACCTCCGAAGAGGCGTTTCATAAAGCCGGGTTTTTCTGCGTCGATGAAACGCAAGGGTTTGTCTTCGCCCAAAAAGCGGTCAATCACGTCTTTGTAGGCTTCAGACACATCGGTGCCGGCCATGTGCACGGCCGGCACGCCCTGGTTGGAGGCTTGCAGAACAGTCTCCGACTCAGGAATCACGCCGATCAGTTTGATGCGCAAAATATCCGTGATGTCCTCCAGCGAGAGCATCTGCCCCTGGTCTACCCGGTTCGGGTTGTAGCGCGTGATCAGCAGGTGCTCTTTGACCGGCTCACTGCCTTCGATGCCGCGTTTGGTTTTGCTCGACAGCATGCCCAGGATGCGATCGGAGTCACGCACGGAAGACACCTCCGGGTTGGTGACGATCAGCGCCTCATCGGCAAAATGCATCGCCATCAGCGCCCCGGTTTCAATGCCGGCCGGTGAGTCGCAGATGATGTATTCGAAGTCCATGGCCGACAGGTCGTGCAAAACTTTCTCCACGCCGTCTTTGGTCAGCGCCTCTTTGTCGCGGGTTTGTGAGGCGGCCAGCACATACAGGTTGTCGCACTGCTTGTCTTTGATCAAGGCCTGGTTCAGGTTGGCCTCACCCTGAATGACGTTGATCAGGTCATACACCACGCGGCGCTCGCAGCCCATGATCAAGTCCAAGTTGCGCAGGCCCACATCAAAGTCGATAACCGCTGTTTTGTGCCCGCGTAAAGCCAGGCCGGCCGCAAAACTGGCGCTGGTGGTGGTTTTTCCCACGCCGCCTTTGCCGGATGTGACCACAATGATTTTTGCCATGAAAGAGAGTCCTTTTTGTAAACCGAGAAATTAAGTCAGCGCAAGCATCACGAGCTTTTCACCCTCGAGCCGCACCTGCGTCGGCTTGCCCTGCACTTGCGCAGGTAGCGGGTTTTCGCTGGTGCGGTAGATGCCGGCAATAGAGATCAGCTCGGCCTCCAGGCTGAGTGCGAAGATGCGCGCTTCGGTGTTGCCGCGAGCGCCGGCCATGGCCTTGCCGCGCAGCGGCGCGTAGACATGGATGTGACCGTCCGCAATGATCTCGGCGCCGGTGTTGACCATGGCCAGCACCACCAGGTCGCGCCCGCGAGCGTAAATTTGCTGACCCGAGCGCACCGGCTTGAGAATCACCATGGCGCCCAAGGGCGCCGGCGGCGGCACTGGCGCCTGCACGGGTGCCGCGACTTTGCCGGGGCCACTGATCGCGCTGGCGGGAGAAAGTAGGGGCGGGTTGTTGCCGGCAACGCGTGCATCCGGCGCGGGCAGCAGACCGGCGGCGATGCCGGCCGCCATTTGGCTGTCGCTACCTCCCTTGACGGCGATGGGCGCGACGCGCATGGCCCTGAGCATGCCCAGCAGGGCTGGAAAATCAACCGCAGCAGGCTCTTTGCCTGCCGCTTGGGCTGCCGCGTTCATGGGCGACAGATCAATCACCATCGGGTCGTTTTCAAAAAAATCAGGAATATCGCCAAAGCGCGCCTTCAGCTCCTTGGCCAGCAGCACCAGGTCGGCAGACTTGAGCAGCAGCGCCACCAGGGGCAGGTTGGCACTTTTGATCTCGAAAGTAGCCGGAGAAATGGAGGCGCTGGACGAAGATGTTGCTGTCATGGGTGAAGGCGCAGAGTGGCTGTGGGTGAGCAAAAACCGTCTTTTTGAACTAAGCGCCAAGAATCTGCCTTGCCGGCAGGGCTTGAACCAAGAGCTATTTTAACAGTGCGCCCAGAGCATTATTTCGGCGGCCAGCGGTGCGTGGTCTGAGAGCTTGGCCCAAGGCTGGCGCGGCAAGACCATGGGCGCATGCGCTTCTGCGTTGCGCACATAGATGCGGTCCAGGCGCAAAACCGGCCGCTGAGCCGGAAAGGTTCGTGCGGAGCGCCCGTGTGCTTGCATAAACACCTCGCGCAAACCGGCCCCCTGCTCAAGCTGTGCGTGCGCCAGCCCGCGCCAGTCGTTGAAATCGCCGGCAACAACCAGCGGCGCCTGCAGGGGAATGTCCCGCTGGATCATCTCGCACAGGCGTTTGATTTGTTGCCGCCGGTGCGACGCCAGCAGTCCCAGATGCACACAAATGGCGTGAACATCAGGCCCTTGGTCAGGCATGTCCAGCACGCAATGCAGCAGACCCCGGCGCTCAGGGCCACCCATTGAAATGTCCAGGTTCTCGTAGTGAAGGATAGGAAACTTAGACATCACCGCATTGCCATGGTGGCCTTTGGTGTAGACAGCGTTGCGCCCGTAAGCAAAATCGGGCCAGATGCTGTCGGCCAAAAACTCGTAATGCGGTGTTTGCGGGTAATTCTTAAATTTATCGCCATGCGTGCTGTGCGTGCCGCTGACTTCCTGCAAAAAGACCACGTCGGCGCCCACAAGCCGCACGGCGTCGCGCAGCTCGTGCAAGATGAATTTGCGGTTGAAAAAAGTAAAACCCTTGTGGATGTTCACGGTCATCACCTTGATGGACAAGGCGGGTGTTCCGGGCTCAAAAGACAGTTCGGTTTCAGGCGCCTGGGTGGCGGGTCGTGCAGAGGGCATGAGATTGCAGACGGGTTTTAAACAGTGGGTGATAAGGCCAACACCATACGCCAATCCTGAGCATGGCTCTTTCTTATACAGTTGGTACTGTGTTGCGTTGATATTTTTTCGTGCGCCGCACATGCTTTTGCACCGGGGAGTTTGTAGATGTTGATTTATTTAGTGGCCGGATTGATTCTTTTTTTGGGCGTTCATTCCACGCGCATGTTGGCCGACGATTGGCGCAGCCGTAGCATTGCGCGCATGGGTGCCAAGCCCTGGAAGGGCTTGTACGCACTGGTTTCGCTGGCGGGCTTTGTTTTGCTGGTGTGGGGTTTTGGTGTCGCCCGGCAACAACCGGTGCAGCTGTGGAGCCCACCCGCCGGCATGCGGCATCTGGCCGCTTCCTTAACCTGGGTGGCCTTTGTTTTGCTGGCCGCCGCCCAGGTGCCCGGCAACCACATCAAAGCGCGCCTGCACCATCCCATGCTGCTGGGCACCAAGGTCTGGGCGCTGGCCCATTTGCTGGCCAACGGCACACTGGCCGGCGCTTTGTTGTTTGGTAGTTTCTTGATCTGGTCGGTGATCTTGTTTGCCAGCTCCCGCCGGCGTGACCGGCGTCTGGCGGTGGTCTACGCGCCAGGTACGGCCGGCAGCACGGCCATTGTGCTGGTCGCCGGAACGCTGGCCTGGGCCGTGTTTGCTTTTTGGCTGCACGGGCTGCTAATGGGTATCCGGCCCATCGGATAGCCCGGGCATGTGCGCCGCGCCGGCTCAGTCGGCGCCTACCGCGTAACCCTCTTCTTTGATAGCTTGCGCCAGCGCCAGCCTGTTGGCGGCGCTGTCAACGTCAACGCGGTTGGCGGCCCGGTCAATCGTCACCACGGCTTGCGGGTCAATTTGTTGCACGGCGGCTTTGACGGCGCGTTCGCAATGGCCGCAGGTCATGCCGGTAACGTGAAAGGTTTGGTGCATCAAAAGCCTCCATGGTTGGATGTTCTGAGCATAGTCCCGGCCCGGCTCTACGGCAAGGTTTAAGCTCGGGGCATGAACACGCCTATCGCCACGTCATTTTCTGTTGGTTCGATGAGTGGCGTTTTTCCCGAGGTAGCGACGGACATCGGCATTGAGGGCATGACCTGCGCCTCTTGTGTGGGGCGCGTCGAGCGGGCGCTGAAAAAAGTACCTGGCGTGCTGGAGGCCACGGTTAACCTGGCTACCGAGTCCGCTCGCGTGCGTTATGCCTCCCCCGCCGCCAC
>Ga0164295_10002049_pt1 | contig 16746 bp, 10 predicted proteins | sample GEODES006metaG_FD_111798 | JGI IMG/M metagenome (GOLD analysis project Ga0164295, IMG submission 111798) | Oligotrophic lake water microbial communities from Sparkling Lake, Wisconsin, USA - GEODES006 metaG | ecosystem: Environmental > Aquatic > Freshwater > Lake | place: USA: Sparkling Lake... | reverse complement strand
CCCGAACCATCGAAGTCGAGATGCGCGACACCATGCGTTTCACCCCCGCCGAGATCCAGGTGAGTCCAAACGAAACCATCCGGTTTGTGGTCAGAAATCTAGGCAAGTCGAGACATGAGATGGTTCTCGGAAAGGACCAGGCCCTGAAAGCGCACAATGAAGAGATGAAAAAAGCCCCGGAGATGGTTCATGCCGACAAAAACTCGGTGACGGTCATGCCGGGGCAGGTTGGCGAGATTGTTTGGACGTTTACCAGAGCGGGTACGGTCAATTTTGCCTGCCTACAACCGGGGCATTATGACGCGGGGATGAAGGGCAGGATTCTCGTTGGGAAAAAATCGGCCAATCAAGAAAATCATCCCGGACATAAACATTAACGCCCTCTAAAGACGCGATGTCTGTTTTTCGTTTTTGAACTTGACCTGGGCGAAGGTTCTGCTCTAGTCGCCGATTCACCCACCTGTCACGGGTGGTAATAAGACTTGGCCGGCGGCGATCGGCAATGAGAGAATCCAAAGTCCGATGGTAGTCAGGATGACCATCAGGATCAACATGGGAAGTTGACTCAGTGCTGCCTCGCGCCTCGATGAAAAAATCTTGAGAGCTTCGAGATGCGATAGGTAGACACTCAAAATATGGCCAACCAGAATCAGACCTACTTGAGTATGCCAAATGGTGCCTGCTTCGAGCAAAATTGGCGCGTCGTACCAACCGCTCGTGCCGAAAAGATCCCAGCCCAAGCCTAATGGATCGGAGAGCAACGGTAAAATGGCAGGACCCTGCAGAATGGCCAGCGTAAAGTAGTGGGTCAGATTGTAGACAAATGCAATTGGTATCAAAGTAAAAGCAAACCGAAGGGCAAGGCTGGATGTATCGACTGGTGTTCGAACGAAAAATCGAATCATAGCCACAAAGCCCAGATAGATCGCCAGGTATACAAATGGCGAGATGACCATCATCAGTCGCTGCCAGTAATAGTAATATTCGACGAGAATCAAATATTGACCAGGCTGCCCCACACCAATAAATTTCGCCAAAAAAGGATAAATCTGTTTCCAAAAAATCCCGACCCACGGCACCGTCTCATGGATGCCGTCGTAGGCTGTCGATGAAAGCATGAACAGCACAAAAATCAGCAGACTTGGATGGTCTGGGCGTTCCGTCAAAATCCCAAATGACGGGGGCCTTAAAATGATTTCAGGTCCTTGGCGATTTTCCGGACATCTGTATTCTAGCGGCGATAATTTCCCGATCAGGCGAAAAAATATCGCGAGAAAGTCTCCGTATTGGAACCAAGCGTCGCGACCCACTAACCATGCTGCTACGAGACTGATGAGTACATAGCAAGACAAGATAATGGCTAACTCTTTAGGCGTCGCTTGTCCGAAGAGTTCAATCCAGATGAAGACGATATAAAGCGCTACAGCCGGGTAATACCCAAAATGTTGCGGGTACCGGATCAAGCCTTTGAACAATCGTGGCTTTATGGTTTCGATCCCGTCAAAGAGAATTAGGATTGGATTGATGAATCGGTAAACGTCGCCAACGACTGCAGTTAAATAGGCGAATGCCAGAACAAAGACAATCCAGAAAAATGTGATGCTGAAGTTTTGAGCCGCAACCGTGGTACCCAAAAATCCACTCAAAATAGTTAAAACCAGGGCGCCCAGGCTGAGCGACCGAACCGCTCTCTGTGCGACTGGGTTGATCAGCCATCTGACCAGTGGGTGCCGGGTAATGACGAGGTGGGTTTGCGCACTGCTACCTGCGTCCGCCCTCACGAGATAACCGACGACGGCAAAGGATGCCAACAGGGCAGCCGTAGCCCCATAGGCATAGAGCCAGAGCGGGACCGGCAGGTTGTAGGGCGCCTGCATGACATGCGCAGTCGCCGGCGAGTTCCAGCCGAGCAGGAGTGTCAATAGGGCAGGCGCCTCTTGCCGCCAGCCTGACCAGTATGTGCGGGTCATCACACTATCGCGGATAGACTTCAATCGCGCCGAGCTCTGCCTTCGCGTGATGCAATTCGAAACCGAAGCGCCCTGTCTTGGACGCCTTGAACTCGAGCGAAGCCTCGGTGCCCGCTCGGAGTTGCGCTTTCAGGTTGTAGCCGTGCAAGTGAAGTTCATCGGGCACGTTCGAACTGAATCGAAGCCGCACTTTATCCCCCTGATGCACTTTGACCACAGTGGGACCCGAGATCAGTTTTCCATTCTGAATCTCGAATTCGAAACTCTCGGTTGCCGGTGTCTGCTCGGGAGCTTTGGGTGCCTCTGCTGTTGTGCTCATCACGGCGGTTGCAAGGCCCGGCGCAGCGGTGTCCGCTGACTGTGCGGTAGAGGGTGGGTTCGGGGTGCGCTCGGGCTCTGGTTGGCTGGGCCTGAAAAGCACGAATAAGCCACCTAGGAGGGCTGCAAGACCGAAGATGCCAGCGTAGCGTTTCATGCTCTCGTTTTCCGTCCCAAGGTTTCGCTTGAGTTCCCGTACTTTTGCCGCGGTTGACGCAGCGGGTTTTCCAAGCGTGTCAGCAGTTGGTTATCCAAGCCTGTCATTTTGGATCTGTCTTTCGATTCGGAGGTATTCTCCCCCATTAATGCGCGCTGTTGCTCATGGGTCCCGATCAAAATCAGGACCGGCGAAAGGTGGTTTCGGCCATAAATTACGCTTCGTTAGTTCCCCGCCCGAACCGGTTTTGCAGTTCGTGGCGACATCCTTACCAAGACAATGTTAATGAGAACGACAAGAAACTGGCTCATTCTTGTGCTCCTGGCGGTCAATCTGCCGGCACTCGCGTTCGAGCGGGATGTGCACTTTGGATTGACCAAGTGGTTGGCCATTCAGGCGGGTTTCGCGGTTCCTGAAGCCGATGCGATTGCAACGGGCAACCAACGGGTGGATTCCGGTGGCATGCAGTTCATGGAGTCCGCGCCGATCTACGCCTGTCTCAAGAAAGATCTCGAAAGTGCCGCAGATGTGGCGCGCCATCATCACCCACACGGGGGCACATTGCCAGCCGCCCCAGGTCAGCGCGCCGTCGAGGCAGCCAGCTCTGCGGCGCAGGCGGCCGCGGACCGCGCTGTGCGCGACTCGGTCAAGCAGGCTCCAGCTCTATTGATTCATTTTGGCGAGGCCTTGCACAGTCTCCAGGATTCCTGGTCCCATCAAGGGGTTGGCGAACCGCCGCGCCAACTCGTGGCGAACCTGGCGTGCGATACCTCGCTTATGTGGACTCATCCGGCGAGTCGGGGTGGGGCGAACAGCCATCGGCCGGACCTGACCCGCGACTGGCCCGCTGATACGCTCGCCATGGCGAAAGCGACCTATGCCTCGCTACAGCAATATCCGCAAATTTTGGGGGTCAAACGCAGCCCGAAAGCGTGGTCCGATCTGGTGCCAGCGGTAAAGGATTTCGCCCGCGCGTCGAGTAAATCTCAAAAGCACGATTGGTTCGTCGCTCAGGGTATTTCGGACACCGCCTTTCTGGAGGGGATCTCGCTACCCGACGGCAAAAAGGTTTTTGATGCCCGATGGACCGGTCATAAACTTCCGCAACTCGCCAGTCTTGTTTCGACCCAGCACAAGGTCGAACCGGCCTTACTCGATTTTTTTAACCGATTTTTTGCCCAGTGGTTAATTACCAAGGATTTCAACGCGCTCGCGGCGGATTTTGGAGCTCGAGCTGGCGCACCTGGTTTGTCGACGCAGACTGCGATCAGTCAGGCGGACCTGATTGCCCGCCTGACTGCTTGGCGTCTTCGAGATCATGGCCAGTCCGTTGCGCTGATTCATGCCAGCGAGCCGTTGTCGGCAGAACAACGAAAGGCGATCGCCACAGTCGCGCAATCTGAGCAGGGTCTAATCCAGCATGCGGTGGCAACCGATGCATTGTTCCCGATGATGGTGAAAACGCCTGAACCAGTGCCGATCTCAGGATTTCTCATTTTTCTGGTCAGCGGTACGGACGCCGCCCCAGAAAAGGCTGTCGCAGTCACGAAATTTCGACATGCTCCCTACGACACTGTGCTCGTCTCGGCGGTGCGTGTCGATGGCCGCTGGGGAATTGTGGGCATTGATTCGATCGTGGAGCACTGATGTCGGTCCGGGGGCAAGCGGGGCGTCCCGGGGCGATGGCGGGTATGTTCGCGGTCCTGACCTTGCTTGCTGCCTGTGCACCCCGGCCGCCTGATTTATCGGGGGTCTGGAAAAACAATCATGCGACCTTGACAATCACTCAGGACGGTAAGTCTTATCAGATTCTGGTGACCGACCCGCAGGGCCTGCTGGGGGGTGCTTATCAGGGAATTTTCGAGCGCGCCAGGCTTACCATGACCGGACCAATGGCGAGCTTGTGTGGGCCGTCAAAATACGAAGAACGCGAAACGACGCTGTACTTCTGTAACGAGCCCTACCATCGGGTCAAGCCGCCGGGCTGACGATTATCTTTTCATTGGGTCGGTCCGGTTTTCGGGCCGACTTACTCGAGTGTGGCCGGCGGGGGCGTCCCATGTTTTTTGACATGGGCCTCGTAGTTCTCTCTTGCCTTTCGGGCCAGGTCTTCCGCGCGATCCGTCGGGACGAGATGGTTCAACTGAGGGGACTCCTTCGGCTGCTGCGGCGCTTCCTTTTTTTCCACGGGTGTTGTCGGAACTCCGGTTTTCTGGCCGCTTGCTAATACCCAGACCTTAACGATCCGGTATTGGCCCGGGCAATTCGGATCACTACGCTGCGAAATCAGCAGGCTATGAGTTCGCGAAAGTCGGGCGAGGAGTTGCGGCGCCTGGTTTCGCGCCTTGATGGTGATTATGGGGTCATCCGCACTGGCAAAGTGCAAGTCGAATTTGAGTGTCTCGGCCATGCGCTTCATGACGTCCGACAGCTTCGCATCCCTGATATTCAGGTCGACGCCAAAGTTGCAATCGCCCTGGGTGATGCTGATTTGTTCGGCATTTCCATGCGGTATTGCACAGAAAATAAGCAATATCAGGGCCGTTTTGCACCAAAATCGGCCCCCATTGGCAACTTTCAAGAAATATTTCTGTAAGGAAGGTTGCAATTTGAAGTCGTTCCGTAGATTATTTGGAAGAGATGCCCGTACTGGAGCACGAAAAAGCCTCCGACGGTGCATCGTGAATTCCAGCGAATAGTTGGGGGTTCGAGTGTCCAGTGAGTGGCGATCGAATCGAGAGCGATTCAGAATGTAAAAAAGGGGGAGACATGGCGAGTAAGTATTTGAGACGCATTTTGCCCAATGGGCTTGCTGTTGGCGTTGCGGCACCCTTGGTTCTCGTACTTGCCGGTTGCTTGGACAGCGGTAGTAGTCCCGCTCCGGTTGTCGACTCGAGCTCGCCCACGCTTGCGGTTGCCAAAGCCGTTTGCGGGACCGGGGACACCCCTGAGCCTGATTTGCAGGGCCAAGTCTCTGCAGCCGCCCGTGCAGCTGGATTCAAGGGCTACAGCTGCAATCTTTCTCTCATCGGACAGTCGAAAGGCGATGGGGGGAGTTGGCAGGCTGCTTACTTCCAGGATAAAGCTGGCCGTAACTGCGCCTATTACGACACTGCGTCTCCAAGTAACTCGCTCCCCAACCGCGCCCATATGGGAGTTGCGGTCGTCGATGCGACCAACTTGGCTAAACCGATCCAGACTGCGTGGCTCGAGACGACTGCCATGCTCGACCCTTGGGAATCTCTCAAAGTCAACGAGCGTCGTCAGATGCTCGCTGGCGTGGCGGCGAACAACGGTAATGGCGGACCCCAGATTGATATCTACGATCTTTCAGGCGACTGCCGATATCCTCAACTCTTGACTGGTGCCGCCGTTGGCTTGAACGACAATACTGGCCAGCAGGTCATCGCGGATGTCCGGGGGCACGAAGGGAACTGGGCGCCTGACGGGCTCACTTACTATGCGGCCAGCTTGTCATACGGTTATATCTACCCGATCGACACGAGCAATCCGACGAAGCCAAAGTTGCTCGCTCAGTACTTCACCGCACCCGGACGGGTCCATGGTTTGAATATCAGCGATGACGGCAACCGCGCCTACGTCGCCATTCTGGGCCAGGGTCTAGCCACGACGGCAACCTCTCCATTGCCCAACGGTGGGTACCTTACCCGAGTCGCTGGTGGCCCACCGAACAACGGGCTGCAGATCTTGGATACGAGTGAGGTCCAGGCCCGTAAGCCGAATCCGCAGATGAAAGTGATCAGCACCTTGACCTGGGACGATGGCGGGGGCGCTCAACATGCGATCAACGTCGTGATCAATGGCAAGCCTTACGTGATCCACGCGGACGAAGCGGGATCGGGTGGCAACTCTGCCGCTGGATGGGATGCGGCTTGCAAAGCTGGGTTACCGGCATGGCAATTTGCGCGGATCATCGATATCTCGGATGAAACCAAGCCGAAGGTTGCCTCCAAGCTGATGCTGGAAGCGTACGATCCGAAGAACTGCGACAAGGTCAAACCGGATCTCGCCGGACTGTCGAGCTTCACCTACGGCGCCCACTACTGCAGCGTTGACAACCGCAAGAACGCCACGACCCTTGCTTGCGGCTACTTCAACTCTGGCGTTCGGGTCTTTGACATCCGCGACCCGCTCAAGCCTAAGGAAATCGCTTACTTCAATCCAGCCGGCACGACCACGCCGAGTGGCGGTTCCAACCACCTTCGCGCTTCGAATGGCGCGGTCGGAACGGGGGGATGGGCGCCAGGCAGTCCGGACTGGTGTTCAGCGCAGGTTCGTCTCGATGTCGCAACGGCTTCGCTCCAAACCATGTGTCAGGACAACGGATTTATTTCTCTGAAATTCCGTGAAGGGGTCTGGCCATTTCCGACCAGCAGCACCCCGCCTGGGATGCAGAACTGACAACGTCGGAAGCCCCGGTTTCCAACCTCTCTCAAATTCTGTAAGCCCTCGGCTAGAACAGTGCCTCCCCCGACGATTCCGTCGGGGATTCAGGCGAGCTTCCCTTTTATCTGCGACAAAATAATCAATTGGAGACAACCATGAAGAGGGATCAACGGCGGTGGCATTTTGCAGCCAACCGAAAAATCTATTCCTTAGTGGGTTTGACGTTCGGTGCAGCAGCGGTTCTGTCAGCCTGCGGCGGGGGCGATTCAACACCAGTGATCACGCCAGCAGCGGTTGCGCCGGTCGATCCGTTGTCTTTTCTTCTGACTGGGTATACACCCCCGGTCGTTCCAGCGGCGAAAACTGCCATCGTGGCGCCTGAGTTCACAGGCTTTTGCCCAATCACCACCTCTTCGATTGATTCGATGGTTACTCGTGGCAAAGGAGTCGCCTTCAATGGCGCCACCTTCGGATCCGTGGGTACTTACACCTACATTCTGGCCGAAGCCACCGGTAAGGTCTCGGCCAAAGATCCCTGTGCCGCGACGATCGTTGACCTTAAGAACTCGGGCGACGCAAACGGCGTCGTGACTTACAAATTCGACGTCATCATTCTGACGCCGACCGATGCGACAAAGTCCAACGGGACGCTGTTGTATGAAGTGCATAACCGCACCAGCACCCCGTCTTTTGGCGCCTTGATGGATTCGGGCGGTTCCAACCTGTTTGACAGTACCAAACCGGTGGTTCCGGCTGCGGCAACTGGTGTCGTGACGGGAACGGGTTCGGGTAACGGTTTCCTGATGTCGCAAGGGACGACCATTGTCTGGTCGGGCTGGCAGGGGGATCGCCCCTCAACCCTGAACGTGGCCAGTGCTGCGATCAGCGCCACCCAAAAATGGTACGGACCTGGCATGACGCTGCCAGTCGCGAAGGACCCAACTACCGGCGCGAGGATTACGGGAACCGTCCAGGATGAGTTTATTGCTGACTCTGCCGGGACCACTCTCATCGGCGGAACCTACTACCCGCGCGTCTCTGGCACTGCGGCTACGTTGACGATTCGGAAGACCCCGACCTCAGCGCCGATCGAAGTAAATTCTTCATATTGGACGTATACGGCCGGATCGGGCACCGCCGAGGGCGGGAACGGTACCGCGAATGGTTTTGGGTTTGTCACAATCGACCGCACAAAAGTGGTGGCTGACCCCGCTCTGGCAGCCGCATTGGACGCGGGCGTGGATAACGGCTCGATCTACCACTTCAATTACACCGCCGGCGATCCAAAGCCGATGGGCTTGGGCTTTTTGGGGATTCGCGACCTGGTTACTTACTTACGTTACGGTACCAAGGACACCGCAGGCAATGCCAATCCAGTAGCAGGGCTCGTGAAGGTCACGCTCGGCACCGGTATTTCGCAGTCAGGCCGGGTTATCCGGGATTTCCTCTGGCAGGGGTTTAACGCAGCGGACAAGCGGCTGTTGGCAAACGGCGGTAGCTCGCCCGCGGTCACACAGTCCTATGCCTTTGACATCTTTACGGGAAAACGCGTTCTCGCCGATGTACCTTTCAGCCCAGTCTTCGATGGCCTATTGCCTCTCGTGGGCGGATCGCGCAGGACTTACACAAACTATCGCTGGGCAAAACCAGGCGACTATTCGCGCCAACATGAGCAGCACTACACCCCTGGCGATCAGTTCCCGTTCGCGTTCAATACCATCACCGATCCGCTGACCGGTAAAGTCGACGGCTTGCTCAAGAAGTGTCTCGAATTCAACACTTGTCCAAAGGTCTACCACTACGACAGTCCGATCGAATTCGGCGGCGCTCGGGCGTCCCTGGTCAATGTCGATCTGGCGGGCAAGGACTTGACGCCACCGGCCAACGTGCGTTTGATCTATGCGCCGGGCACTTCGCACGGTCCGTCTCAGTTAGCCAATAATGCGAATTCACAGCCGGATTACACCGTGGATCGCTCGATTTCGGCTACTGGGGCTTCAACCTCGCCCGGCGCTCTCGTGGCCAGTACGGCACTGTATCGGGCCTTGCTCGTTAATCTCGAGGGGTTCGTCCGCGGTACTGCGACACCGGTAGCCAACAGCTGGCCGAGCGTTGTGGCCGGTACGATGGCGGTCCCAACGACGGCACCTGCAAGTTTGGGTTCACCCGACCTTTCAGCAATCGGTTTGGGCTTTAACGGTGTCCTCAATACGCTCAGTGTGAACGACGAGAGTGTGATCCCGTCCAAACCGTCCACCCAACTGTATACGGTTTATCTGCCGACGACGGACGCTCAAGGCAATGAACGAGCGGGTATCAAGATGCCCGATATCGACGTACCGCTCGCGACCTTCAAAGGCTACAACATTCGGAGGTCGGGATTTGTTGCGGGTGACCAGAACGGCCTTTCAAGTTCGCAACTGGCCTTCGCACTGACGACGGCGACCAAGAAGGCGGGCGATCCGCGCAAGAGTGTTGCTGAACTCTACCCAACCAAAGCGGCCTACCTCGCGGCCTGGAACGCTTCGGTGGATGCACTGGCTGCGAAGGGCCTTTTGCTACCGGATGATGTTGCGGCTTACAAAAACCGCGGTGTCATGCAGACGCTTCAGGCGAACTTCGCGACCTTGCCTTAAGTCGAAACAGGCGTGTCGACCCGCTGGGGCCCTGACTGGGCCTCAGCGGCACCTCCAGGTGGATTGGAGGTTTTTACCGCCAGGGTCCCATGTTTGGACCGATCGATCCGACTTTGAAACGAAATCCGTTTCTGACCCTCTCTGGATTGCTGGCACTTTCTCTGGTGCTTCAGTCTTGTAATCGGGATGTTCAGCCTTCTGCATCCACGACGAAGCCTGCGTTGACCGCACCCGCAGAGGTCGCGGGGGTTCCTCGGGCGGAGGATTTATTCATTGATGCAACGGAATCCAGTCAAGTTGGATTCAGGCATGTCAACGGGATGACGGGAGAGTTCTATTACCCCGAGGTGATCGGCGCCGGCGTCGCGCTGTTTGACTACGACAATGACGGCAAGCTGGATCTGCTGGCACTTCAGGGCACGCCGTTGGTACCCGGTAAATCAACTACGGGTGAATCAGGCACCTGCGTCGCGAAACTCTTTCGCAACGACCTCGTGACGGATTCAGCTGGGAAGTCGCTGGTCAAGTTCACCGACGTCACCCAGGCATCAGGGCTCTGTACCCATGGGTATGGCATGGGAGTTTCGGTCGGTGATATCGATAACGACGGCTTTCCCGATGTCTTTGTGACTAATTTTGGCGCCCCCAATCAGTTGTTTCGCAATAAGGGGAACGGCACATTTATCGACATCACCAAGGCCGCTGGCGTTGCCGGGAATGGGCATTGGGGAAGTAGCTCAACGATTTTCGACTTTGATCGGGACGGTTTGCTGGACATCTTTGTTGCCAATTACGTTGACTATCGTCTGGAGAAGAATTTTAAGTGTTACGCCAGCACGAGTGCCCGTGATTACTGCGCGCCGTCTGCGTACAAGCCAGTTCCCGGGATTCTGTACCGCAATCGGGGGAACGCGACCTTCGAGGATGTTTCAAAAAAATCCGGGATTACCCAGGCGTTTGGTGCGGGCTTGGGCGTGATGGCCGTTGACCTCAACGGGGACTTTTGGCCAGACCTGTATGTGGCCAACGACGGTAATCCGAATCAACTTTGGATTAATCAGAAAAACGGCTCCTTCAAAAACGAGGCTGCGCTTCGAGGCGCAGCTGTCAACGCCGATGGGGTGCCCGAAGCGGGAATGGGGATGGACATCGCCGACTTCAATGGCGATGGAACCGACGATATTTTTCTAACCCATCTGACGCGAGAAAAGAGCACGTTGTTTGTGAATCGTGGTGACGGCTATTTTGAGGATCGCAGCGTCGAGACTGGGGTGGCCGCGCCGAGCATTCCCTACACGGGTTTTGGCACCCTCTTTTTTGACTACGATAACGACGGTTGGCTCGATATTGTTGCGGTCAATGGGGCGGTACACAACATTGAAGAATTGCGCAGCGCAGGAGATCCTCACCCCTTGCATCAAAAAAAACAGCTATTTCATAACCTGGGTAATGGCCGCTTCGCGGAGGCCACGGCCGGTGCCGGCAAGGTCTTCGGTTTATCCGAAGTCGGCCGCGGACTGGCAAGCGGTGATCTCGACAATGACGGCAGCGTTGACCTGGTGGTGAACAATAACAACGGCCGATTGCGGATCATCTTGAACCGAGCTGGACTTAATCGACCCTGGATTGGGCTTCGGCTATTGAGTGGCAAGCGCGACGCTTACGGTGCAAAGGTTCAGATCAAACGGGAGGGCCTGGCGGAGATCTGGCGACGGGTGCGCCCGGATGGCAGTTATCTTTCTGCGAATGATCCACGGATCGTTGTTGGTCTTGGCAGCAGTCCGGCGATCGATGCGCTGATCGTTCACTGGCCGGATGGGAAGGCGGAGCAGTTCGACCGCCCGGAGCCTAAGCGCTACACCACGCTTGTTCAGGGACAGGGGCGCAGGGTGGTTACCCCATGAATGTCGGGCCAAGATCTGCTCCCGCGAATCGCTGCGTAACGCGTGCGCTCCCGCCTTACCTGGCAACGCAACGATCCTGGTGGCTGGGGGTTCTGGTGGCGTTGGCGGTCATGGGGTGCAGCGACCCAAAGGTCGAACTAGTACCGATGACGATGCCAGATTCCAGTGCCTTTGAGCCCTCGGTTCGTAACAAGCTTGAGAGCGTCAAGGCCAAACTCGATCAGATTTCGGCAACCAAGCCCAGCAACGAGGTCCTGGGCAGGGCCTATGGTGAACTGGCCATGGCTTTTCATGCGCAGGACTTGGTCCAGCCAGCGGAGAGGGCCTATGCCAATGCTCGCAAACTCGCCCCGAAAGAGATCCGCTGGCCCTATTTGCAAGGCCATCTGTTCAACGATGCCAGTCGAGTCCCTGAGGCGCTTGAAGCATTCGAGGCGGCGCGGGCGATTCAGTCGAAGGACTTACCAACCCTTGTTTCATTAGGGCAGTCCTACCTGCAAATGGGCAAGCTCGAGCCCGCACAAAAAGCTTACGAAGAGGCCAATCAGGTTAAAGCCGGGCAGGCCACCGCACAGGTCGGTCTCGCTAAACTCGCGATGATCCGCAAGGACTATCCCAAGGCGATTGAGCATTTCGAGGAGGCCATCAAGCTGTGGCCCAACGGGCTGCACTTGTATCAACCACTGGCCATCGCTTATCGGGGTTCAGGCGACGCAGCGAAAGCCGAGCAAAGCCTTGCGCGTTTCGATCCGCGCGGGGTTGACCCGAGTGTGTCCGATCCGGCCGCCGATGCGCTGGCGGCTGAGGTGGTGGCTTCCAAGGTGCTTCTGCGCCGCGGACAACGGGAAGGTAAGGTCGGGCGATTCGATCTCGCAGAGGTCGCGTTTCGCGCGGCGACCGTTGCCGACCCCAGCAACGCGGAAGCCTTTGCTAATCTGGGTATTTCGCTTGCCAACCTCGGGCGTATCGAAGAGGCGCAAAAGGTTCTGGTTCGTTCACTCGAGATGGACGACTCGATCGCCCTGGCCAACCTGAGTCTGGCGGTGCTCTTCGATCGCCAGGGTCAGGATGGCCCAGCTGAAAAAGCCTATTCAGCCGCGATCCGCCTTGACCCGGAAAACACACAGGCCTGCGTCTATCTCGGCGATTTGTACATGCGAACGGGGCGTGTTCAGGAGGCGATTGATCGGTACGCCCAGGCGCTGTCCCGATCCCCTGGTTCCCCGCGGGTGCAGATTTCGCAAGCCCTGGCCTTCATCAAGGCAGGCCGATTTTCAGATGCCCGGAAGACACTGGAGCCGCTCGTTGAGAGTTCGACTCCGAGCGGCGAAGCGATGAATCTGCTGGCAAGGATCCTGGCGACTTCGACCGATACGAGCCTACGTAACGGCACCCGCGCTCTGATCCTGTCCAAAACGCTCTTTCAAAAAGCGCCGAGTCCAACGGTCGGGCAAACGCTTGCGATGGCACTCGCAGAGACTGGTGATTTCGAGGCTGCGAAAACGCTTCAGGGCCAGACGATTGCCTACTATGAGCGCACAAAGGCGCCTGTTGACCTAGATTTCCTTAAGCGCAATCTTGACCGCTTCGTTCAGGGTCGAGCCGTCCGGGAGGGGTGGTCGTCTTCGGACCCGATTTTTTCGCCGCGCAGTCCGGCTGCTGCGTTGACAAAGTCGTCAGCAGCCTCCTGACGGCTGTGTGATTCTCCGACAAAGTCGCGCATCGCCACTATGCTCGAATCAAGCAGCCGCCCATCCTCTCAACAGCCTGCCACCCGTGGTTTTCAGCCGCGGCGGTCGTTGCTGGTCGGCCTTGTGCTGTTCGTGCTCGCCGTCGCAGGCGGTATTTTTTTTCTGCGTGGCAGAGAGGCTCCGAGCCCGCCATTTGACATGCGTGGGGCCTTGGCTGCGTTACAGCAAGCGGAAGGCGTCTGGGACAATCCCTGGGATAAGCAGTCAGAAAAAATCTCCGCCCTCAAGGGTTTGATTGCTCAGGCCACGGATCCCGTTCAGAAGTTTCAGTTGTCACGCGAACTGGCCCAGCGTTACGTTTTTGCGGGAGCCAGCGAAGCGGCCATTGCTCTTCTGGAAACACTGCAGGGTGAGGTTGGCAAGTCGTTGCCGCAGACCGTTGCCGAGACCATCAAAGCGGACCTCGCCTTTGCCTACTTTCGGATGGGTGAAAACAAGAACTGCAACTGGAATCCCAATCCCGATTCTTGCCTGTTCCCGATCGAGCGTGACGGGCAGCATCGTCAACAGACGGGTGCTTTGGAGGCGGCAAGCCGCTACGCTGAACTTCTCGCCGATCCCAAGACCAACGCCGAGAATGCGCTCGTTTATCGCTGGCTGCTCAATATCAGTCACATGGTGCTGGGTTCCTACCCTGGCAAGGTGCCAAAGCAATGGGTCATTGATCCAAATACGTTCAAGTCCGATTACGAAATCGGGCGCTTTCGCGACGTAGCCACAAGTCGAGGGATTGTGGAATTTGGTGCCGCCGGTGGCGTCATCCTCGAAGATTTTGACAATGATGGCGATCTCGATCTGATGATTTCCCACATGGGGATCGGCGATCAGATCGAGTTTTTTCGAAACAAAGGCGATGGAACGTTCGCCCGCGAGACTGAGTCCGCTGGCCTCAAGGGGATATTGGGTGGACTCAATATGGTCCAGGCCGACTATGACAATGACGGTTGTATCGATGCGCTCGTTCTGCGCGGCGCCTGGCTTCATGACAAGGGTCGGTTTCCGCCTTCGTTGTTGCGCAATAACTGCGATGGCACCTTTACCGATGTGACAGCAAAGGCGGGTCTGCTTTATTACTACCCAACCCATACGGCTGCCTGGGCCGATGTCAACAACGACGGTCTGCTGGATCTGTTTGTTGGTCATGAAATCGAGCGATCCAAGATTCAATGGCCAGCCGACACCAAGAACTTTGAACTGTTTCTGAACAACGGTAACGGCACCTTTCGGGAGGTCGGGGCGCTATCGGGTATTGCACTCAAGGGTTTCCTGAAGGGAGCCGTCTGGGCTGATTACGATAATGATGGCCGACAGGACCTTTATGTCACCTCCTGGGGCGGCGGCAACCATCTTCTGCGTAATCGGGAGACCGATCGGAATGGTGTCCCACAGTTCGAAGATGTGACTCAGTCTGCTGGTGTGGCAGAACCTGCACGGAGCTTCACTACCTGGTTTTTTGATTACAACAACGACGGATGGCCTGATCTCTTTGTCAGCGGTTATTCGGCAACCCTGGCCAATATCGTTCGGGAATATCTTGGCAACGCAAGCGAGGCGGTTGGGGAGCGCTCCAGGCTTTATCGCAACAATCGTGATGGCACATTCACCGATGTCTCCAAGGAGGTCAGGCTCGACAAGTTGTTGTTAACAATGGGCGCCAATTTCGGCGATCTGGATAACGACGGATGGCTGGATTTCTATCTCGGCACCGGTGACCCGAACTTGACGACCCTCATTCCGAACCGGATGTTTCGCAACGATGCCGGAAAATCGTTTCAGGATGTCACCACATCAGGTGGTTTCGGTCATTTGCAGAAGGGGCATGCCGTTGCCTTTGGTGACATTGATGGCAGCGGTCATCAGGATGTATTCGCGGTCATTGGTGGCGTGTTTCCAGTCGACAAATTCTGGAGTGCTTTCTTTAAAAACCCCGGGCATGGCAATCACTGGGTGAAGTTGCGGCTCAAGGGAAAAACCAGCAACCGCTTCGCCGTCGGTGCAAGAATCCAGGTCGATGTAAGTGAGGCCTCGGGCGCGTCGCGCGCGGTACATCGCGATGTAACAAGTGGCGGTAGTTTCGGTGCGTCCAGCTTGCGCCCCCACATCGGTCTGGGTCAGGGCAATCAAATCGATCAGATCCGGATTCGATGGCCGGGGAGCGGCTTGGTTCAGGAGTTCAAGGGGCCGTTCGAAGTCGATCGGATTTATGAAATCTCCGAAGGCGTCAGCGCCTTGAAACCCATCGCAGCCAAATGACCTCTCTGAGACGCAAAATATGAACGACTCTTTGAACGACTCATCATTGCCTAAACGTTCAGGTCGCTTGGCATTTCCGCGGCCGCTCGCCTTCTGGCTTGGCACTCTGGCTGTGACTGTGGGCGCGGCCTGTCACCTGCCGATGTATCTAATGGGCCAGGATATGGGGTATCAGTTGGTGGGCATGCCGATGGACGCTCCCATGATGCTGGGTATGCTCGCGATCGTCCTTGGCCTTGGGGCGTGTCTCTATGGACTTCTACCGCCAGCAGTCACCGGCATGAAGGAGGGCACACATTCCTTCGAGATCCAGACGATGGATGAGGCCAAGCTCAGCCCGGCCCACATTGGCTTACTGTTGACAATGTCCGTTGCCGTCACCATCGACATCATGAAACCCACGGCATTGGCCTTCGTGATGCCGGGGATGACGATCGAATATAACCTTCTGTCGCCCCTGAATCCGGGTGGGACCACGCCGGCTGCCTGGGTCGCTTTGTCGGGTATCACCGGTACGGTTCTGGGTTCCTTCCTCTGGGGTTGGTTGGGAGACCGGATCGGTCGGCGCGGATCGATTCTTTTCGCCGGCATTGGATTTATCGGGACATCAATTTGTGGTGCGATGCCCGACTTCTGGTGGAACGTTGCGATGTGTTTTCTGATGGGTTTGACAGTCGGGGGGATGCTGCCGATCTGCTATGCCCTGTTGGCTGAGACCATGCCCTCCCGACATCGTGGATTTCTGATGGTTCTGGTCGGTGCCGACATTGCCGGCGCCTATGTATTGACGAGCTGGCTTGCGGCCGCGATGGTCCCGACTTACAGCTGGCGCATTCTGTGGCTGATCGGTCTGCCGACGGGCGTGCTTTTTATTTTAATGAACCGCTGGATTCCTGAGTCCCCGCGATTTTTGTTATCGCAGGGCAGGGAATCCGAAGCCCGTGCGGTGATGGCGCGCTACGGCGCTAAGCTTGTGATGGTGCCTCGTCCAGAGCCCGTCCTCACCATTCGGCAGCCTGCCCGTTGGTTCGATCTGGCGAGCCCTCAACTGCTCGGCCCCACCTTGCTGGTTTCCTTTGTTGCCCTCGGTTCGGGTCTCGTATTGTTTGGTTTCAACCTGTGGATTCCGACAAATTTGCGCAAGATGGGATTCACTCAGGCCGATGAGATTTTACGTAATGCATCGATGATGGCGTTCCCGCTGACATTGTTGGTGGCTTGGCTCTACGGGTTCTGGAGCAGTAAGAAGACGTTGATACTGCTGGTCGGACTCACCTCGGCGGCGCTATTTGGATTCGTCTTTTTCAGCGATCAGCTTGCACAGAATCGGGCACTGCTCTATGTCCTGCT
>Ga0164295_10002048_pt1 | contig 16754 bp, 15 predicted proteins | sample GEODES006metaG_FD_111798 | JGI IMG/M metagenome (GOLD analysis project Ga0164295, IMG submission 111798) | Oligotrophic lake water microbial communities from Sparkling Lake, Wisconsin, USA - GEODES006 metaG | ecosystem: Environmental > Aquatic > Freshwater > Lake | place: USA: Sparkling Lake... | reverse complement strand
TTGTTGCCTTTGGCCGCCCCGGCGGCCCGTGCGCTGGGGCTGACCGACGGTGAGGTGGTGGAGGCCCTGGTGCAAACCCGCCCGAACGGTGACATGGCCTTGCTGCTGCGCGGTCGCATGCTGGAGTTGCCGCGCCCCTCGCCCTGGGCTGAAGGGGAAAAACTCTCGCTGCGGGTCCAGGCCTCGCCCAGCGGCCCCTGGAGTTTGCAGCTTTTGCCGGCCACCACGGCCCTGCCGGCGCTGACCGCCCCGGCCGACGCCGGCGTTTTCTTCTCGAAAGTGGCCAACTTGTTGTTTCGCCCGCCACTCGCGCAGGGCGTGAGTGAGATGTTTCGCCCCGGCACCTTGGACGCTATTTTGCAAAGCCTGCCGCGCCCCGACTTGCAGACTCAATGGCGCAGCATGCAGCTGTCCATGGCGCAGCTCACGCCGCAGGCTCTCAGCCAATTTGTGGCCGCCGGCATGGGTGCAGAGGCCTGGCTGGCGCGGGGTCTCGCACCGCCGGCCGATGACCCTAAACAACTGCTGCGCCGCCTGATGGCGGCCCTGGCCCGGGGTGATTCAGAGGAAAGTGCCGAGAAAGTCAGCAGCCTGCAGCGTGCCGTAGACGACCTGGAGTCCTTCCAGGTTCAGGCAGTGCAAGCCCATGCCCAGCGCGAGTTGCTCATGCGCATGGTTTTGCCTTTTCATGATGCTGAGCCGGTAGAGGTGGTTTTCAGGCGCGCGCCGCGTGACGGCGACAAGCCGCCGCCACTCACAGTCAATGTGCACTCGCGCAGCGATGCGCTGGGTGAAATCTGGCTCAAGACCGAGCTGCACGGCTCCGACCGGGTCGACCTGCACATGTGGGCTTTGCAGGCCGAAGTGGCCCGGCAGGCCAACGTCCGCTCTCCGGAGTTGCGCCAGCAACTCGCAGAGGCCGGGCTGGCCATGCAGAGCTTTCAAATTGTGCATGGCGCGCGGCCGGTGGAGCCCGGTCAGTGGCGCCCCAGCGGGCGCGGCATGGTGGTGGACGTTTCAGCATGAACCCGGTTCGTCAAGCCATTGCCCTCGAGTACGGCGCCCACGCAGTGCCCATGGTCACCGCCAAGGGCGACGGTGCTGTGGCCGACATGATTGTGGAAGAAGCCCGCAAGCAGGGCGTTTATGTCTCGCAAGACCCCCAGCTGCTGGCTTTGCTCAGCCGGCTCAATGTGGACGACGAGATACCCACAGAGCTCTACACCACCGTGGCCGTGATTTTGAGCTGGGTTTACTGGCTCAAGGGCATGCGCCCGGGGGACGAAAAAATGGCAGCCTACAGCCGCCCAGTGGTTGCTGCTCAGGCAGCACCGGCCGATCCTGCGACTTAAAAGAGAGCAGGGCTCAGGCGTCCTGGTAACCGCGCCCGCGTGAAAAACGGGCTACTTGACCCAGGCGGTCATAAACCTCGACGGTGCTGGTGGCCACGCTGGACTGCAGGCTTTGCAGCGTGCCGCGTATGGCTTCGAGTTTGCGCTCTATGAGCATGGCGTTGCGCCTGTGCAGGTCGCGGCATTCGGTCATGGCGGCCAGCAAGCCTTGCCAGTCGGGGTCTTTTTGCAAAACCTCCGCAGCAGGGCACAGGCCTGCGAGTTCGGCCAGCAAATCGGCTTTGCGGCCCTGAAGTTGTTCAAAACGGTCCAGGTCCTGCTTTTGCAAGGCCTCGAACTCCATTTCGAGAATTTGCGCCAACTCGCCGGCCATGGGCAAAGCGCGCACGGCGCGTGCCAGTTGCTCAGCTTTGGCTTGGTCAGTCACCTGCTCAGTCGTCAATCATTTTTTCGATGGCGACAAAACTCTCCGCGATGCGCTTGGCATCCAGGGGGTACTGGCCTTCTTGGATGGCTTTTTTGATCGAATCGACTTTGACACGGTCAAATTCGGGCTCGTTCATGGCTTTTTGAGCCACATTGCTCAAGCTCAGCGTGTCCGGGCCGGGGCGCACAGGGGCTTTGGGCGCCTGGGCTTGTTCCGGAGCGGCTTTGCTATCGGTGGATGCGGACTTTTTCTCGAGCTTTTCCAAAGCGTTGCGCACAGTCGGGTCAGACTGGGCTTGGCGGCCATATTGTGAAATTGCATCGGTCATAAAGCACTCTCTTTCTAGTAATGACAGTCACTTCAAAAGGACTGTGCATCTGTAGTATCGGCCGCTCTTTTGAGAACTTGAGGGCCTTTTGAAAAAAACCTCAAAATCCTTTAACAGCGTTCGGCCCCGTGACTGTACCCGTTAGTAATCGACCCGACTCCGTATTTTTCAAGCGGATTTGTTCACCCATTCGGCCATCTTGCAGCGCTTCGACACGGACGGTGATCTGAAAGCCCTTGTCCTGGCCCACCGACATGAGTGCGGATTGCCCTTGTTTGACCAATATTGCCCGCCGTATGTCACTACTTCGTATTACTTGGCCTGCCGGTAAATCACGGGCGGCTTCTCCATGAACAAGGTCTTGCAAGGACGACACCGCCTGCGGATCCAGTCCCTGGCTTGGGCGGCTGACTTCTTCGAGCATGGCCGGCTGCAACTGGGTGCCGCGCTGAATCAGGTGGCGGGTGATCACGGTGGTCCGGTTAACGGGTAGTGCAGCTTGAGCCGGTTTGGGCGCCTGTGCGGCCTGAGCCGCATTGGTTGCCGCAGGCACAGGCGTTGCGGGTGCTGCTGTTTGGACCCGCAGGTAAATCTGCCAGGCGGGCTGGGCGCAGCGCACCCGCACCGATTCACGCGAGGCAAAGGGCAGGTCTATCAACAGGGGTTGCGGGCACTCCTGGACATTGACCCGGGGGTCAATGGGCGCAATCTCAACTTTGGCAGGCTCTGTGTTCTGGCTTTGCCCCACCCACTGGCGCACTTGCATGAGCATTTTGTCTTTAGGCGATGCGTTGTCCGCAGCCGCTGCGCTGGGCGCAACGGGCGGTGCGGGCGGCACTTTGCCGGCCTGAGCCAAAGCCTGTCCGCTGACCAGGCAGGCGGCCAGCCAGACCAGCACCCCGGTCAAAGGGTGCCGGAAATTGACACTCAAAGGTCGGCACAGCACTTGCATGAATACAGTTAATTCGTTCAAAACGCTCATTAAGGTGTTGGTTTATTGACACCACAGAGGGTGCACAAAGACATTCTTGCAAGAAAGAGACCAAGTGGAAAAGATCGCTTTCAAGCCCGCAGCCCTTCAGGCTGTAACAACTCATTTTGACGCATGGGGAAAGCCCACGCGAGGAGACCGCCATGGGGCCTGATGACAAGATTCCAGCTTCTGCCGGCCAGGCAAGCTGGCAAGCCCATTTGCAAAGGGTGGCCGGCAATACGGCACGTCCCGGGCAAAGTGGCAAAACCGTAGAAGGCGCTGCGGGCCGCTTTGGCGCGGCGCTCAGCCAGGTTCGCTTGAGCGAGCCGCTGGCGCTGGCTTTGAACCAGACCAAGCAGATGACGCCCTCAGATTTCTCCGCTGCCGGGCTGAGCCCGGACCGTGGCCCGGCTGTTATTCATAAAGTCGTCTCCGGCGACACGCTCAGCGACATCGTCAAAGAGCATGCCCAGTCCATGGGGGTGCAGCTCAGCGGCTCACAAACCATGCGACTGGTGCAGCAAGTCGCTAGCGCCAACAAGATCGGCAACGTTAACCGCATTTTTCCAGGACAGCAGATCAACTTGAGCCAGCTCTCGCAGGATCTGGAGGCCGGCCGGGCAGGGCAGATGACCACCGTGGCCTTCCGTCCGCCGCCACCGGCAGCCACTGCTTTGCAAAGCTTTCAGGCCGCCGCTGTATCCGCTGCGCCGCAAGCCGCCAAAAGCGCGCCTGCACCGCTGCGCCATGAAGTGCTGGACAAAACACTCAACCGCGCCGTCAGCAAAGGCTTTATTCCCGCCAATGAAAAAGGTGATGTGCGCGACAAAATTCTGGAGCTGGCCAAAACCCATCGCTTCAACCCTGATGACTTTGCCCGCATGACCCTGATGGAGAGTGACGGCATGAACCCGCGCGCCTCCAACCAGCGCTGCCACGGCATCATTCAGTTTTGTGACGGCGCGGACCGCGGCGCTGCCAGTGCCGGTTATGCCGCCAACCCCAAAGCCATACTGGACTTGAGCGTTTACCAGCAGCTTCATCTGGTGGACAAATACTTTGACGATGTGGGCCTCAAAGGCAAAGGCCCCGCGGGGCTGGACGATCTTTACCTGTCGGTGTTAATGCCATCGGCCCGCAGCGAAACCCGCAGTGACGCGCCGCTGGCAGTCAATGGCACGCAAGCCAAGTCTCTGTATGAAGGGCGAGACACCAACGCGCCCATGACGCGACAGTCTATCTTGCAGGGCTTGTTCAAAAACGCCGCAGACCGTCTGGGCCTGAATAACCCGGCCAACAGCCGCCTGCAAACGATGCGCACCGCGGCCTACGACGAAAACAGCCCCCAAAGCGAGGCCGTCAGCAACCCGCTGCGCTGAGTTCGGGAAAGCGGCAAGGCAGCGGCAAGAGATTGCCGCTGCCTTGCCGCTTTTGCTTTGGCTTTTGAAATCGCTGCCTTCATTAGCGTCATTCCTGCGTTCATTACCGTCATTCCTGCGGAGGCAGGAATCCATGCCTTCAGCCGGGCAAGGCAAGGGCATGGATCCCCGCCTTCGCGAGGATGACGGAGTCGGGGCGGGCTTGGGGATGGATCCCCGCATTCGCGAGGTTGATTGAACGGACTGGCCAAGTCATTCAAATCAACATAAACGCCTTAAAAGCGGCAATCGCTGCGCTGGCATGCGATTTGCATCAACAAGCCTGAAGCCCCTTAAAAACGGCTGGATGTGTCAATAAACCGGCACGCAAAGATTTATCAACCCGCATCGGGTTGCCAAGGTGGAAAGGTCAGGCCATGAAAATTTTGGACAACGCACTGGGCGTACACGCCAAAGCGCTGAGCGCTCGCAGCGAGCGCCTGGAAGTGCTTGCGCGCAACATCGCCAATGCCGACACACCTAACTTTAAGGCCCGCGACTTTGACTTCAAGCAAGTGATGCGTGAAGTGCAGGACGAAGCCATGGTCACCACCCAGGCCGGCCACCTGTCGCAAGGCGAAAGCGGCCCCGTGGGACTGAAATACCGCACCCCTTTCAACACCGCATTTGACGGCAACACGGTCGAGTTGACTGTGGAGCAAGCGAAATACGGTCAATCCGCAGGTGAGTACCAAGCCACCCTTAATTTTCTTGAGCAACGCGTCAGTGGCATCCGCAAAGCCCTGCGCGGGGAGTAATCAACATGTCATTTGACAAAATTTTTGGTATTGCAGGTTCGGCGCTCAACGCGCAGTCCGTGCGCATGAACTTGACCGCCTCCAACCTGGCCAACGCCGGCACCGTCAGCGGCAGTGAGCAGGAGGCTTTTCGCGGCAAACGCCCGATTTTCAAAGCCATCCTAGAGCAGCAGGGACCCGGCCAGGTCGTTGACTACCAGGGCGGCGTGTCGATTGCTCAGATTCAAGACGACCCGACGCCCGTGCGCCGCGTCATGGACCCAGGCAACCCGGTGGCTGACAAAGAAGGCTATGTCTTCACCTCCAACGTCAATGAAATGGGTGAGATGGTGGACATGATGGCCGCCTCGCGCTCTTACCAGAACAACGTTGAAGTGATCAACACCGCGCGCCAGTTGATGATGCGCACCCTTGAAATCACCCGCTCCTAATAACTTTCAAAGTCACTGATCCCAACTTGGAAACAGCCATGAGCATCACCAGCAATCTCTCCAGCATCACGCGCGCCTCCGACGTCGCAGCCGCCAAGGCCGCGCCCAGCAAGGCTGCCAGCAACATGGGTCAGCAAGACTTTTTGAAGCTCTTCACCACCCAGTTGCAGAACCAGAATCCGCTGGACCCGACCAAAAACGAGGCTTTTGTGGCCCAGCTCGCGCAGTTCTCTCAGCTCGAAGCCACCACCAACATGGCCACGCAGCTCACCAGCTTTGTCAGCAGCCAGTCCGGCGACCGCATGCTGGCAGGCGCCTCACTCATTGGCAAAAAAGTGGCCCTCGAAGGCGTGCCCGCCACCCTGGCAGGCGGTCAGCCTGTGCAAGGCGTGATCTCGCTGCCCAACGGCGCCAGCGGCATGAAGCTTGAAATTCTGGACAAGAGCGGCGCTGTGGTGCGCCAGCAGATCATCGGTGCCCAGCCCTCCGGAGAAATCACCCTGACATGGGACGGCCGCGACGGCGCAGGCGCCATGCTCGCCGATGGCAACTACACATTTAAAGCCACTGTCACGGCAGCCGGCGCCACCAGCCAGGTGCCGGTCAAGACCTTGACCACCGTGCGCAGTGTCAGCCAGGAAGACCCCGCCAGTGAACTGATGGTGCTGGTCGACGGCGGCCGCAGCGTCAAGATGTCCAGCCTGCAGCGCATCAGCGGCTGACCCGATTTTTGCTTTTATTGAACGAATACACGTAATTCCAGGAGCCCTGAATGTCTTTTTACACCTCCCTGACCGGTCTGAACTCCGCCACTGCCCAGCTCGGCGTGACCAGCAACAACATCGCCAACGTGGGCACCACCGGCTTCAAGCGCTCACGCGCTGACTTCGGCGACATTTTTGCGACTTCACCACTGCAAAAAGCGTCCAGCACGGTCGGCCAGGGCGTGTCGCTCAAGCAGGTCAGCCAGGAATTCAGCCAGGGCAATATTTCCTTCTCATCCAATGCGCTGGACTTGGCCATTACCGGCGACGGTTTCTTTCCGCTCAAGTCGGCCGACGGTCTGCAGGACATTTTTACCCGCAACGGCGCTTTCATGCTCAATGAGCAGTTCAACGTGGTCAACTCTGCCGGCCAGCGCCTGATGGCTGCGACGGTTGACTCGACCGGCAGCGCCAACGTCAATGAGCGCGTGGTGCTCACCATTCCCCAGAAAACCTCCGGCGACGCCGAAGAAACCTCACTCATTGAACTGGGCGTGAACTTTCCGGCCGACGCCGGCGTGATTGACCCGAAGCTACAGCCTTTTAACCGTAGCAACCCTGCTTCCTACAACAAGAGCACGGCGCTGACGGTGTATGACAAGGGCGGTAACGGCTACCTGGCCACCATTTACTACGTTAAAACGCAAAACGCCAGCCAGGCCAGCCCGACCAACAAATGGCAAACCTATGTGTTCGTGGGCGATGACGAGGTGAAGGCCTCTTTGCTGCAGGCGACCGACGACAACAACGAAAAGCTCTACGTCAACAAATATGGCCAGACCGCACCGTACAGCGAAGTCAAAGACCTGCTGGTCAACACCAAGACCAAGATGTTCGCGCTGGACGAATTGACCGACACCCAGACCTCTGTGGCTGCCTCCTTGGAGGGCGCAGCTGTCGCGACCACAAGCTATGACTTGGGAACAGGTATTAATTTCAAAGAATTGAGCGACGCAACGCCGGCCTTTAAAACAGCCTTGAGCAACCTGTTCACCGTTGATGTAGACGATTCCGGCAGCCCTGTCACCGTAGATTTGAGCTACCTGGCCAACAAAACTGAGACTTACACAGGCGAAGAGATTGCCACGGAGATCACGAATGTATTGAACCGTAAATTTGGCGGTGAGAGGTATTTTGATTTTTCAGACACCACCAGCCGCACTTTCAACGTTAGTTATGTTGACGACTCCAGCGTGACACGCACTGCCGCCATTAGCCTGACACCCGACAGCAACGGCAGGCTCACAATGGACCAGGTTGTGGCGCAAATCAATGAAGACTTGGGTACCGTACCACCCCCGACCATCGTCACCACTCAGGGTTATGCCGCTGCCGTACCAATCCATGATGATGTCGTTGCGGGTGATGGCAGCACCACTTTCTCGACTGTTGACGTTACTTTTTCTGCACTTGCTGCTGGACAGGCAGTGACTGTCAATGGCTTGACATTCACCGCTACCGCCGCCATGACGGCTACTGAAGTCGGCGCTGCATTTGCAAGTATTGCAGCAGGCGCCACTACCGGTCCCTCTACATCATTGGGTACTTACTCCAATACGTTTTCCTCGGACTGGGCATCCGGCACTAATTCTGCCGGGGTTGTGACCTTTACCGCCGAGGACGAGGCCACCATCACCGACACCATGGCTACGTCTACCGCCCCAGGCCGGACGGAAACTGCAGTCATTACCTTCGCCGCATTGGGCGCCGGTCAAAAAGCAACCCTCAACGGGCTGACCTTCACCGCCACCGCCGCCATGACTGCCGCCCAAGTTGCCTCAGCCTTTGGCGGGCTGACCTCGGGTGACACAGACGGCAACACCACCGGCGCTGCACTGGGCACCTACAGCGGCACCTTCACGGCGGGTTTCACCACAGCCGCCTGGTCGACCGGGGCGACAGTCACGACCACCAGCACATCTGCTTACACAAATGCCACTGACATGGTCATCGCTAGCTACGGGGCGCCTGATGTCTCCGTGGTGTTTGACCCCGTGTCTCAAGGTCTGGTTTTCACAGAAAGCAACGGCAATACCGTCTCTTTGGCTACCTCTTCCGGAACCAACGAAGTCATGGGTTTAAGCGCCACGGCCAGTGCCTTGACAGATGGTTTGCTGACTCTGTCACCCAACACAGAAACCCCAATTCGTAGTGAAGACCTGCAGCGTTACGGCATCAAGGTGAGTTTTGACCCTGTCGGAAAAACTTTCACTATCGCCAGCGGAAGCACGGGCGATGATTCCAGTTTGAGCATCACTGCTGTCAACGCTTACGCAACCAGCTTGTTAGGTGTATCCGCTGCTTCTCAGGAAGTATCAACGGAAGCCTTGCGCGGTTTGAAGTCGCTGCCCGCTGTGGCCACGGGCTCTACGTTTTCAACCAACGTCAGCACCAATTTTTCTGTCGATCCTGGCACAGACACCTTTATCGTTACCGTCGACGACGTGCGTGGTGAAGTCACTATTCCCCAGGGCTCTAACTACTCTTTGGCCAGCTTCATGTCCGAGCTGGAAAACAGCATTAACACAATGACGGACAGCACGGGCAAGACCGTCAATGGTGTCAAGGTCAGTTACGACGCCACTGCCAAAGTTTTCAAGTTCACCACCGGTACCGCATCAAATAACTCCTTCATCAAGGTTTCGGGCAGCTCTGTCTGGGGTCTGTCACAGGTGGAGTCAGTGCGCGGCTCCACCACCACCTGGATCCAGCCAACCCAGTTCGTTGACAGCTCCAGCGGCACAGCTAAGCCGGTGTTCATCGACGAATTCGGCAAAGAAACCATCAACGGTGACGGCCTGAAAGTCGCTGAATGGTCGCCCCTCTTTCTGGACAAAGGCGAGTTGACTTTTGACACAGGCGGCAAGATTTTGTCCCCCAAAGCCGGTACCCAACTTGAAACCGTCTTCTTGGCCGGTGGTAAGGGCGCTTTGACCATCAACATCGACTACTCCAAGTCCACCCAGTTCACATCACCTTTTGCCGTCTTATCGCAGTCTCAAGACGGTGCACCCGAGGGTGACCTGGTGGGTGTGACGATCGGTGTGGACGGTCTGGTCAGTGCCAGTTACTCCAACGGCGCGCAAAAGTCTTTGGCCAAAATTTTGCTGGTCAACTTCTCCAGCCCCAAGGGCTTGCGTCAGATTGGTGACTCGAGCTTCTTGTCTTCAGCCGCATCCGGTAACCCGATTCTGGGTACTGCCGGCGGCGCAGGTTTCGGAACGATCCGCGCCGGTGCCACAGAACGTTCTAACGTGGACTTGACGCAAGAGCTGGTGGACTTGATCACCGCTCAGCGTAACTTCCAGGCCAATGCCAAGGCCATTGAGACCAGCACCACCATGACGCAGGCCATCATCAACATCCGCGGTTGATAAATACCCGACGCTTAAATAAAAACGGACACACGCCATGGACCGCCTAGCTTTTAATGCCGCTGCCGCCATCAACGAACAGCGCCTTGCGCGCCAGATGATCACGCACGAGTTGGCTAACGTTGTCACGGTGGGTTTCAAGACCAGCTTTGAAGTGGCCATGTCGGCCATCAAGGTTGAAGGCGCTGGCCTGCCAACCCGTATGCAGCCACAGTCAATCAGCAAGGACATCATCCAGTTGCGGCCCGGCGAAGTCATCACCACCGGCCGTAATCTGGACATTTCCATGAACGAGGAAACCGTCTTGGGTGTGACTGCACCCAACGGGCAACTGGCTTTCACCCGCCGCGGTGACCTGAAGGTCAATTCAGCCGGTGTTCTTGAAGATGCTCTCAAACACGTGGTTCGCGGAGAAGGCGGCGGCCCCGTCACCATTCCGCCCGGCTTGACGATCACCATCAACCCTGACGGCACGATTTTCGCGGCTGACCCTGCCCAAACCGGCGCAGTCCAACAGACCTTGATAGGCCGCTTGCTGCTGCGCGACGCCAGTACCACCCAGCTGGAGCGCCGCGATGACGGCTTGTTCGGTCCGGTGGGCAAACTCGGTGGCGACGTTACGAACGGTCCTAAATTACCGTCGTTGACGGCTGGCGCCTTAGAGGGCAGCAACGTTAACGCCATGATGGCCATGGTCAAGCTGATGGACCAGAGCCGCTCATTTGAGCACCAGGTGCGCAATATTAAAGAGAGTAAGAACGCCGACGAAGCCGGCGCCACCATGCTCAAGCTGAACTAAACCAGCACGAGCACGAACAAATAAACGGAACAAGGAGCTGATATGGATGCATCAATGTGGGTTGCGAAAACGGGTCTGGACGCGCAGCAAACCCGTATGAATGTGATCTCGAACAACTTGGCCAACGTGAACACCACGGGCTTCAAGCGCGACCGCGCTGTGTTCGAAGACATGCTTTACCAAAACGTCAAGCAAGCTGGCGGTCAGACCGACGCTAACTCGCAAGCACCTACCGGCCTGATGCTGGGTACCGGTGTGCGTATTGTGGCCACTGAAAAATTGCACAGCCAAGGCAATATGGTCAACACGCAAAACCCGCTCGACCTGGCCATTTCCGGCGACGGATACTTCCAGATTGCCAAGGGTGACGGTTCCCTGGCCTACACGCGTGACGGCGGCTTCAAAATCTCGGCCACCGGCCAGCTGGTTACTTCCAGCGGCGCTTTGCTGCAGCCGGCCATCACCATTCCAAACACCGCCTCCAGCGTGACCGTTGGCCGCGACGGCACGGTGTCCATCGAACTGGCGGCCGGTGGCGCACAGGTACTCGGTCAGATCCAGATTGCCCGTTTTGTGAACCCGAGCGGCTTGCAGTCCCTGGGCCAGAACTTGATGAAAGACACCCCAGCCAGCGGCGCACCTCAGGTCTTGGCCCCTGGCGTTGCCGGCGCAGGTTCCCTGATGCAGGGCACGCTGGAAGCCTCCAACGTCAACGTGGTTGAAGAAATGGTCAACATGATCGAAACCCAGCGCGCCTACGAGATCAACTCCAAGGCCATCTCTGCGGTCGACGGTATGTTGCGCTTCCTGAACAACAACATGTGATGAAAGTTGCCCAAGCTATGTTGACTTCATCCCGTGCGCTGCTGCTTGTTCTGGCCCTGCCCATGCTGCTGGCCGGTGGTTGCACTGTGCTGCCACCTACGCCGCTAGCGCATTCACCCAACTTTGCACCCGTTCAACCGGTGGCAGCCGACCGCACCCGCGTAGCCACAGGCGGCATTTACAACAGCCGCGTCAGCGAAAGCTGGTTTGGCCGCGGCCGCAATTACCAGGTGGGCGATGTCATCACTGTGCTGCTGAGCGAGTCCACCCAAGCCAAACGCAGCCAGGACAGCAAGGTCAGCCGTGATTCCAGCAACGACGTGGTTCCCACGGGTTTGGCAGCCAGTGCGCTCAAGTTCCCTGGTAATTTAGCTGGAATCAAGCTCGACGGCGGCAGCATCAGCAACACCGGCACCGGTACCGCCAACCAGTTGGCCACGCTCGAAGGCTCAGTGGCTGTCACTGTGGTTGAAGTGCTGGCCAACGGCAATTTGGTGCTGCGCGGCGAAAAACAATTGGCACTGAGCGAAGGCTCTGAAGTGATTCAGGTGGCCGGCACCATCCGCCCTGAAGACGTGGCCCCCAACAACACGGTCCAATCCCGTCGGCTGGCCAACGCCCAGATTACCTACCGGGGTACTGGCGACCTGGCTGCCGCCACGAGAGCAGGCTGGGGCACCAGTGGTTTGCTCAAGCTCTGGCCTTTTTAAGCAACAGCTGGTCTAACCCAATATTTGACTGAACAAAACCCATGATGTTCCAACCCATTTCTTATGTGCTGCGCGGCTTGCTGGCCAGCCTGACCCTGGTGACTGTTCTGGCCCCTACGCTGGCGCATGCTGACCGTGTCAAAGATCTGACCAGCGTTGCCTCCATGCGAAGCAACCAGCTGATCGGCTACGGTCTGGTGGTCGGTTTACAAGGTACCGGTGACGGCGCTGACGTGTCCTTCACGGCCCAAAGCTTGAAAACCATGCTCAGCCGCATGGGTGTGAGCATGGAAGGCCCTTTGGCTGACTTTGAAGCCGCGTCGCAGACCAAAACGTCCAGCGCCATGGACATCAAAAACGTGGCCGCCGTCATGATCACGGCAGAACTGCCTGGCTTTGCCAAGCCCGGCCAAAAAATTGACGTCAATGTCTCTGCCATCGGCAAAGCTACCAATCTGCGCGGCGGCAATTTGCTGCTGACCAGCCTGCGTGGCGCTGACGGCGAGGTCTATGCGCTGGCCCAAGGTGCGCTGACCGCCACCGGCATTGACGCCAGTGCCGCCGGCTCCAAGGTCAACATCGGCGTGCCCACATCGGCCCGGGTGCCTGCAGGCGCCACCGTTGAGCGCGTTGTTGAAAACCCATTTGCCACGGCAGAGCAGCTTATTTTGAATGTGCGTGAAGGCGACTTCACCACCACCACCGCCATCATCAACGCCATCAACAGCCGCTTCGGCGCTGACGTGGCCAACGCCCTGGACGGTGTTTCTATCTCGGTTCGTGCACCGCAGGACTTGAGCCAGCGCGTGGCTTTCATGAGCATGATTGAAAACCTCGACGTGCTGCCCGGCGAGCCACCAGCGCGTGTGGTCATTAATTCACGCACCGGCACGGTGGTCATCAGCCGCAATGTGCGGGTGACGGCGGCAGCGGTCTCGCACGGCACGATCTCGGTTGCCATTGCGGCCACCAACGAGGTATCTCAGCCCAATATTTTGGGGCAGGGCACCACCACGCCTGTGCAAAACGCAGACGTCCGGGTGACCGAGCCCAACAAACCAATGTTCCTGTTCCAGCCCGGTATTGACCTGCGCCAGATTGTGGACGCCGTCAACCAGGTCGGTGCATCACCCTCCGCGTTGATTGCCATCATCGAAGCACTCAAAAGCTCCGGCAGCCTGCGCGCCGAGCTGGTGATCATTTAAGCCAGCGGCCTGAGTCAAGCAACAAACAAAACACAGCTATGGAACCGGTCAACCAAACGGACACCACCCGCTCTTACCTCGACTTCGAAGGTCTGGGTAAGTTGCGTGGTCAGGCGCGCCAGGACGGCAAAGCCGCCTTGCGTGAGACCGCGCAGCAGTTTGAGGGCATGTTCCTGCAAATGATGCTCAAGTCCATGCGCGAAGCTACTGTCAAGAGCGACCTGATCGAGTCTTCAGGTGCTGAAACCTTTGAAGCCATGTTTGACAAAGAGGTCTCTGTGCAGCTGTCCAAACGCAACATGATGGGCGTGGCCGACATGCTGGTCCAAGCCCAAAGCCGTCAAATGTCGCCACCGCCCAGCACCGAAGAGTTGCTGAAGTCGCGCGACACCGCGGCCAAAGGTTTTGCGCTCAACACTCCCGGCAGAGCCTATCCGCTGGATGCAGCAGCCCCCATGCTCAACCCCTTGAAGCGCCCGGGCGGTCCGTTTGCATTGCCCAGAATTGAAGACTTGAGCACCAGGAGCAAGCCATGAGTGACTTGCTTGGCATCAGCGGCAACGCCGTCATGGCCTACCAGCGTGCGCTGGGGACCGTGAGTAACAACATCGCCAACGTCGCCACAGACGGTTATTCGCGCCAGGACGTCACCTTTGTGTCTGGCGCTCCGCGCCAGCTCGGTAGCGCATCCATTGGCACCGGCGTTATTTTTGACCGCGTTCAGCGCCAGTACGATGCATTTGCCGAGTCCAACCTGCGCAACAGCAACTCTGAGCTCCAAAGCCAGGTGCCCATGGTCGAGTACGCCAACCGCGTGATCGATGTGATGGGCGCTGAGAGTATGGGCCTGGTCAGCGCGCTCGACCAGTTTTTTGCATCTGCCCGCACCTTGTCGTCTAACCCGGCTTCTACTGTGTTGCGTGGCGCATTTGTGCGCGACGCAGAAGGCTTGACCGCGCGCTTTGGCCTGCTGTCCACGCAGCTGGACCTGATTGACAGCGAAACCCGCGAAGCGGTGCAGGCCAGCGTGGGTGAGATCAATACCCTGGCCCAACAACTGGCCCAGGTGAACCGCCAGCTCAGCAAAATGCCATCGCTTGAAAAGCAGCCATCAGAACTGCTGGACCAGCGTGACTTATTGCTGCGCAAGCTGTCTGAATTCAGCCGCATCAACACCAGTTTTAATAACAACGGACAGGTGCTGGTCAGCTTGGGCGCGTCGCTCACGCAAGACGTCATTGTTGACGGCAGCAAGGTCACCCAGGTCGGCGTCAACTATGACGCAGCATCTTCTGAAAAAATCGGTCTCGTACTGGACCCCTATGGCAAACCCAAGCCCCTGGTCGGTATCACCAGCGGCAAGTTGGCTGGTTTGATGTCATTTCGTGAGCAAGTGCTGGGCAGCACGCGCAACGCCTTGGATTTCATTGCCACCACCGTTGTGCGTGAGGTCAACACCATTCACCGCGAAGGTATAGACGGCTACGGCCAGCCAGCCGGCGATTTGTTCGCCATCGATGCCAGCGCAAGTTCTGCCTCAGGCGGTATCCATGTGGTGATTGACGATCCACTGCGCATTGCTGCGGCAGCCCGTTTTCGGGTTATCAAGAATTCTGAGAACACCGGCAGTGCAGACGCCCGCATCAGCTACGAGCCCAGCCCCATGGCAGGCCCCGGCGATATTTCGACCATGCTGCTCAACAATGCGCACCCCAGCGCTGCACGTTCGCTGGTGCTTGACGCCAGCCGTCCGGTCGCCGCTGTGGCCAGCATTCCTGCCGGCCTGAAGGACGTGACCATCTACCTTGACGGCGCTGATGCCGGTCAGCAACTGCAAGTGATTACCCGCGATGGCCGGCACCTGCTCGGCCAAGCCCTGGATGAAACACAGCAAGAGCTGATCGTCACGCCGTCTCAGGGCGCCAGTACCGGCGCCACTTACAGCGAGGACTACCTCAACCGCTCCGGACTGAGTGGCTACAAGGGCATGAGCATTTTTTACGGCGCTCGCGCCAGTGTTCAAACGCAGGCACTTTTTGACACGCAAGGCCAGATCGGCACCGCCACCATCACCCCCAATTTGCTTTCCGGCGCGCGCGTTCCGGCTGGCGTAGAGGGCGGCATTGACGCCGGCGCGGTCAGTCTCAATGGCGTACCGCTGGGATCTGTCTACCCGATCACCGGTGAAACCCTGCAAGCCAGCGACCTGGCCCAATGGATTAACGACGGTGCGGCGGTGGGTATCAGAGCCACTGCGAGCAACGAAGTTCGGGTGTCCATCAGCGGCCTGCAACTGACAGAGCCGCTGTACCTCAACAGTATCGAAATCGTCGGCCCCGGCGGTGCAACTGGCTTTGCCAATGCGACCGAGCTGCAAGACGCCATCAACGCCCAAAGCAGCGCCACCGGCGTATCGGCCAGTATTTCCACCAGCAACGAACTGGTGCTCACCAATGTGAGCGGCGAGGAAGGTCAAGACATTTTGATCACGCCTGCCGCTGCGGGCAACACGCTCAACCTCGCCGCAGGCATTTACGCTGGCCGCTTGAGCATTGAACGCACTTCCGGCGGCAGCAATGCCAGCCCGATTGAGCTGGGCTTTGGCCCGAATGGCCAGCCCGCAGACTTGGCGCGCCTGGGTTTTCCGGTCAGCATGCCCGCTGTTTTGTCGGGCGACCGGGTGCCTGCAGGGCAGGCGGTCAACATCATCGCCGGTTCGCTGGAGATCAATGGCGTGGCGCTGGATGAACTCAGTATTGACGCTGATGCTACAGACCGGGCCACCCAAATTGCCGCCTGGCTGAACAACGCCAACGCCACTGGCGTGAGCGCCACCGCCAGCAATGAAATCCGGGTGAAGGCGTCCAGCCTTAATTTGTCGGGTGCTTTGAGCCTGTCTACCTTGGCTGGCGGCACACTTTCTTTAGGACCTTATGCCAGTGCCTCTGAGTTGGTTGCTGGTGTCAACGCCAACACAGTGACCACTGGCGTCAGCGCAGTGTTCATGCGTGAGGGCGAAATCGTCCTGAGCAACACTGATGGCGCGGACATCACCATCGGCCCGGACAACGGCTCCCCCGGCAATGCGCTCAACATCACGGCCGGCACTTACACCGGCCAGGTGACGGTGACCCGCAGCCTGGTGGGCGGCAAAGACACACCGGTTGAAATCGGCTTTGGCACAGGCGGCACGCCTTATGACTTGGCACAGCTGGGCTTTCGCACCAGCGCCACCATCAAGGGCACTGTGCCCGACGATGTGCTGGTTTTTGTGACCGGGGCAGGCACCACCGCCGTTGCGGCCAGCTTCAGCGGTACGGCCACCGACAAGGCTGTGGCCTTGCGTGCCCAGCCCATGGAAGTGACTTTCACCGCCGCAGACCGCTACAA
>Ga0164295_10002047_pt1 | contig 16754 bp, 16 predicted proteins | sample GEODES006metaG_FD_111798 | JGI IMG/M metagenome (GOLD analysis project Ga0164295, IMG submission 111798) | Oligotrophic lake water microbial communities from Sparkling Lake, Wisconsin, USA - GEODES006 metaG | ecosystem: Environmental > Aquatic > Freshwater > Lake | place: USA: Sparkling Lake... | reverse complement strand
TGGCGAGTTTTGCCCGGATTTAAGTTATGTGCTGAGCTTGGAAAATTTATTGGTGAAGAAAAAGCGCTTGGGAAAGGCTTTGCAAGCGAAGCGACAAATCTCTGGTTAGATCATGGCTTTAATACTATGAAACTGGACTGTGTAATCGCGCGCACACGTAAAAACAATCTATCTAACATCAAGGTTAATCAAAAAATGGGTTTTACTGTTGAGCCTTGGCCTGCCCAGTTCGGGGAGGCTTCCGACGAATGGATATTTATGAGATTAACTCGCGCACAATGGATGGAGCATAAATGAGTATTACGTTGGGCAAGCACGCCATTAATAAAGATAAGAAGCCCTTTATCATCGCGGAAATGTCCGGGAATCATAATCAGTCACTTAATCGTGCGCTGGAGATTGTCGACGCTGCGGCAAAGGCAGGGGCGCACGCCATAAAGCTGCAAACTTATACAGCTGAAACCATGACTTTGGCGCTCGATCAGGGGGAGTTTTTCATCAACGATCCCAAGTCGCTTTGGGTCGGGCAAAGCATGCATGCTTTGTATAAAAAAGCGCATACACCGTGGGAATGGCATGCGCCAATCATGGAGCGTGCGCGAGAACGCGGGCTGGTTTGTTTCAGCTCACCATTTGACGAAAGCGCGATTGATTTTCTCGAAACCTTAAACGTCCCTGCTTACAAAATTGCGTCTTTTGAATGTGTGGATTTACCCCTGATTCGCAAGGCAGCAAGCACAGGAAAGCCGCTGATCATATCAACTGGAATGGCGAGCGTTTCTGAAATTGCGGAGGCAGTGAGCGCTGCACGTTCCAGTGGATGTAGGGATCTAATTTTACTCAAATGCACCAGTACCTACCCAGCCTCGCCGGAGAACACAAATCTCCGAACAATCGCCGATATGCGGGATTTATTCGGGTGTGAGATCGGGCTTTCTGATCACACAATGGGAATTGGCGCTGCGATTGCTGCCGTTGCAGTTGGCGCCACGGTTATTGAAAAACATTTTACTTTGTCGCGTGCAGATGGCGGTGTTGATTCTACGTTCTCGTTGGAGCCTGCGGAGTTGGCCAGTTTGGTAGTTGAAAGCAGGCGGGCTTGGCAGGCTTTGGGGGCAATTCATTACGGACCGACTGCGGCTGAGGAACAAGCAGTTTTGCGGCGTCGTTCGCTCTATATTTCCAAGGACATGAAAGCAGGGGATATTTTTACAGAAGATAATCTACGGCGGATTCGCCCAGGGCATGGTTTGCCACCGAAATATTATGAAACTGTTCTGGGTCGTCGCATAAAGAACGATAAAAAAGCCGGGACGCCACTATCCTGGGAAATCATTGAGAAGGATGGGGAATAAATCAAAAAAGTAGTCGCAATAGTTGAAGCCAGAATGACCTCGAGCAGATTGCCGGGGAAGCATCTGTTGGAGGTAAATGGCAGGCCTGTTATTGGTCATCTGGTGAATCGCTTGAAAGCTGTTCCCTCCATCGACCAAATCGTGATTGCCATGACAATCCGTAGCAATGACGACCCGCTGGAAGTGTATGTTAAAAGCTTGGGCGTCGAAGTTTTCCGTGGTGATGAAGATGATGTGATGGGGCGGGTGCTAAACGCCGCACAAGCAAATGCGGCGGACATAATCTGTGAGGTCACCGGGGACTGTCCAATCATCGACCCAATATTGATTGAGCAAGCGATCAAAACTTACCAAGTCAACCAAGTTGCCTACGTAAATAACGGGCGCGGACTGCCGGACGGAATGGGTTGCCAGGTCTTTGCAACCAAGGTTCTGGCCCTTTCGGAAAGCCTGACTCGCGAGCCGCTCGACCGCGAGCATGTCACGTTGCATATTCGGAATAATCCGGAAATCTTTCCAGCGATTTATATTCCACCACTTGCGCCATACAGATGGCCAGAACTCGCAGTGACGCTCGATGAAAAGACGGATTACATTTTTCTTAAAAAAATTATCGAGCATTTTGAATACAAGAATCCGCTTTTTAGCTGTCTGGATGTTATTGAACTGCTTGAGCAAAATCGGGATTGGGTGGCAATCAATCAAGCCGTAGTTCGCAAGGGCGCTTCTTGAGTACTGGCGTAATATGATAGCTGTGGTCAGCCATGATGCTGGTGGAGCAGAAATACTGAGTAGTTGGTTGTGCAGATGCAGAGAGACATACTGCCTTGTACTGGATGGCCCTGCTAAAGAGATTTTTCGAAAGAAATGTGGCAGCAAAGCAATCATTTCATTGCACGAAGCAATTACTCTGTGCGACTGGGTTTTATGTGGCACCAGTTGGCAATCTAATATTGAACGGCGAGCGATAGCCTTAGCAAAAAGTGAAGGTAAAAAGGTCGTGGCGTTTTTGGATCACTGGGTTAATTACAGGGAACGATTCCAAGAAAAAAATGTGGCTGTGCTCCCAGATGAAATCTGGGTTGTGGATGTTGATGCGGAAAAAATGGCTAAGGCCAACTTTCCGGAACTGCCTGTTGTCTTGAAACCTAATCCTTATTTCGAGGATTTGCAGATCGAGCTTGGGAAAGTGCAAATTACTCCAAAAGATTCAGATGAATGTTCGGCTCTTTATGTCTGTGAGCCAATCCGAGAGCACGCCCAGCTTCAACATGGCGATGAGCGTTTTTGGGGATATACCGAGGAGGACGCCCTAAAATACTTCATCAAAAATATAGGCGCAGTTGGCATCAATCTTACTACTATTAAAATACGTCCTCATCCGTCTGAAGGTAAAAATAAATACGATTGGGCAAGACAGGCTGGCACATTAACGATTGAAATTGGTGGGGGCAGAGCGCTGCTGGAGGAAATCATGGAAGCCGATGTGGTAGTGGGCTGTGCTTCTATGGCCATGGTTGTGGGCTTGTTGGCTAAAAAGCGTGTGATCTGCTCGATTCCACCCGGGGGGAGAATGTGTGCCCTTCCGCAGAAAGGAATCGAGCACCTGCAAGTTTTAGTTTCAAATCAAAAGAGTTTTCTGAATGCCTAAGAAATGTCTCATCATCGGCTTGGGCCAAATCGGAATGGGTTATGATCTGACACTTGATCCTGGCACATTCGTCTATAGCCACGCCAAGGCATTTTCATCTCATCAGGCATTTGAACTATCTGGCGCTGTTGATCTATCCGAATCTCAGAAGTTCTTGTTTGAACGCCATTTTAAAAAGCCTGGATTTCTGAGCCTGTCAGAAGCCTTCCAGAAAATAAAACCAGAAGTTGTGGTAATTGCCACTCCAACCAAAACCCATCTTGCTGTTCTGGAAAAAGTTCTTGGTCAGTGCCAGCCCGAAGCAATTCTCTGTGAAAAGCCCCTAGCGTATGACGTGGAGGAGGCCAGGAAGATGGTCGAGGCTTGCGATAAAGCTGGGGCAAAATTATTTGTAAATTATATGCGGCGATCTGATTCTGGATGTGTCGAACTTAAAAAGCGCATCGAATCAGGTGAAATCTCTTTGCCAATCAAAGGAGTCGCCTGGTATTCCAAGGGTTTCCTGCACAATGGATCGCATCTTTTCAATCTGTTAGAATTTTGGCTTGGTGCCTTTAAAAAGGCAAAGGTATTGGATGAGGGCCGACTTTTGGACGATCTAGACTCAGAACCGGATGTGCAGGTGGAGTTTGAGCGAGGGAAAATTGTATTTCTGGCATGCTGGGAAGAGGCGTTCTCTCATTGTACGATAGAACTTTTCAGCCCCTCAGGTCGTTTGAGATATGAGAATGGGGGCGGGGTCATCGCCTGGCAACCAACGCACCCCGACCCCCACATTTCAGGCTACAAGATACTCCAGGCAGAGCCCGAAATGATTGCAAACGGTATGGATCGGTATCAGTATCAAGTTGCAGATCAACTCGACAATGCACTAGCCGGCAGACAACACGCCTTATGCACTGGCAGAGAAGCACTTGCAACGATTGAGGCTATGTACAAAATTATTTGTCAGAGATTATGAAGACAGTAAAAAAATTAGCCCTCCATGGGGGTCCTAAAACCATCAGCAAGCCTTTCAAGCGCTATAACCCTATCGGTAAAGAAGAGGTTGTCGCGGCGAAAAAAGTTGTGGAGTCGGGCGTGCTCTCGAAATTTCTCGGCTGCTGGGGTCCGGACTTCTACGGCGGGCCTATGGTACAAAAGTTTGAACGCGCCTGCGAAAAATACTTCAAGGTAAAGCATGCGGTAACGATAAATTCTTGGACATCGGGTTTGGTAGCGGCCGTGGGTGCGATTGGGATCGAGCCTGGAGATGAGGTGATTGTGAGTCCGTGGACGATGTGTGCCAGTGCCACGGCGATTCTCCATTGGAATGCCATCCCGGTTTTTGCAGACATTGAGCCAGAAACATTCTGCCTTGATCCAAAGTCTGTTGAAGCCAACATTACTCCTCATACTAAAGCAATAATGGCTATCGATATTTTTGGACAATCCGCAGATATGGATGCCCTAATGACGATTGCCTCAAAGCACGGGCTTAAAGTTATCTCTGACACCGCACAAGCCCCTGGAGCTCTTTATAAAGGTAAATATGCGGGAACCATTGCCCATGTGGGGGGGTATAGCTTGAACTATCACAAGCATATTCATACGGGAGAGGGTGGAATCTTGGTTACGGATGACGACAAGATTGCCGAACGCATGCAATTGATCCGGAACCACGCTGAAGCAGTCGTCGGTAACAAAGGGGTGACCGATTTATCGAATATGATTGGCCACAACTTTCGATTGGGTGAAATTGAATGCGCGATGGGAATTGAACAAATTAAAAAACTAAAGAAGCTTGTAAAGAAAAGGCAAAAAGCCGCCCAACTATTAACAGAAGGCCTCGCGGGTTTGCCGGGACTCCGAACACCCGTCACTAGAGTGGATTGCACTCATGCTTACTATGTGTATCCGCTAGTGCTCGACACACGAAAGCTGGGGGTTAGTCGCAAAAAAATCTACAAAGCTCTGGTGGCAGAGGGAGTTGAGGGGCTTGCAGAGGGTTACACCAACATTCATTTGCTTCCGATGTACCAAAAAAAGATAGCCTATGGATCCAAAGGATTTCCGTGGACATCAGATATCTGCAAACGTAACGCTAATTACGCGAAAGGAATCTGCCCCGTGGCAGAGGAACTTCACGATGAAAACTTTTTAGGGTTTGCCATGTGTCTGAATGATCTGTCTGACTTTGATGTTGATTCAATTGGAGCGGCCTTCTGTAAGGTATGGGCCAATCTTGACATGCTGCGGTAATGCCAATTCGCGATTCAATGCGTGATTTATCCATTCACTTCTATATCTCCAAGTGCGAGACGCTGGATTCGGCAGATGCTGTGCCCATAAATTGCCGCTGCCTTAGCTCGTGGAAGACTTCAATTCAAAAAAGGTGAGAATAAATGCAAATTAAAAATATTGAGAAACTCAGAACTATTCTTCGAACCATACTTGAGGTTAGTGACGACGTCCCAGTCGAGTTTGTTCAACAAATAACTTGTCGCCGCTGGGATTCTTTGGCGCAGGTTACTATGGTTGCTGCTATCGAGGGTGAGTTTAAAGTTTGCATCACAGGGCCAGAGTACGAACGGCTTACATCATTTAGCGCAATCCAGCTTCTTCTTGAAGAAAAAGGGTTGTAGCGGAATGATGTCGAGAGCCAAGTTTTCAGTTGCAGTTTCGGATGAGGATCGTCTTGCATTTGCGGAGTTGTCAGGCGATCACAACCCTTTGCATGTCGATGCTGCGTATGCAGCGAAGACGGAGTCTAAACAGTGTGTCCTGCATGGTGCATTCAGTGCGGGGCTTATATCGCGAATGGCAGGAATGCATCTGCCCGGCACAGAATGTCTTCTGCACGGCATGCGCTTGCGCTTCATCAAGCCTATTCATACGCCTGTGGAGCTTGTGGTCGAGGGGATCGTCCAGAGAGACGATGGTGAAAATGGGGAAGTCGTTGTTACCATTTGCGAGGCAGTAAGTGGCCGGCTGCTTGTGGAAGGTAGTTACCAGTTTGGTCGCCACACCCGCATTAATCAAAAGCTGGCTGGGATACCAGTCTTCAGCCGAAAGGCCGGTGGTGTTGCTGGTGCCCGGGTCCTAGTGACTGGCGCTAGCGGTGGACTCGGCGCAGCCATGCTCACAGCACTTGGTGAACGGGGAATTGGTCTTACGCGGGGAAGATCTCCTGGGCTAGTTACTGTTGAAGATTTAGAAATGATTGAACACGCAGATATTCCTGAATCTATTGACGCGATTGTTCATTGTGCCTGGCCGACACCAGCATCAAACGCTCTTCTGGACCTCGTTGATACAAGGAAGCAAATTGAACACCATCTCGCCGGCCCGCTGAGAGATTGCATTACGCTTGCAAGCTTGCTTCGTTCTAGAGGGACCCCGGGCGCAATCTTGATTCTGGTAGGCTCCAGCTTTTCAAGTCCTGGCCGCCATGCTTGGCGGCTCCCAATCTACTCGTTATCTAAATCCTTAATTCCTACGCTGACAAAAATACTCGCTCTTGAACTTGGTGGCTCTGGGCACCGCGTAGTTGCGGTTTCCTTCGATGTAATTAATGGCGGTATGAATTTGAGTTTGAGCGGCGCGGTAAGGCAGGCGCATGCTGACCGCCTGCCATCAGGGCAGCTGCCGACCATGGACGATGCGGCAAGCCAAATAGGTTGGATTCTCGATAACCCTGGGCTTCTTATGTCGGGGTGCGTCATAGACCTCACAGGGGGTGCTGTGCCATGACTAGGCAAGCACTAGGCTATTTAGAGGCTACAAAAATCCTGCGCAATCTACAGCCCAAACAGAAACAAAAGCAGATCACGTTCCTAGCTTCGGGCTCATATACTGAGTTTGAAATTTACATTAAAGCAGAGGCCGCGTTACGTGGGATACAGCTTCATGTAAAGACGCTTCCCTTTGGTCTCCTACGTCAGCATGTAATGGGAGGGACGCCGTCCAGTGAGTCGGAGGTGCTTTTGTTGCTCCCGTGGGATTTTGCAGGCGCTCTAGATTGGCGCACAGGAGTTGCATATGAGAGGGGAGACCATCAGTCAAATAAAACGGAGATAGCCGACTTTGCCAAACAGATTAGGTTGCGGAACAGTGATGCCATTTTTTATTTGCCAGCGCCGATAGTTCCCACAGGTCAATCTGTAAAGTGGCTTAAGCGACTTGAACTCGAGATTGAAGGGGTTGCTCGTGACCTTGGAGCGGAAATTCTTTCAAAGGAAGCGTTTAGCCTCGATAGCTATCTGGCCAGCGGCTGCCCCATATCTGGCCAGCACCTTGGGACGATCGCCGCGAAAGTGGCTAGGAAGCTTTTCGATCCAGTACCAGAGCCTAAAAAAATAATTGTCACTGATCTTGATCACACGCTTTGGCACGGCATTTTGGGCGAGGATGGGTTAAATGGAATTACCGCTGCGCCCGAAGGCGGCGGATACATACATTTCATCTACCAATCTATGTTGAAGAGCGCAAAGCGACTTGGCGCCCTTATCGCTGTCGTAAGCAAAAATGACGAAGACCTCGTTGATACAGCACTTTCTTCCGATAAGTTTATATTAAAACGAGAAGATTTTGTTTCCGTATGCGCAACCTATCAACCAAAATCACTCCAAATTCGTGAGCTGGCTAAAAGTTTAAATATTGGGCTCGAGCACTTTATATTTATTGACGACAATTCTCTCGAAATTCAGGAGGTGGGGCAGGCCCTGCCCGAGGTCACCTGTATCCAATTTCCAAAGGACGGAAGTGGACTAGTAATCTTCATGGAGACCCTGCATGGATTATTTCCAACTCACAATGTTACTGACGAGGATGGCAGTCGAACTGAGCTATATCGCAAGATGGCTCAATCTGCCGTGCCCGTATCAGGAGAGGGGCACAGCATCGCCAGATTTCTAGGTTCTTTGTCAATGAAAATGACTATTCATGATCGCGGGATTGGTGATAGGACTCGGGCGGTTCAACTCATAAATAAAACGAATCAGTTTAACATAAATGGAGTAAGGCGAGAGGACGAAGAGATCACAAAATTGCTCAAACAAGGGTGTAAACTTTACACAGGTTCTCTTTCAGATGTGAACGGAAACCACGGCGAGGTTTTGGCGGTATTGATCGATCCGCAAGGAGTTATTCTTTCTTATGTTATGTCGTGCCGCATATTTCAGCGCCGCGCTGAATTCTTTTTTCTCGGAATACTGTCGACTTTAGGGTTTTCTAAAGTGTTGATTAAATATAAAAAAACAGAGCGAAACGAACCTGTTCGGATGTTCCTTTCAGAGTTGTACCATGGCGCCGAGAACACCGATTCTTGGCTCGGAGTCGAATTGCTTGCTGGATTGCTCGCCAGAGAGCGTGTATATTTCGAAGTAGTCATGGAGGTCAAAACATGAAAGAGCCCCCTTTTCTAATTGGACACACTATTGAAATGCGTGTACCGCTTGATTCAGATGTATTAACCGACAACTGGCATAACTGGTATAACGATTTTGATACTACGCGGCACAATTCTCATGGAATTTTTCCGATTGATCGTGCTGAAGAGCTGCGAATTGTCCACGCCACAATGGCTCGGCGAGATACAATACTGCTTGCTATTGTTGAAAAAAATACACAACGACTGGTTGGAAACGCCGCCTTACAAAACATTGATCTTATCAACCGGCATTGCAATATCGCTATTACTATAGGAGAGAAGGCAACAATTTCAGCCGGTATTGAGGCGTATGGATTGCTGGTTGAGCACGCATTTATGCGACTCAACTTACATCGTATTGAAGACGCTACGCATGAAAACTTACTACTATTTCTACGCATGCTTGGCGTATTGGGTTTCAAGGAGGAGGGGCGAGGGAAGCAATATTTCTATAAGGATGGTGTTTGGGCAGACAAAATCTATTTTAGTCTTTTGGCGGCTGACTTCTTATTACTACGCGAAAAGAGAGGAGGTCGGATTTTGTTTTCTACACATGATGAGTTACTTTCTGCGATTAAGAGCTCCGTGCAGGTACCAAGTTAGGTGTCATTAAAAATAACGAAGCGCGAAGTGGCCCTTATATTACTTTTAAAAAATGCTATCCAGTAATTGAGAATTCAAATAATCAAATTAGCAATTGTTGATCATGACGCCGAGGGCACTGAAATGCTTTTAGTACACCCGCAGATTGGGCATTTGTTCTGAGTATGTATTAGATAGCCCAGGGCTGCCTATTTTCTAACGTAAGCTTGAACCATTCTCTATAAGATCCGGGGCGGATGCGATCAATTCTTGTGATTTGGTATTGTGTGGAGCAATTTGAAATCGGACTTATAGTGGCGAGAAATTGCCGCGACTAGAGAGGCCGGAAAAGCGAGTGCTGCGTTTTTGGATCACTGGTTACTTACTAAGAAAAGGATAAGGAAAGTCAAAGTCGGGGCGCTGACCTGCAACTATGGAATGATTAAGCTAATGCGACGATCTAGAATGAGTCGGCAGGCAATACGGCAAAAACAAGAAACAGTCGGACGGTGTTTGGTCAACACTGTTTACTACTTCAAGTATTCAGAAAATGGATTTCTCCCATCGGCCATCTAGCGATAAACGAAAAAAGCCAAAGGTAGTTCGGATGAACGCAACAGAAGCATTTATTGAACACAATAAAAAAGTTTTTCCGAGATGGAAAGCAGCGACTCGAAAAAACACGCCTATTATACTTATGGAGTATAATAAAATGTGTTCGGCACACATTCCTTACAGCTATTTAGCCAATGCACTTAGTGATTTATATAAAGCAAAAATTGTTCCCTTTTGTGTGACCCCCGAAAAACAATGGAGACACTGGATAAATAAAATCATTCCATCAAAAAGCAGAGGCGAGAGCGAACGCGTTTATAAATCATTCGGAAGCCAAGGCTTTATCCGGCCAGTAATCTCTAGCAAACAAAAAAAGAAAGCATCTAAGCTGTGCAATGAATTAATGGCAGCTATAAAAGATAAGAGAGATATTGAAAATATTACGGTAAATAGCGTATGGATAGGAGATTTGATTTATGACTCGTACCTAATGGGCTTTAAAAAGCCAACCATTGAAAAAGATTCAACCGATTTTAAGAAGTTTTTGTTAGAGTCCCTTCAGATCTTTGTCTGGTGGGATGAATATTTTAATGAAAACAACGTTCATGCTGTCAATGTGAGCCACTGTGTTTATAATCTTGCTATTCCACTTCGGATTGCACTTAGAAGAAATATTCCGGCCTTTCAGGCTAATCTCACCCACATGTATCGTATGAACAAAACCAATTATTTCGCTTATAGCGACTATCGCTATTTTCCAGAACTATTTGCTGCTTTGCCAGAGGGCATTAAAAAGGAAGGCATCGCGGAAGCTCAGCGAAGGATTGAGAAACGCTTTGCAGGTGAGGTAGGTGTGGATATGGCTTACTCGACTAAGTCGGCCTTTGGCGCTTCGCGACATGGGAGACTGCTGAACGAGTCACCCAGAAAAAAAATCCTCATTGCGACGCACTGTTTCTTTGACAGTCCACACAGCTACGGAAACAACATCTTCCCCGATTTTTATGAATGGCTGGAATTTCTTGGAAAGATATCCAATAAAACGGATTACGACTGGTATATCAAGACCCATCCCGACTATCTGCCGGGGACAATGGAAATCATCAAGTCGTTTGTCGCTCGCTATCCAAAACTTACCCTCCTTCCCGCCGATGCTTCGCATCATCAGATTATTGCTGAGGGGATCGATGTTGCGCTTACTGTTTACGGCACAATTGGCTTCGAGTACGCCGCACTTGGCATCCCGGTAATCAACTGCTCCTTGAACAATCCGCACATTTCCTACAATTTTAACTTACACCCCAAAGATGCAGAGGAGTATCGCCGCCTGTTGCTCGGTTTAGATACGCTCCAATTCAAATTCGATAAAAACCAAGTGTACGAGTACTACTTTATGCAGCATATGTACAATACTAATAACTTATTTTCAGATAGCTACGAAACCACAATCGAAGCACTTGGTGGTTATTCTGCCCAGTTCACGGATGCGGTCTATGAAAAGTGGACGGAGGAATGGACGGAGGAGAAACACTCAAAAATAAAGTCTGCTATAACAAGATTTATTGCTTCAGGAAAATTTCGAATGATCCCACCAAAATCAACTGTTCCAGCTTCTTAACGAAGCGAAAGCTAAAACACATCTTTCGTCTTGGGCTAATTAAGAATATCATTAATGAAAAACCATTTCTTTTCTATTGGTATCGTAACTTATGATCGGGCTGAAATGCTTAAAGAAGCCGTAAAGTCAGTTTTGAGCCAAACGTACAAGAACTTCGAAGTCATTATTTCAAATGATAATCCCCAAAAAAAAGTTAGTCTTGCAGCCTTAGGCATTAAACCAAACAAGTGCGTCAGAATAATAAATCATAATGTTAATCTTGGGGAGGCAGAAAATCTGAACTTTGTCCTACAGTCAAGCCGTGGAGATTATTTCTCGTGGTTAGCCGACGATGAAGTTTTATACCCACAATTCCTAGAGCGATGCGTACTTGCTCTTCACAAAAACGATAAAAATAAAATTTCTGCTGTATATCCCTTTTATGATTCAGGTGAACTTCTGCCAGCTAGACCTTCCCCAAAAAAGAAATCCTTAAAAGTAACTTTATTGGACACGGAAAAGCTCGGGCTGTGGTATTCTGAAAATACAACGAAGATAATTGGTATTTATGGTCTTTTGTGTCGAAAAAGACTTATTCAATTAGGTGGTTTTCTTAGGCTGGGAACTGGATTTGGGCCTTATAGTGACAACTTAATTCCCTTTAAACTAAGTACCCTTGGGGATATTCTCATACTTCATGAAAAGTTGTACTTCTATAGATTACATCCAACGGCCCTGTCTGTAGCTAGTACAGACATCCAATCTTATTGGACTGCAGAAGTAGAGTTTCTTAAGGAAATCCACAAGATGTATAGGCATTTTAACGCTAGGACCATGCGATCCATCCAAAGAAGTCTTATAAAACTTTTCATGAACTATTCCTCTTCTGTTCTGGCGCGAGGGAATAATTTGCGGTGGCCTATGAAGAAGAGGTGGCTTAAGCATTGTCTTGCCAACTATCCAAGACCCCGTCCGATCTTTAGCAATCTCTGGTCAATGCTTCGGCAGGCTTTATTTATCTTATCATCACACCATTGAACTTTCCTAGTCAACCTCATCAACTGACTCCTATTTTGGATCTTGGGCTCCAACCCCTTGGCAATGGATTTCTCGTGCCGAACAACTTCACGAAGGAATTCTTCTACTCAATGAAAGCTGGGTTTTGTGAACAAAGTAAAATGTTCCAGTTGCTGCAGCAGCCTGCACCTGAACAGATGTTTCATGATCAGTACGCCTTCTACTCTAGTACCTCTCGTCTTATGCAGGATCATTTCCGAACGTTTGCAGATTCGGTCATTGCTTCAGACTATCTTGGATCAACGGATCCCTTTGTTGTCGAACTAGGATGTAACGACGGAATTTTAATTAAGAACTTCGCTGCTCGGGGAATCCGACACCTCGGGATCGAACCGTCCCAAAATGTAGCTACCGAGGCCCAGAAACACGGAGTTCGGACGATTTCGGAGTTTTTCGGAGCCGCCCTAGCGGAGAAAATCCTTAAAACTGATGGGCCAGCAGATGTTTTTTTGGCGGCCAATGTCATGTGCCATATCCCCGATATCCTAGGGGTAGCGCAGGGGATCAATACCCTCCTGAAACCTCGCGGGGTGCTGATCTTCGAGGATCCCTACCTCGGCTCCATGGTTGAAAAAGCCTCCTATGATCAGATTTACGATGAGCATGTATTCCTCTTTTCAGCCCATTCCATTCAATATCTGTTCGGGAAAGTGGGGATGGAGCTGATCGACCTTCTCCCCCAAAATACCCATGGTGGATCCATGCGCTATGTGCTGGCCAAGAAAGGAATCTTTCCACCCACTCCAGCCGTGGACCAGCTCATGGCCAAGGAAAAGCTCCAAGGGCTCGATCGAGCGGAGGGTTTTGTCGAATTCCGTCGTAGGGTCGAGAAATCCAAGGACGACCTGGTTGCCCTGCTGCAAGAATTAAAAAAGCAGGGCAAAAAAGTGTGTGGCTATGCTGCCACATCCAAAAGCACCACTATTCTGAACTACTGTAAAATCGGGCCGGATTTGGTCGAGTATATCTGCGACACCACCCCCATCAAACAGGGTAAATATAGTCCCGGGATGCATATTCCAATTCAGCCCTATGAACATTTTCAAAAAAATCCCCCTGATTACGCCATCCTCTTTGCTTGGAACCATTCCGAAGAAATTATGGCCAAGGAAAAAGAATACATGGCGCGGGGTGGGCGCTGGATCACCCACGTGCCCGAGGTGAGAGTGATCGCATGATTCCTTGCGCCAACCCCTCGGCTCAGTTCCAAAGCCACCAGGCTGAAATTGAGGATGCCGTCCTTCGGGTAATGAGAGGAAACCGATATATTTTGGGAGGGGAGGTCGAGGCTCTGGAGCAAGAATTCGCCTCCTACATCGGGGTTTCCGAAGCTATCGGCGTAGCCAATGGGACCGATGCGATTGAGTTGGTTCTCCGCGCCTTGGGCATTGGTGCGGGGGACGAGGTGATCACGGTTTCTCATACCGCTGTGGCCACGGTGGCAGGCATTGAGTCCACCGGAGCTAATCCTGTTCTAGTGGATGTCGACCCCGACTACTACACGATGAATCCCGACCAACTTGAGGAGGTTTTCAGTCCCCGAACAAAAGCAGTCATGCCAGTCCACCTCTACGGCCAACCTGCTGATCTCGAACGGATCATGAGTTTTTGCCAAAAACACAAACTGATCATGGTGGAAGACGTCTCCCAAGCCCATGGAGCCACATGGCAGGGGAAAAAGCTGGGCAGTTTTGGAGATGCCGCCTGTTTCAGCTGCTACCCGACAAAAAATCTTGGAGCAATCGGCGATGGAGGGTTAATCACAACAAGCCAGCCTGGTTTGGCAAAAAAGATCAAAATGCTCCGAGAATATGGCTGGCGTGAGCGCTACATCAGTGAAATTCCAGGCCGAAACTCCCGCTTGGACGAACTGCAGGCCGCCATCCTTCGCATCAAGCTAAGGCACTTGGACGAAGATAACAGCAAGCGTCGACAGCTTGCCATGAGCTACACAAAGCTCCTCAACTTACCCAGCCTTGTCCTGCCTAAATCCAGAGCCGATGCAGAGCATGTCTTCCATCTTTACGTGGTGAAATCCCGGGAAAGAACCAAAGCCTTAGAAGGCCTCAAAGCAAAAAACATTCATGCGGGAATTCATTACCCGGTTCCAATCCATAAGCAGCCCGCATATCAAGGAAGAATTCGCACTGCTCGATCAATGCATATTACAGAGGCACTTGCCTCAGAAGTCCTTTCCTTGCCCCTCTACCCCGAACTCATGGATCAACAAATCCATGAAATAGTGCAAGCACTACAATACCTTGAGCCAAAGGATGGCAAGCGTGGTTAACCAATCAGATACCAAGGCGCCGAACTTTATCTGGAATGGTCTATACCCAACCTGGGAAACGGCCTGTGATGCCGCTAATGCTGTTGTAAATACGGGGGGGGAGGGGCTTAGTAGCGGACACTGGCTACAGAGAATCAATCAGCAGTTGTCGGATTATAGAAATGAATTCAAGCAGCATGGCATGGCTCCACCTCCTAGGCCGTCCAACTTGCCGTTAATTTGTGCCATGACGAATCCGAGTACTATCATATTTCGGTGGTTCTTCTGGTTGGAGCTGGGAATATTTGAAAAATACGTTATCTGATCAAAAGGTTAATTCTTACGTTATTATAGAAACTGAACAAGTTGTCAAACACATGAAAACTTCTGGAGCCCATGATGCCCCCGTAAGATACAAAACTCAGGATGAGTTGATGGAGCGATGTGACCTTTTATATTGTAACAGTGTATTGCAGTACTTCAGTTCTAACGAGCCCTTACTTTCCTTAGTGCAAAGAACTGAACCCAACTATATTTATCTGGAAGATTGTATTGCCAAAGGAGAAAAAGACTACTTTTCAACGCAAAAATATTACGACTCAATCATACCGTATAGGTTTATCGGTATGAATAAATTGCTAAAAGAGGTTACCGGGTACGAAGAAGTAGTTAAATATCCCTATTCTGCACCAATTCTCGGGGTAATAGCTCCGCTAGAAATGGGAAACTTCCCAGCAGCAAACCGTATTCGGTATGCATGGAGCATACTACTGAAAAAACTGGAGAGACAATGAATACCATAAAGTGCCACTTGGACGGCATTCTCCTAATCGAGCCAATTGTCTATCAGGACGAAAGAGGGTTTTTCTTGGAAAGCTTTCAAAAAGAAAGATACGCAAAAGTTGGAATAACTGAGGAGTTTGTTCAGGACAATCATTCTAGGTCATCGAAAAATGTTTTAAGAGGCTTGCACTTTACCCGTGAGAAACAGCAATCTCAAATCGTAACTGTAATGCAGGGAAAAATATTTGATGTAGTGGTCGATATCCGTAAAGATTCACCTACGTTTGGAAAATGGTTCGGAACTGAGTTAAGCGACGAAGGCCATCGACAGATTTATATGCCACATGGCTTTGCCCATGGATTTTGCGTACTTTCTGATTGGGCCGATTTACATTATAAAGTAAGTCAAAAATACGATCCTAATGATGAGGGCGGCCTTAACTGGAATGACCCAGAAATAAATATTCAATGGCCTCTCAAGGAAATAGTAATGTCTAATCGGGACAAAGGCCATCCTTATCTAACGCAACTTAATCCTGGCAAATCAATCGAAAATGAAAATTTTCAACCTCGTGGATTACCTAAGTCGGCTACATAATGAGATTAAACAGTAACATTGTGATGGATCTTTTAGCTGGGACTATCGGAGAAACTCGATAATATATTAGATGAAAAACCAAAAGAAGCCCACAAGGAAGTTGCATATTAGCCATTACCTTCCGACACAGTCATTTAAAGCGTTTGCATTTGAGTCGCTTGGAATCTCCCATTGCAATCTTCATGGCCTATAAAAAATCGACGATCGACAACCAGCATAACGTCCTCATTACGGGTGCAAGGGGCTTGATTGGTACGGCTCTAATAGAGCGACTCAAATCAACGAAGTGTTCGTTATTCTGTCAAAGCCGAGCACACCATAACAGCACATCCAGAGTTAGATGGATCCAGCATAATCTGGTAGCGGATTCTTGGGCCAAGAGAAGACTACCGGTGATTCACTACGTGTTTCATCTCGCAGGTCAGACGAGCATTTACGAGGCTAAAAAGAACCCCGTGGCTGATTTAGAGTCTAATGTTCTGGGGCTTCTAAAGCTTATGGAGTACCTGAAGACACAAAGCCATTGTCCCATAGTGATAATAACAGGAACGGCTACACAAGCAGGAATAAACAGAAAAAATCCAATTAATGAAAAGACGAGAGATAACCCATGTACATTTTATGATATAAGCAAACTTTCAGCCGAAATGTATTTGAAACAGTATATCAAGGAAGGATGGATTCAAGGGTGTGCTTTGAGGCTTGGCAATGTATACGGAAAGCGCCAAGACTCACAAAATATAAATCGAGGTATTTTAGATAAAATATATCTGCAAGCTCTTTCGGGGAAAACAATTAAAGTGTTTGTTAAACAAACATGTAAAAGAGATTATATATATATAGATGACGTGGTCTCAGCCTTGTGTGCTGCTGCAAT
>Ga0164295_10002043_pt1 | contig 16773 bp, 11 predicted proteins | sample GEODES006metaG_FD_111798 | JGI IMG/M metagenome (GOLD analysis project Ga0164295, IMG submission 111798) | Oligotrophic lake water microbial communities from Sparkling Lake, Wisconsin, USA - GEODES006 metaG | ecosystem: Environmental > Aquatic > Freshwater > Lake | place: USA: Sparkling Lake... | reverse complement strand
GGCGAGGTTTTCCTCACGCGTCACGCCGAGCACCTCGGTGACATGGAAGGCGGAGGTTTTTCCGACGATCGTCACCGCAGAGGTGCCCGCTGCGACGAGGGCCTTCATGCCGGGATCGTCGGCCGCAGCCATCCCGCGGCGGCGCGTCATCCCGAAGGCGACGACCCGCGAGTGGGCAAGCGAGAGCTCCCGGACGCGGTCGAAATACTGGGCGTCCTTTGGATTGGAGAGCGGATAGCCCCCCTCGATGAAATCGATCCCTGCCGCATCGAGCCGCCGCGTGATCGCGAGCTTGTCCTCGAGCGAGAAATTGACCCCTTCCCCCTGGCTGCCGTCGCGGAGCGTGGTGTCGTAGATCTCGATCGTGCGCATGGCGAAACTGCCTCGGACAGGGTGCGGAAAGAGGACCTGCGACAGACGGCCGATGAGGGAAGGGAACTCCCTCTCGGACGGAAACCGGGGACGGCCATCACCTCCACCGGAGAAAAGGCCGCACCAGCCGATTGCCCGGCGGCGCGTCGCGCTCGGTCGCCCGCGCGGCCCTTTCGCCTAGAATAGCGCCCTTCCGGCGAGGCCACAAGGCACACCTGACGGCGCTCAAGCACCCTGTTCTTCTTCCCACCACGGTCCTGCCCCCATCCACATCTGTCGTCCGACCATGGATCTCGTAAAGCTGACGATGCTGCTGGTGCCGCTAGCGATCTTCCTGGCGATGATGCTCGCTGCCATCGGCGGCCACCGACTGGCCCAGCGGCACGTCTCCAAGATTCCAGACGAAGGGGTGGTCGGGGCGGGTGCGATCGATGCAGCCGCGCTCGGGCTGCTCGGCCTCCTGCTCGCCTTCTGGTTCAACATGGCCGCCACCCACCTCGACCTTCGGCGGAGCCTGATCGTGGAGGAGGCCAACGCCATCGGCACGGCCTGGCTGCGGCTCGACCTGCTGCCTGCCGACGCCCGACCGGCGAGCAGGGAACTGTTTCGAGCGTATGTCGACGGCCGGCTTGCCCTGACAACACATGAGCCTGCCGGCGGCTCCGACGCTACTCTCGACACGAAGCTCGATGACATCCGCGCGGCCATTTGGACGGCCTCAGTCGCTGCCGCACCGCGATGCGAGAGCGCCCAGGCAGCCATGCTTCAACTCGACTCGCTCAATGAGATGTTCGATGCCGGAACGCGACACGACGCCTCGTTCAACGCCCACACACCGACGGCGATCGTCGTCCTCCTGGCCGTCGTGGCGATCGTGGCAACGGTCCTCGTCGGATACGACCTCGGACGATCCAAACGATTCGAGTGGTTCCACGCGACGCTGTTTGCGGGCGTAATCGCCTTGACGATCTGGGTGATCTACGATCTCGAGATGCCGCGTTACGGCTTGATCCGGGTCGACGACTACGACCGGACGATCCGCGAGGTGCGCGAGGGCTTCGACCGCGTGCCGGAGCCGATGCACGCGGCTTGAACGCGGGGTCGGGGGCGTCTCATCCGACGTCGGCGTCCTCGTCTTCGTCGCCCTCGTCTTCGTCCTCGTCTTCGTCGCCGTCGGCCTCACCTGCCGGGTCGTCGGAGTCGACGATGAACGATTCTGACTCGTCCTCCTCGGCGAAGGCGTCGTCGACCGCTGCCTCGTCGTCGGTGGCTGCGGAGGCGTCGTCCCATTCGCCGGAGGCCTGCTCGTCGTCCTCGGCCTCTTCTTCAATCACGACAACCTGCCGGCCGAGGCTGGCGCGGCCGCCGGGGATGGCTATGTCGACGTCGTGGTCGTGGTCGTCATCCTCGTCTTCATCCCTATCGTGCGGAGAGAGGCCGAGGGGCCGGACGGCAATCGACGGCAGCGTGGGGAGCAGCGGCGAGCCGGGGGCTGCGGCCGCGCCGGGGACTGGCTTCATCGACGCCGCATGGGCCGTCATGTCGACCCCTCGGGCCGGCTTCCGCTTCATCGGCTTTTGGGCGGATCGGGAAGGCTTCACGGCAGGCTCCCCCTTTCCGTCGTCGTGCGGCTGAACCTTGAGCCGACGGGGCGATGGTGAGACTGGAGAGTTTCGCGCGGCCTTCTTCGCCTCCCACTGCTCCATCGTGAGGAGGATCTCGCGGGCCTGCGAACCGGCATAGAGCCCGACGACGCCGTCTTCGGCCATGAAGTCGATGAGGCGGGCCCCACGGCCGTAGCCGACCCCGAGGGCGCGCTGGAGGAGCGACACGCTCCCACGCCCCTCGCGGATCACCACCTCAACGGCGGCGTCGTACATGTCGTCCTTGTCCTTCGGCGATGCCCCGCTGGCGGCGTCACCCGACGGAGCCGGCTGGAGATTCACAAGCTCGGCCGCATACTGCGGCTCGCTCGTTCCCACCGCCGCCATCACCCGGGTGATCTCCTCGTCGGAGAGGTAGGTGCCCTGGCCACGGAGGATCTGGCTTGTGCCAGGGGAGAGGAAGAGCATGTCGCCGTTGCCAAGGAGACGGTCGGCACCGCACTCGTCGAGGACGACGCGGCTGTCGGTCCGGCTCGCCACCTGGAACGCGATCCGCGCCGGCAGGTTGCTCTTGATCAGGCCGGTGATGACGTCGACGGTCGGTTTTTGCGTGGCGAGAACGAGGTGGATGCCGACGGCTCGGCTCTTTTGTGCCAGGCGGATGATGTGCTGCTCGATCTCCTTGCCGGCGGTCATCATCATGTCGGCGATCTCGTCGGCGATCACGACGATGAACGGCATCGTCGTCGGGATCGCCGCCACCTCCTCGTCGGTCTCCGGTCCGATCCGCTTGATGAGCTCATCGCGGCCCAGCGCGTTGTAGCCGGTGAGGTGGCGGACGCCCACCTTCGCCAGGAGGGCGTAGCGTTCCTCCATCTTCTCCACCGCCCAGGCGAGGATCGCCTCCGCCTTCTTCATGTCGGTGACGACCGGGTGCATGAGATGGGGGAGCGACTTGTAGGGGGTGAGCTCGACCATCTTCGGGTCGATCATCAGCATCCGCACCTCGTCGGGGCGGCGGGTCATGATCATCGAGAGGATGAGCGAGTTGAGACACACGCTCTTGCCCGTGCCGGTCCGACCGGCGATGAGGAGATGGGGCATCGAGGCCATGTCGACGACCATCGGATTGCCCGCCACGTCCTTGCCGAGGAACAGCGGGATCTTGAGCGACCTCGCCTTGGCCTGCGCCTCCTCCATCACCTCCCGGAGGCGAACCATCTGTCGGATCGTGTTGGGAACCTCGATACCGACCGAGTTCTTGCCGGGGATCGGGGCGACGATCCGGACGCTCGGCACGCGCAGGGCGATCGCCAGATCGTCGGCGAGGTTGACGATCTTCGCCAGGCGCAATCCCGCTTCGAGCTCGATCTCGTACTGCGAGATGACAGGGCCTGTCTCGATCTCAACGACGCGCACCTTGAATCCAAACTCGGCGAAGGTCTTCTCGAGCATCCGCGCACGTTCCCGCACCTCGCTTTCCTGCTCATCCTGACGGAGGTGCTCGGTGGGTAGGAGGAGCTCGAGCGACGGAAGCTCGTAGTCGGCCCCGACCGACCCCTCGTCGACGTTCACCTCCATCGGCCGCCGCCGGCTGGCGAGCGACTTGATCGGCACTTGCATGGCAGTCGGCGCATCGACCGACGAGGCCTCCGATGACTCGTCCTCGTCGGCATCGTCGAGACCATCCTCGATGTCGTCGGCCTCGAACGCGGAATCCTCGGGTGCGGGCCGAGCCGGAGGCTTTCGAACCTTGATCGTCGGGCCCTGCGAATCGGCATCGTCGCCCGCATCGCGCTCCGGATCCGACTCCTCGTCCTCCGCGGAAACGCCACTGACCGGCTTCGCCGCACCGCGGCGGGTCTGCCACCACGTCGGCTCGGACGGAGCAGCCACCGATGTGACGGTGGCCCGCTCCGGCTCCCCGCTCACCGGCCTCCGGCGACTGAGAACCGCGGCAACAGTCCCGACGACTACGCCGCCGATGCTCGCCACACAGGCAGCGAGGCGCACGAGCGCAGCGTCGCAGACGAGAAACAATCCGGCGGCCGTGATCCCGCTGACGACGATCGCCGCCCCGGTTTGGGCAAGCAGGCCCTCGGCGAACAGTCGACCGATGGCGCCGATGGCGCCCCCCGGTCCCCACACGGGACGGGGGAGGGAGTCAGGGAGGAACATTGCCAGAAGCGTGGCGGAGCCGACCGTGGCGATGACGGCGCCGACGGTGCGGAGGGGCAGATCGGGGAGAACGCGGCGGCGGAGGAGGGCGACATCGAGCGCTGCGACGAGGGCCAGGCCGATCCACGAGGCGATCCCGAGCCATTGATAGGCTTGGCCAGCAAGGAACGAGCCGACCGCGCCGCAGGCGTTGAACACCCTGGCATTCGGCGGAAAGGCGTGCGGAACGGGGGGATCGGCGGCGTCGAAGCTTGCGAGGGACGCAAGCACGAACGTCGTTGCCGCCAGGAGCACAAGCGCGGTGATATCGCGGACGCGGTCGCGTGGCGGCGCTGCCGGCGCGGCCTCGACAGAGAGCCGCGCGGCGGAGGCGGCGCGGCCGGGCGAGCGCCCCGCCTGCGGTGGGGCGAGGGCCTCGACGTCTCGGTACGGAGCATCAGCGGTAGCCATGGGGAGTCCTTTCCATCGGAACTCTACAGGCCGGTTTCTGGCACGGAGCTCTCCTGGAAGTCGGAACGGTCCGGAACGCTCTGCGGAACGGGCCGAGACGAACGGTCGTGACGATCGCAGCGATTCTGCCGCCACGCCGCCAGCCATTCGGCCGGCCGGGGAGTGCTACACTCGTCACCCCACGTCCCCGTCGGAGCCACGATGCCACCCCTCCACCGCCTTGTCACCACCCCGCGCTATGCCGACGTCGTCATCCATGGCGACACGGCGTACTGGGTGGAGGTCGCCGACGACACGAGCCTCGACGCCCGCGGGCAGATCGGGCAGGTGCTCGCCCAGATCGACACGACGCTCGTCACGATCGGTAGCGATCGCACCCGCCTCATCCAGATCGTCATCCACCTCGCCGACCTGGCCGACGCGGCCATCCTCGACGAACTCTGGGACGCCTGGGTGCCAAAGGGGCATCCCCCCGTCCGGGCCCGCGTCCAGTCGGGTCTCGGGGGAACGTGTCTGGTCGAGACGCTCGTGACCGCGGCCGTCACCCAACCATAGCCCCCCACTCCATCATCCCGGGAAACGTCAGCGCCAGGTGCCGTCGCCGCGTCGCTTTTGGCCTCCGCCGGCCCGGCGCTGTGAGGCATTGTCGTCCGCGAGATCAGCCGCGGGGTTTCTTGCCGCCGGCGGTCTTCTGGGCCACCGACTTCGCCACCACGGCCTTGCGTGCGACGGCCTTCTTCTTGACCGGCTTCCTGGTCCCGGGCGAGGCGGTGACATGTTCTGCAAGCGCCGCTTTGACACTGGCCCGCTCGGTGCGGACAGCGGCGGTGCGGATCTTTTTCGAAGGGCGCTTCGAGGCTTCCCGCTTCAAGGCGACCGCCTTCGGAACCGACGACCCGATCTCCGCGAGCCGCGCTTCGAGGCGGGCAAGCATGCCGGCGAAGATCTCGCTCTTCTCATCGCTGCGATCGTTCCCGCCGACACCACGGGCCCCCGCGGCCGCCTGCCCGGTGCGCCGCTGGGCGCGGAACGTGTCGCGCCACTTGTCGCGGAACGACCGCGCTAACTCGATCGACTTGCCCAACTGTGCCGCACTCGCCGTCGCCAGCGACTTGCCGAGGCTCGACTCCAGCAGGCGGCGTTCCGTGACCGTGAGCAGTTCGCTGGCACTTGTCTTGGCACGCTTGGCCATGGATGGTTCTTTCTGGAGGGAGGGTCTGATGGGTTGCGGTGCGATCGAGCCAGCCGTCGACAATGGGTTCGCTGACCGTCGTAAAGGTCGCCATTTCCGACTGTAGCGTGGATACCGTCGAATAGCCAAGTGTGCGGCTGAGGTCCCAAAGGCCGGCGGTCACTTCCCCGCCTTCGCCTCGAGCTCCTCGAGGTAGGCCTTCATCGGCTCTTCCATCGGCCCGCCGAGCGCCACGGCCTTCCGCTGGGCAGCGATCGCCTTCTTCACCTCGCCCTGCATCGCATAGAGATGAGCGAGCGTGTCGAGCACCGGGCCATTCTCGGCGTCGAGCTTGGCGGCCTTCTCGGCGGCCTCGGTCGCGGCGGCCGTCAGGGCGTCGTCGATCGGCGCCCCACGCTCGGCAAGGGTCACGATCATCCAAGCCAAGGCATTGAGCCCCTCGGCCGAATCAGCTTGAGCCTCGGCCAGCTTCGAGAACGCCGCAGCGGCCTTCTCCCCGCCCCCCTGGATCGCCATCTGGAGACGGACCTGATCGAGCTGACCGCGGACCTGCTCGAGCCTTTGCTTGACACGCGGGTTCTTCGCCCCGGCGATCATCCCGTCGACCATCTCGGCCGCTTCGTCACCCTTGTCGGCCTGGAGCAGCACGCGGATCTCGGCAAAGGCCTCGTTGACTGTCTGCATCTCCGCCAGCTCCTCGGCGTAGACGGCACGGTCCCAGCTGCCGTCGACAATATCTGCGAGCGGGCCGTCCATCTCCATCGGATGGCCGATCCACTCGATCTCGCTCGTCTTGCCGACGATGAAGGCGGTGGGGATGCCGTTCTGCCCGGCTGCCTGCATGTAGTCGGCATACACCGACTTGTCGGGGTCGGTCGTGAGGCAGTAGCCCTTGGTCACGTCGGCAAACGTCTCCCCTTCGCCGTTGTCACGCTCGAGAAACTCCTTGACGGTATCGAGATCTTCATCGCTGATGCTGATCACCTGGACATTCTTGTCGGCATAGTCGGCCTGGAGTTGGGCGATGTGGGGCATGCTCATGATGCAGGGGCCGCACCAGGTCGCCCAGAACTCGACGACGTAAACCTTGTCTTTCTTGAACTCCGTGACCGGCTTGTACTTCCCCTCGCCGTTCTGCACCCAGTGCTCGATGTCAATCGCAGGCGCCGGGGAACCGATCGTGAGTTCGGCGGCCGGCAGGGCCGCGGCGCCTCCGAGGAGGAACGAGAGCGCGGCGAGACAGCGGCGGGAAAGGGGGGGCATTGGGGGTCTCCTGTCTGGGAAATCGTGACGACGAGCGTGGCCGGAATGGGACGATGGGGTGGCCAAAACCTATGGGACAAAAGTCTAGCGATTCGGCGCCGACTGGTTCAGCCATCCTCGGGCGTGACCCCGAGGACGATGTCCCATCGGGCGGCCAGTTCGCCGATCCGCGAGCCCTCGATAGGGAGAAACTCGGCGACGACGGCGGCCGCCTCGACCGGCGAGAGCGAGCGGAAGATCCCGTCCCGCCCGTTTCCCGGATCCCCCTTCACATAGCACTGCGACGTGAGGAGGTGGCGATCGCCACGGCTCACCTTGACGTGGATGTGGGGGGCACGGCCGGGGTAGGAAACCGGCCGAATCGTCCGGAAGCCGTACTCCCCGGAGAGCCCGGTGAGAAACCGGCCGTAGCCCTGAAAATGCCCGTCACGTTTCTCGGCGTTGCCGCTCCGGGAGTGGAGATACGCCCCGTGGGCATCGCACTGCCAGATCTCGACAAGCGCCCCGCGGAGCGGATTCCCCGCTGCATCGAGCACGGCCCCCGAGAACCACGTCACCTCACCGTCGGCGGGCGTCGCGGCATCGGTGATCCGGAGGAGATCGTTGTCGGTGTCGAGGGGGAGCCGATCGGGGAAAAAGGGCCCCTCCGTCTGCTCGGGCGTCCTCGTCAATTCATCGGCATAGGCGCCGGGCCGGGCCGCAAACAGCGTCGCCAGCGCCGCCATCCGCAACACGCGCCTCCGTCCCTCGTCGGCACGCTCGAACGACTTGCGATTGAAAAGGTGCATGGTGGTCTCTTCGGGGCCGAGGTTCCAGGTCAGGCGAGGATCTCTTGAATGACGCGGCCGTGGACGTCAGTGAGCCGGTAGCGGCGGCCCTGAAAACGGTAGGTGAGCCGCTCGTGGTCGATTCCGCAGAGGTGCATGAGCGTAGCGTGGAAGTCGTGAACATGGACACCGTCGCGGACGATGTTGTAGCCAAACTCGCACGTTTCGCCGTGGCTGATGCCCCCCTTCACGCCCCCGCCAGCCATCCACATCGTGAAGCAGCGAGGATGATGATCGCGACCAAAATCTCCACCGGCCGTGTAGTTGCCCTGGCAGTAGTTGGTCCGTCCGAACTCCCCCCCCCAGACGACGAGCGTGTCGTCGAGCATGCCCCGATCGGCGAGATCCTGGACGAGGGCCGCCGAAGGTTGGTCGGTCTGTCCGGCTTCACCGCGGATTCCCCCCGGCAGGCCGCCGTGATGATCCCAGTCTTGGTGATAGAGCTGGATGAAGCGCACCCCCCGCTCCGCCAGCCGCCGGGCGAGGAGGCAATTGGCCGCAAACGTGCCGGGCTCGTTGGCCCCCGGGCCGTACTTCTCGATCACATGGGCCGGCTCGTCGGCGAGATTCGTGACATCAGGGACGCTTGCCTGCATCCGGAAGGCGAGCTCGTAGTTGGCGATCCGAGCCGCGATCTCGGAATCGGGATTGGTGGCAAACTGATGCTCGTGGAGCTGTTTCAATCCATCGAGCGCAGCGCGGCGATTCTCCCGCGACACGCCGGCGGGTAGCCCGAGGTAGAGAACCGGATCGCCGCCGGAACGGAAGCGCACGGCCTGATGGCGGGTGGGGAGGAATCCAGAGCCCCACAGATGGCTCATGAGCGGCTGGCCCCCCTTGTTCTTCGTGATCAAAACGACAAACGAGGGGAGATTGTCGCTGGAATCACCGAGGCCGTAATCGAGCCAGGCGCCGATGCTCGGCCGGCCCGGGATCTGGGCACCTGACTGCATGAACGTTACACCGGGGCCATGATTGATGCTCTCGGTGTAGGCGGCTTTGAGGAAGCAGATCTTGTCGGCCACCATTGCCGTGTGAGGGAGGACCTCCGAGAGCCAGGCCCCCGACTGGCCATGCTGGGCGAACTTCATCGGCGAGCCGACGAGGGGTATCGAGCTCTGGTTGCCCGACATCCCCGTCAGCCGCTGGCCCCCCCGGACGCTCTCCGGGAGTTGCTCGCCGGTCCGCTCGACGAGCGTCGGCTTCCAATCGTAAAGATCAAGCTGGGACGGCCCTCCCGACTGGAAGAGGTAGATCACCCGCTTCGCCTTCGGCGGCAGATGGAAAGCGTCGAGCGCGCCGTGCGGCGATTCGGGGACCGCCGCCGTAGCCCGGCGGCCGAGGAGGTCGGCCAGGGCGATCCCACCAAACCCCAAGCCGGTCGTGGCAAGGAGCTGGCGCCGGCTCATCGCCGGGGGAATGGGAAGCGATTCGGGAGCGGCTCCGAAGCTGGGCATCGTCATCGTTTCACCACGGTGGGGTCGTAGTTGAGAAGGGCATTGAAGACTGCGGCCAAGCTCGCGACGTCGACGGCAGACAGCGCTGGATCGGCCGGCATGCTGCCGACGGTGAGGAGCTTCTGGGCGTCGTCGGGGTGCGCCGTGTACCAGGCGAGTTGCTCGGCGTGCATCGTCCGGAGGATCGCCAGCTCCGCCTCGTCAGGCCGGCGGCTCGTGAGTCGCTCAAAACCCTCTGCGAGGAGCGGCGCGACGTCGCCGGCCACCGGCGGCTTCCCCGAGAGGAGCTTCTGGGCGAGGACGCGCGACGCCTCGACGAACTGCGGGCCATTGAGGAGCACCAGCGCATGGAGCGGGGTGTTGGTGGTGTCGCGTCGGGCGACGCAGACGGCGCGCTTCGGCACATCAAAGCTTTCGAGGACAGGCCCCGGGCCAGTCCGCCGCCACAACGTATAGAGGCTGCGACGGTGGAGGTCGGAGCCACTGCCGGGCGTCGCCGGCTTGAACGATTCGGCGAGGTCGTAGGTGTTGACAGGAGGGCCGCCGACCTGCTCGACGAGCAGGCCGCACGACGCAAGGATCCCATCGCGGATCATCTCAGCCGGAAGGCGGTGCCGCGGCCCCCGAGCCAGCCACACGTTCGCCGGATCGTCGGCCGCCAGCTGCGCGTCAGCCGTGCTCCGCTGCCGATAGGTTTCCGAGAGCATGATCGTGCGGAGGAGGTCCTTCATGTCCCATGCGAGGCCCCCTTCGGCCCGTGATCTGGAAAACTGCCAGGCCAGGCCGTCGAGGAGCTCAGGGTATTCGGGGCGGACCGACTGACTGCCGAGATCCTCGGCACTCTTCACGATCCCGATCCCGAACAGCGACTGCCAGAGGCGGTTGACCGTCACCCGCGCCAGGAGCGGATTGGCCGGATCGGTGAGCCAGCGCGCGAGTCCCAGCCGGTTGCGCGGCTCTCCGGCAGGGAAGGGGGGGAACACAGCCGGCGTGTCGGGGCCGACCGCGTCACCGCGCTGGTCATATTCGCCGCGGGTGAGAACGTAGGCCGTCTTCGGCGTCGCCATCTCCCGCATCACCATGATCTCCTGCGGCTGCTCGCCGAGGTCGTCGCGCCCGCGCCGCGCTTCTTCGAGGGCCTTCCGCGCGGCCGCCACGTCCGCGTCCAGGGCACTGGCCTGGAAGCCGCCGAGGAGGTCGGCCGCGCCATCGGGGCGCCGCTCTTTGAGCAGGGCGATCGCGCCGGGCTCGAACAGCTCGCGGGCCTCAAGGGGCGAAAGGGCCCGGTCGAAGACCTGAAAATCATCGACGAGGCCTCCTTTGAATCCCTGGTCACGCATCCGCTCGCCGATGCGGATGTGATCGCCGCCGCCGCCGGTGATTTCACGCGTGAGACTGTCGCGAACGATCTCCACGGCCGCCGGCCGGCCGTCGATGAACAGCTTCAAGCCGGCCGCAGTGCCCGATCCGTCGCTCGTGACCACGAGGTGCGTCCAGCGCCCCACTGGCACAGGCTCCACCGACCGCACGCTCGCCGCATCCCCGGGCCAGAAGTGGATCAGCGACCACTGGAAGTGCCCTTCCTCGACGAGGAGCTCATAGCCCCGGCTGCCGGCGTCGGTCCAGGCCTGCGAGCGGTGGAAGACGACCGCGCGGTCGTAGCGCACCGGCGCCTCGAGCCACAGCGCCACGGAGAACGGCTGGCTGCGACGGAAGTTGCCCACGGCCGTCTGCACCGGATGATCGCCAGTGAGCTTGATCGCCTGGCCAGCGTGCCCAGGGACAACCGTAATCTCTGCCGGGCTCGTCGCCGCGGCGCCCCCGTCGATTGCATTGGGGAAGGCGTTGTCGGCGCCCCGATCGTCGAAAGAAAACGCGGCGATCCGGCCTGGGAGCGTGCCGGGGTTGGCGGCGGCCAGTTCCACGGGCACGTCAGCCTTGCCGGCGATCCACGTAAACACCTTGTCGCGCGAGATCCGCTCGCGGCGGTCGAGCTCCGTGGCGGCCAGGCGGCAAGCCTCGTCGGCCTTCTGCATCGCCGTCTTCCAGGCATCGTCGGCGAGCCGCAGCTTCGGCGTCGGCACGGAAGGGGTGAAGTAGCTGTAGAGCCCCGCCTCGTCGACGTCGTCGAAAAAGGCGAAGAACTGGTAGTACTCCTTCTGAGTCAGCGGATCGAACTTGTGGTCGTGGCAGCGGCAACACTCGAGCGTGAGGCCGAGGAACGCGGTGCCGAAGGTCGTGACGCGGTCATTCACGTAATTGACGCGATACTCCTCCTCGACGCTTCCTCCCTCGGCCTCCTGCTGATGGAGGCGATTGAAGGCGGTAGCGAGGATCTGCTCGTCGCTGGCATTGGGGAGGAGATCCCCGGCGAGCTGCCAGGTGACGAAATCGTTCCAAGGGAGGTTGCGGTTGAAAGCGCCGATCACCCAATCGCGCCACCACCACATCGGGCGATCGCGATCGACCTGGAAGCCGTAGCTATCCGCATAGCGAGCCAAATCGAGCCAGTCGGCCGCCATCCGCTCGCCGTAGCGCGGGCTCTCGAGGAGACGGTCGAGGAGTTTTTCGTAGGCCTCGGGGCTCTCATCGGCGACAAACGCGGCCACCTCGTCCGCGGTCGGCGGTAGGCCGGTGACATCAAACGTCGCCCGGCGGATCAGCCCGACCCGATCGGCCTCGGGCTGCGGAGCGATGCCGCGCTCCGCAAGCCGCTTCCGCACGATTTCGTCGATCGGATGAACCGTCGCCGGCAGCGTCGGGGCCTTGAGAGACTGAAACGCCCAGTGGGGCTCGTATTCGGCGCCAGCGCTAATCCACCGCTTCAAGAGCTCAACCTGCTCCGGGGCGAGCTTCCCAATCTTCGCTTCGGGCGGGGGCATGACGACGTCGGGATCATCGGAGACGATCCGGGCGATCATCTCGCTCGCCGCCGCGTCGCCTGGCACGATCGCCTTCGCCCCACTGGCCGCCTCGGCGACGGCGCTCTCGGCGCGGTCGAGCCGCAGCCCCGCCTGCCGGTGACCACTGTCGGGCCCGTGGCACTGGTAGCAGGTGTCGGAAAGGATCGGCCGGATGTCGCGATCAAATGAAATTGCCGGCTCAGCGGCGGGGGCACGTGACAACGACACCAGGATCGTCAGCAGGACGGGGATCACACGGAACGATGGCGACAAGCGCAGAAGGCGATAACGCAGCATCGGCAGGGTGTCCGCAAGGGATGAAGGCCAGGGAAGCGGGGCGCTTCCCTTCCGCCAATCATCCCCTAGTTTACGCTCCTGCCGCAACGGCAGCGGCGCCATGGCCTCATCACCCGAACAGTGGGCCGATCGGGCTGCCTTCGCAGACCGGGAACGGGCGGCCGAGGGTGTCGATCCATTCTTTTCGCGGCGGCACGCCGAGGGCCTGCCAGATCGTCGCCGCGAGATCCTCGGGGCGGAACGGGTCGCTTGCCGGTTCGCCGCCAAATTTGTCGGTGCTCCCCACGACGTTGCCGCCGCGGACGCCGCCCCCGGCGAAGAACACGCTCTGGGCGCGGCCCCAGTGATCGCGGCCGGCCTCGCGGGCCCCGGCGAGCGTGCTGATCTTCGGTGTCCGCCCAAACTCGCCGGCCATCACGATCAGCGTGTCGGCGAGGAGGCCGCGCGACTCGAGATCGTCGAGGAGCGCCGAGACGCCCCGATCGGTCGGCGGGAGGAGAGAGCGCTCGAGATTCGTCCAGGCCGATTCGTGCGTATCCCAGGTTTCGTTGTTGCCGAGATTCACCTGCACCATTCCCACCCCGGCCTCGACGAGCCGGGCCGCCAGGAGGAGCGACCAGCCGAAAGCATTTTCGCCATAGGCTTCCCGGAGCTTCGGATCGGCCTGTGAAATGTCGAAGGCGCTCGACACGCCTGGATCGAGGAGGAGCGACGTTGCCATGCTGCGGTAGCGATCGAACGACCGCTCGTCGGCCGTCTTCTCGAGATCGGCCCGCTGCTTGTCGATCCCCTCGCGGAGGGCGAGCCGATCGAGGAGCCTTCCCCCCATCAGCGCCTGCGGCACGGCGAGGTCGAGCGAGCGGAACTCGAGCGCCTGCTTCGCGGGGCCGTCATGATGATGGAAGAGGTATTCGGGATAAGCGCCGTAATTGACCGGGTTGTAAGGGGAACAGTCGAGGAAAAACGGCTCGTGCTGCCGGCCGAGGAGCGCGGCGAACTGCCCGGGGATGACGCGGCCAGTACGGTGGACGAGCTTCTCGGGGAGGACGATCGACGGGGGGAGATTGTTCCGGGCGGGAACGATTTGTTGGGCGAGGGCCGCAAGCGCCGGCCAGTCAGACTTTTTCGGAGCGCTGGGGTCGAAGCCGATGGGGATGTCCGATCGGCCGGTGAGCATGATGTGATGGCCGGCGGAATGGTCGTTGGACGTGTGCGTCAGCGACCGCACCACTGCCCACTTTTCACTCCGGGCCGCGAGCATCGGCAGGTGTTCGCAGACCTGCAGGCCTGGTGTCTGCGTGGCAATCGTCTTGAAGGTGCCACGGATGTCGAGCGGGCCATCGGGCTTGGGATCGAAGCTCTCGTGCTGTGCGAGGCCCCCCGAGAGGAAGATGTAGATCACCGACTTCGGTGGCCGCACCGATCCCTCGGCACCCGGCGCAGCCGCGGCCGCGGCCCGCGCGGCGGCGAGTGCATCGAGGGAGAGCCCGAAGATCCCCAGGGCCCCGGCCTGGACGGCCGTCCGACGGCTCAGGCCACTTCGCCGTGGATGGTGGTAGCGGTCTGCCATCGGCGTAGACTTCTCCCTCGGCAGCGAACAGGCTCAGGCAAAGGGCCAGTATCCCCCGGCGCCCCCAAGACAAGAGACAAGAATAGATCGGCCGCGTCGGACTGTCGACGCCGCCCCGCGCTCCCCTGATCAGCCCCGTTCGAAAACCTTTTTTCGACGTTCCCTGTCGGATCCCGAAGCCCCGGCACCACCCTCCATGGCAGCGAGCCTGATCACCATCGAACCCCTCGGCGACGCCTGCCTTGTCGTCCGCCTCGGCTCAGGAGTCGACGCCGATACCTCCCGGGCCGTTGCGGCCGCCGCCGCCTCTCTCACCGCGGCGACCCTGCCGGGGGTCATCGACATCGCCCCGACGTTCAACACCGTGGCCATCGTCTTCGATCCCCTCCGAGCCGATCCCGGCGATCTTTCCGCCGCGATCCTGGCGAGGTTATGCAATCTCGAGGGAGCCGTCCCCACGGCCGGCGCGACCGGCCCGTTCATCGAGATTCCGGTCAGCTACGGCGGCGACGACGGGCCCGATCTGGCCGCCGTGGCGGCCCATACAGGCCTCGCTCCTGAGGAGGTGGTGAGGCTCCACGCGACGGCCGACCATGTCGTCGGCATGATCGGATTCGCTCCCGGATTCCCTTATCTCCTCGGGCTCCCCGCGACACTCTCGATCCCGCGCCGCGCGACGCCGCGGACGCGCGTACCGGCCGGGTCGGTGGCGATCGCCGAACGACAGACGGGGATCTATCCGCGGACAAGCCCCGGCGGCTGGCATGTCATCGGCCGCACGTCCCACGCGATGTTCGATGCCCGCCGCGATCCCCCCGCGTTCCTCCGTGCCGGTGATCTCGTGCGCTTCGTGCCGGTGGCTGACCCGACACGCGACGGGGAGATGAGCCGATGAGCCTGATCGAGGTCGTGGCCCCGGGGATGCTCACCACCATTCAGGATCTCGGCCGCACCGGCTATCGATCGAGTGGCGTCGGCCCAGGTGGCGCGATGGATGCGCTCTCCCACCGAGTGGCAAACCTCCTCGTCGGCAATCCTGACGACGCGGCGGCGTTCGAGATCACCCTCCTCGGGCCCCGACTCGCCTTTCCCACGGGAGCGTGGGTGGCGATGACCGGCGCGGCAGTCGGTGCGATCGTCGTCACCCCCGACGGCCAGTCGACCAATGTGCCTGCCGCGCATCCGATCTGGGTGCCGGACGGGGCGACGCTCGCCTGCGGCCCGTCCGCTCCTCATGGCTGCAGGTCAACGCTCGCCGTGGCCGGAGGGCTCGATGCGCCGTTGATCCTCGGGGGCCGCGGCACCGACCTCCGCTCCGGCTTCGGCGGGTGGCAAGGACGGGCGCTGCTGGCAGGCGACCGGATCCCCGTCGCTGCGTCGCGACAAAAGCCTCCCGCCGACCGCCACCGCGTCGTCGTCGTGCCGCAGACTGCGCCCCCCGAGCTCACCTCCTGGCCGGCCGGAAGCCCGGCCAACGCCGCGGCGTCGCCACCGATCCGCATCGTCCGCGGTCCGGAGTTCGACGCTTTTCCCGCGGCGACCCGGGAGGCTTTTTTTACCGGCACGTTCACCGTCACCCCCGACTCCGACCGAAGCGGGTGCCGGCTCTTGAGCGAGGCGCTCGCGCCGCCGACGATGACGCTCTCCGAGGTCGTCGTGGCGGGAACGATCCAAGTGCCCCCCTCCGGCCAGCCGATCGTGCTGGCAGCTGATCATCCCGTCACCGGTGGCTACCCGCGGATCGCCGTCGTGGCCACGATCGATCTTCCCCGCATCGGGCAGGCCCCCCCAGGCGCGTCGCTTCGCTTTACTGAGATCGGGCTCGCTGAAGCGCAGCGACTGCTCCGCGATCGTGAGCGGACGCTCCGCATCTTCACGCTCGGGTTAGGGTGCATCCGATGAGCGCTGCTTCCCTGTCGATCGATCTCAACGGCGACGTCGGCGAGTGGGATTCCACGGCCGCCGACGCCGCCACGCGCTACCAGGCCGACGCCGACTTGGCCCTGTCGCTCTCGAGCCTCAACGTGGCCTGCGGCGGCCATGCCGGCGATCCAGGCTCGATGCGCAGGCTCGCGCGGCTCGCGCGCGACCGTGGCCTCGCCCTCGGGGCCCATCCCTCCTTTCCTGACCGGAGCGGCTTCGGGCGACATCCGATGGCACTCCCGCCAGCCGAGATCGAGCGACTTGTCATCGAGCAGGTCAGCGCGCTTGTCGGAATCGCGGCAGAGGAGGGGATCGACGTCGGCCATGTCAAACCCCACGGCGCCCTCTACAACCTCGCGGCCACCGACGCCGCAGTCGCCTTTTGCATTGCCCGGGCGGTAACGCGGGTCAATCCGCAGCTCGTCCTCGTCGCCCTCTCCGGGAGCGCCAGCATCGAAGCCGGCGCTCGGGCTGGGCTCACCACAGCAAGCGAAGTCTTCTCCGACCGCGCGTACGAATCGGACGGCAGCCTGACGCCGCGGACGCTGCCGGGAAGCCTCCTCACCGATCCAGAAGCGGCTGCCGAGAGGCTCGTGCGGATGATCCGCGAAGGCCTCGTAACCTCCCGGCACGGGGCGCTGATTCACGTCACCGCGACGACCGCCTGCATCCATGGCGACACCCCGGGAAGCGCCAACTTCGCCCGGCGCCTCCGCGCGGCACTCGGCACCGCGGGG
>Ga0164295_10002042_pt1 | contig 16774 bp, 17 predicted proteins | sample GEODES006metaG_FD_111798 | JGI IMG/M metagenome (GOLD analysis project Ga0164295, IMG submission 111798) | Oligotrophic lake water microbial communities from Sparkling Lake, Wisconsin, USA - GEODES006 metaG | ecosystem: Environmental > Aquatic > Freshwater > Lake | place: USA: Sparkling Lake... | reverse complement strand
TGACCGACGGGGTAGTTGCGCTCTTCCAGGCAGCGGATCATCTCCGCGCCGACGGCACCGGTGGCTCCGGCGATGGCGACATGCTTCAAGTTGCTCATGATGGGTGTTGAGGTAAAAAGGGGGCGCAGTCTAAGGCCCCTTTCACCACATGCAACCGTCGCGTCTCCGCATTGAAGTTTCCGTTGCCACCCAGCGCCTCCAGCTCTGGGACGGCCCGCGCTTGCTGAAGGACTGGCCCTGCTCGACTTCCAAGTTTGGCATCGGCTTTACCGAAGGCAGCAATATGACCCCGCTCGGCCACTTCGTCGTGCAGGACAAGCACGGCACCGGTGCGCCCGTCGGCACCATCTTCAAAGCTCGCCAACCCGTCGGCCAATGGCAGGGCGAAAAACTAGCCGACGACTTGATCCTTACCCGCATCCTCCGCCTCGCCGGAAAAGAACCGCGCAACGCCAATACCTACGACCGCTACGTTTACATCCACGGCACCAACGACGAACTCAAGATCGGCCAGCAAGCGAGTCATGGCTGCGTGCGGCTGAAGACGGAGGCGTTGATTGAGTTGTATGATTTGGTGCCGGAGGGGACGGAGGTTTGGATTGGGGAGTGAGGGGTTTAAACCCGCGATAACCACCCCACCATTTTCTAAAGCATGTCATCTCCTATTTGGTATCAAAGTTATGAGTTACTGAATTCCAAAGTCATAACTCTAAAGCAGAGGTTCGCAGAGCGCTGTATAGAGCTTGGTTTGGACGAGGTTAAGGTGATGAAAGAATACAGAGCACAATTCATTTCTGTAGCTGTTCACGAGAGCAACTGGCAGGAAGGCATTGAACTTGATATAGGAATGACAAGACATCTCGCCTCAATGGCTTTTGATGACTTGGAAGATATTGCCGGGCCGCATCTAGATATGAATAAGATTTTGAGGCACCACAGACATGATGTAATTCGACTGAAATCAAAAAAATCTACTCCGCAGGAGATAGGGGCATTCAACCTTGCTCGTGCCCACCACGTTCTTGAATGGATTCATTGGGAAATGACATGCCGCGTTTTTGCTATCTTATCTAGCGCGGCCACAATGATGAAATCTGTTTTTGAGGAACCTGACACGGAAAATAAAATCAATAAGGAGGGGCTTCAATTAATTGAGCAAATCAAAGATAAGCTGAGTAGTGCTATGCATAGCTTGGATAGAATTCCTTTAATTGCTCCAATGACTTCACTACCTAAAGGCTATCGCGAAGTTGTTAGCAAACTCGAGGTAATGTCTGCTGATGAATTATCGAAGCCTGTATTTGGCGAGTATATTCAATTTTTGCACAAATTACTCATGATGGGAGTTATTCATCCGTCGAAGGGTGGCAAATATCGACGCATCAGCGTGCATGTTGGTAATCCAGATGTGGTCTTTCCACCGCCGTTGACGGTCCCCCAACTCATGGCAGAATACTGTGCAAAATTCTCCCAAATGCATTCCAGAATTGGTCAAGATAATGATGTTATTTTGACTGCGGCCATGCTTTCCCACAAATTTGTTTCGATTCACCCTTTCGAGGACGGCAATGGGAGAATCTCACGCTTAATCATGAATTTAGTTTTATGGGGGCAACTACCGCCAGTCTATTTGAAAGCCGACAAAAAAGGCAGGCATCGGTATGCTTATGCGCTCAAACGAGCTGATCGGGGGAACTTTGAGCCTTATGGGGCCTTGATCGCCATGTCCCTCATTGAGAGCTACGAGAAAATGCTTCGGTCAATGGGCGCAGATGAATTGGACGAATAAACTCGATCCTTGATTCTCACGTTGGAATTTCACCGGTCCGTTTGCAGTCCTGTGGTGCGGGGATGCCGCATAAGTCGGCACGAGAAACCTTGTCACCTTGCATGGTGATGAGAAGTGTCGCTTGCAGGTTGTCTCGATCACCATGCGCAAGCACTACACACGGCTCAGGGGAATTTGCGGGAGTGTAGGCGATCTCTGCCCACACACGGCTGCCTGAACCCTGGATGGCTTGGAGTTTGGGGACGATGTATGCCTCATAGGCGGCTTTGGAGCTGATCTCCTCAAATACCCACTGCGATGCATAGTGGAAATCTTCCGCGAGCCAAGGCTCAAAGGCATGATAGTCAAAGTTGTTCATCATCCGAGCGTATGCACGGCATGCCTCGGTCTTGATTGCCTCAGTGTCTTGTGATGGATCCATGGCTTCTCTTACTCGAAACCGCCGACCACACTCAAATAGAAAACGACAGTCACGTCGGTTTTTGGCAAAATGCGTGAAGGCCCATGAAGCAAGGACGCCTCGTCCCGCTTCGCAGCGTTCACGCAGGCGGACGAGGCGTCCGCTGTCCACACGAAATGGACGAGGCGTTCTTGCTCCACGTTTTCGGCCATCGAAGCGCTGGGGCCTAACAATCGCTAGCTATCTTGCCACATGTCCACCCGGCCAAAGCACGCCGCCACAGGCAGCTCGCAACCGATGCTCGCCAGCTTCACCGTTTCGCCCCGCTCCAGCCTTTGATACAGCCACGACGAATCGCTTTGGCGCAGGTAGTGCTCCACGGTTTGCTCCTCCAGACTCACGAGCAGGAAGTCGGTCAGCTCGGGAATCTGCTGGTAGTGGAACCACTTGTAGCCCCGGTCATGGGTCTCGGTTCCTGGAGAAAGAACCTCCACGATCACGCGCGGATTCAGTAGGGTGTGCGGCAGTTCAGGATCAAGCTGCGGTGGTGGGCAGACCACGAGCACGTCTGGGTAAAAGGTTCGATCCCCATAGCGCACACGGAAATCGGAACCGTGCGGCTGACAGGGGCTGCTTTTGAGTTGGGCTCCGAGTTCCACCAGAATGGTCGAAGCAACCGCACTGTGTGCTGGCGAGCCACCGGCCATCGCGACGATCTGGCCATTCCGGTATTCGTGCTTGATGCCTGTATCTGCCTCCGCCTTTAAATAAGCGGCGAAGCGCGATACCGGTTGGATTGGTTCAGCAAGCAGTCCCATACGCTGAATAGTTTGCCTCAGGCGTTGAACTGGCGCAAGCCTGTGCTTCGGGCGCGATCTCTGGTTGCCGCCGTGCATCCGCTCCCTTCCTTGACCCACCGCATGATCCACCTGCTCGACTCTTCGCTTGAAGCCACCGGCCCTTCGCTGGCGGAGCGCATGCATGAGGCGTTCTCGGAGACCGGGAAGCTGGCGGAGTCGAAGGACTTCGAGTATCGCCCGCAGCAGCAGCGCATGGCGGTGCTGGTGGCGGACGCGCTGGAGAAGAAGAAGGCGCTGGTGGTGGAGGCGGCGACGGGCGTGGGCAAGTCCCTGGCCTACCTGCTGCCGGCCGTGACTCATGCGTTGGAGATGGAGCGCAAGGCGATCATCTGCACGCACACGATCAACTTGCAGGAGCAGTTGATCAGCAAGGACATCCCCATCGTGAAAAAGCTGGTCGGCGACTTCAAGGCCGAGCTGCTGAAGGGCCGTGGCAACTACCTGTGCCCGAACCGCATGGCCCGCGCCTACACGGACACGCCGGACCTGTTCACCAGCACGGAGCAGGCGGACCTGAAACTGATCCTGGAATGGTCGCAGCGCACCAAGGACGGCACGCTGAGCGACCTGGACTTCACACCTTCCATGAAAGTGTGGTCGCTGGTGTGCAGCGAGGCGCACGCCTGCACGCCCCGCAAATGCGGCCCTGGCAGCGGTTGCTTCTACCAAGCCGCACGTCGGCGCATGGCCGAGGCGGACGTGGTCATTCTGAATCACACGCTGTTCTTCACGCTGCTCAACAGTGTGGATGAAGAGCTGCTACCGGAGGATGCGAACTTCCTTTTCCCGCGCGACTTCGTCATTGTCGACGAAGCCCACACGATGGAGAGCATCGCCGCGAAGCAGCTCGGCCTGCACATCAGCGAGAGCAACATTCGCTTCGACCTGGGCCGTCTATACAACCCGAAGACGCGCAAGGGCTTCTTCAGCTTTGTGCGCGACGACAATGGCATCCGCGAGGTGCAGCAATGCCTGGACGAGGTGGATAGTTTCTTCCGTGCGGTCGAAGCGGCCTGCACTTTTAATGGCTTCGCCAAGGAGTTCCGCGTGCGCGAGGCCGAGCTGGTGGAGAACACCATCAGCCAGCCTTTGCAACGCGTCATCCTGGCCGCGCAAAAAGCGGGTGACAAAGCCGACAAAGACAACACACGCAGCGAGCTCCATGACCTAGCCAAGCGGCTCATGTCACTGCGTGGCGAGATCGGCATCTTCTTGGAGCAGAGCGAGGACGAGCATGTGTATTGGGTGGAGCGCGGTGGCGCGGACAACCGCAGCATGTCCTTCCATAGCGCGCCGATTGACGTGGCACCGAAGCTGGAGGAGATCTTCTTCAGCGGTGGCAAGTCCTGCGTCTTCACGAGTGCCACGCTCGGCGTGAGCAGCGACGATCAGCTCGCGTATTTCCGCAAGCGCATCGGAGCCAAACGCGCGGAGGCCGCGATGATCGACAGCCCCTTCGACTACGAGAAGCAGATGCGGCTCTACTTGGTGAAGTCCATGCCCGCGCCCAACACGCCGCCCTATGATGAGGCGCTGCGCAAGTGGATCGCGCACTTCGTGGACAAGTCGAAGGGCCGTGCCTTCGTGCTCTTCACCAGCTACACCAGCATGAAGACCAACGCCGAAGCGATGGAGGACTTCTTCGAAGAACGTGGCTGGCGCTTGCTGGTGCAAGGGCAGGGGATGCAGCGCCATCAACTGCTTGCCGAGTTCAAGAGCGACACGCACAGTGTGCTCTTCGGCACCGATAGCTTCTGGACCGGCGTCGATGTGCCTGGCGAGGCCCTGAGCAATGTGATCATCACCAAGCTGCCCTTCGCCATGCCGGATCATCCCGTGACGGCCTCGCGGCTGGAACACATCACCGCGCAAGGCGGCAACAGCTTCATGGAATACAGTGTGCCAGAGGCGATCTTGAAACTTCGCCAGGGCGTAGGCCGCTTGATCCGCAACAAGAAGGACAAAGGTATCTGTGTGATCCTTGATAACCGTGTGCTGACGAAACAGTATGGACGCAACTTCTTAGCGGCCATGCCGGAGTGCCCGGTGGAGATTGTTGGCTAGACCATAGGTGAATATCGTTACCTTGGGTGAGTGAAGGGGGCGGTTTGTGAATTTGGAGCAAATTTATCACACATGCATTATGCTTCACGAGAGACTTGGGTGTAGCACTGCTCTCTTGCTCAGTTCGTAGCAGCACTCTGACTTCATGTGGTTCAACAGCTTTGGTTTCTGGCTCTACTTTGCCGTCGTCGCGCTTGTCTATGCGTTGCTGACGTGGAAGTGGCAGAACCGCTGGCTGCTGCTGGCGAGCTATTTTTTCTATGGCTGCTTTGATTGGCGCTTCCTGGCGCTGATCTTCTTTTGCACCGCGCTCAATTATCATGCCGCGCTGAGAATCGCAGCGGCCTCTGATGAAGCGCGGCGAAAGTTCTGGATAGGCTGGAGCTTGGTCGCGAGCCTTCTCGTGCTTTGCGTCTTCAAGTATCTGGGCTTCTTCGTGCAGGAAACCTCGCGCCTGCTGCAGGCGCTGCATCTCACCGCCCATCCATGGACACTGGAGATCATGCTGCCAGCGGGTATCTCTTTCTTCACCTTTCATGCGCTTAGTTACACGATTGATGTGTATCGCCGCGACACGCCCGTGTGCCGGAGCTTCACGGACTTTGCCTTGTTCATCTCGTTCTTCCCACAGCTGGTCGCGGGTCCGATCAATCGTTCCACCCAGCTGCTGCCCCAAGTGGCGAAGCCTCGCCCGAAGCCGGACGAGGCGCGCTTCCGGCAAGGTCTTTACCTGGTTCTGACGGGGCTCTTCTTGAAAGTCGTGGTGGCTGACAACATGGCCTGGCTGGCCGATCATGTGTTTCGTGTGCCAGCCTCGTCTCTGCAGGCCCCGGAGGTGCTGCTGGGCATCTACGCCTTCGCGTTTCAGATCTATGGCGACTTTGCGGGCTACAGCTCGATCGCCTGCGGCACGGCGGCTTGGATGGGCTTTGACCTCATGACCAATTTCCGGCGGCCTTACTTCGCTTTGGACCCGCGCGATTTCTGGGCGCGCTGGCACATCAGCTTGTCCACCTGGCTGCGCGATTACCTCTACATTCCCCTGGGTGGCAACCGCCAGGGCGAGTGGCGAACGCAACGTAACTTGCTCGTAACCATGCTGCTCGGCGGTCTCTGGCACGGGGCGTCGTGGACCTTTGTGGCCTGGGGCGGTGTTCATGGTCTTTGGTTGATCATCCATCGCTGGCTGGCTGGTGGCGGCCGAGGCGGATTCCCCGCTGCGGGGTGGCGGAAGCTGGTTCAGTGGTGCGTCACCTTTCATCTCATCTGCCTGACCTGGCTGCTGTTTCGCGCAGAGAGCTTTGGCCAGGTGGTCGAAATGCTGCACGTGCTGAGCAGCAAGTGGTTGTGGACGAGCTTTGCCAGCACCGCCCTTGCGTTGCTGGCTTTCTTCGTCGTGCCCTGGATGCTTTACGAGACCTGGCAGGAGCGTCGTGGTCAGGACGAGGCGCTGCTTTCGGTGGCCTGGCCCTGGCGTGCCTTGTTTTATGCGGTCCTCGTGCTGATGATGCTGTTCTTTCCGCCGCCGACGGTTTCCGAGTTCATCTATTTCCGCTTTTGACGGACTGCGCTTGTGATGAAAAACGAATTCAAAATCCTGCTTTGCCTCGCCTGCTTGCTGCTGGTGCTGGAGGCGGGCGCGCGTGTGTTTGAAACGCTTCTGTCCAAGGATGTGCAGCATCTGCGCGAGCTGCCAGCGCAGGCGGAGAAGCTTCGCGCCGCTAGCCAGGACGCGTTCAAAATCCTGGTCCTGGGAAACTCGCTGGCGCGTTGCGGGGTGGATGCGCCGCTACTGACGAAGGAGCTGAAGCAGCAGTTGCAGCGCGAGGTGGTGGTGGCCGTCATGCATCCCGATGGCAGTCGGGTGGAGGAATGGGCGTATGGCTACCGACGGTTTTTTCAACAGGCGGGCGCGGTGCCCGATGTGGTCCTGCTCATCACCGGGCGGGTGCATCTCACCGATCAACTCAAGAGCGTGAGCGACATGGGGGCCTTCTATGTGAGCGGGCAGGATACGGGCTTCTTCGCGCAGTCCTCCTTGCACGGGATTGAGGACACCTCGCGCTTTTGGGTTGCCCGGGCCTCGGCTTTGTTCGCTCATGCGGATCGCGTGCAGCCTCTGGTGTTTTACCGTTTCGTCCCAGGCTACGACGCGACGGCGCAAGGCATCAACCAAAGCGCCAGCCGCGCTCTGACGGCTGGATCGCCGCACGCAGCCAAGCCTCTCACCTGCCAGACGCTGGCATTTTTTCTCGATGGCTCGAAGCCATCTGGCGCACGTTTCTTGATTGCCTCGGCTCCTATGCCGGAACCCTATTCGCTGCCCGTGGAAGTGCTGGAAACAGCCACGCGGGCGGGTGCTTTAGTGGTTGACGCGGGAAAGACGTTGGCGTTGCCAGTGGAGCGATTTCCAGACCGCTATCATCTCGACGACCCAGGTGCCGAAACTTTCACGCGGTTCCTGCTGCCGCCGATTTTAAACCTTGCCAAGGGTCGGCCATGATCCTGTCAAAAAACCACGCTTTGTTGTCACTTCCCTCTCAAGCCCGATGAACCGACGATTTTTCAACTCGTTCCTCAACCGCTTCAACCTCCACCTGTCCTTTGAGAAGGATCCGGGGTTGATCCACATCAAACGCAAGTTTCTCGAATCCACATTGGAGACTTTTGAAGTCATCACGGAAGCGTTGATCAGAAACGCGGGTTTGAAGACCTTTGTGCAAGTCGGGGCCAACGATGGAGTGCACAACGACGGGCTGGGCAAGCTGATTCAAAGACATCCGCTTCGTGGTATCCTGGTTGAACCGCAGCCCCATGCCGCCGCTCTTTTGCGCGAACGTTATGCGGGGCGTGAAGGGGTTCACGTTGTTGAAGCGGCGGTGGGCGCTCAGGCGGGCAGGCTCACGCTTTGGCGCACCACCGGCATCGAACGTTCCGGCAAGACCAAGCTAGACGCGCTGACGACAGCGGATCGCGGCCTTCTGGAGCGGCAGATCAAGCTGATGGGTATCACATGTGAGATTGAATCACTCGAGGTTCCTGTGCTGCCGCTGGCTGCGATCTTGGCACAGCATCACATCGCGAAGCCTGAGATCGTCGTGATCGACACCGAAGGCATGGACCGCATTGTCCTCGATCAGGTGGAGTTGCATGAGCAAGGACCTGCGATCATTCAGTTTGAAGCCAATCATCTCGATTCGCATGATCTCGCCGCCTGCCACCAACGTCTCTCCGCCAAGGGGTATCGCTTCACCTTGACTGAGCGCGATGTGATTGCAGTCCATCCAGACTTTGTGGGAGCTGTTGCGTCATGAGTGCCAGTGTCTCCATCGTCATTCCTTGCTACAATGATGCAGCATGGGTCGGTGAAGCGATTCAGTCCTGCCTGGATCAGAGTCTTCAGCCGCATGAAATCATTGTCGTGGATGATGGTTCCACAGACTCAAGCGTGGAGGTGATTCGTCGTTTTGGTGATGCAGTCATACTCATCGAAAGCGGACACCTGGGCGGTTGCGCAGCAAGGAATCTGGGCTGGCGCGCGGCCACGGCGGAATGGATTCAGTTCCTTGATTCCGATGACCTGCTGCATCCCGACAAGCTCAGTGTGCATCTGCCACTAGCCGTAGCTGCTCTTTCGAATCATCTGACCTTCTGCGGTTCAAAGGTTGTGGATTTGGAAACTGACGAGCTGCGTCATCACTCCACTCATGGTATCAAAGTGCATCCGTTAGTCAGACATTATGAAGAGTCGATCAATCCCTCCATGCCGCTGTTTCCCAGGGCGGCCTTGGAGCAGGTGGGTGGTTTTGCTGAGGGCTTGAGGAATTGCCAAGATCGCGATCTGCATTTCCGATTGTGGCTGGCTGGATATGATCTGGAGCCTATCCATCAGTGCTTGGTGACGATACGAAAGCGAAAAGGCAGCGTGTCGTCCTCGCCGCTGGACTGTGTGCTGAACTATCCCAGGGTGTATGCCGAAGCAGTCACTCGAACCGATTCGCGTTTGAATGAACCCGAATCCCGACGGCTGACGGCACGGCTTTTTGCGGATGGTGCGCGTGGTTTGGCTCAAGCAGGCCAGATGAAAGAGGCGCTGGCTTTTCAGAAGATCGCTGAGGCGGCGGATGCGACAGCAGCCCGTTCCGTCTATGGCAGTGTGACACGCAGCTTGCTCGTCATTGGTGGCCTCAGACTTGCCAACCTTCCCTATCGAACACTGTCCTTTCTTGGCCTTATTCGGTAATGAGCGCGTTGATTGCTAATCCACCCAAACGAGTTCATGGAGCGAGCACCCGGCACAAAGGATACTTCAGGCGGCACCGTCAGGCGTTCGATGCTGCTGAACGGCTTCGATTTTGTCGCTCAGACTGCGGCCATGTTCTTGGTCACCCCCGCGATGGCCAAAGGGCTGGGTATGGAATCGTATGGCTCCTGGCTGCTGATCATGAGCATGTTTGCTTATTTACAGTTGCTGGAAGCTGGGGTTTCCACGGCGGGAACGAAGTTTTTGGCCTCGGCGGTGGGCTCCAAAGACGAGACGCTTTTTCCTAGAAGGCTGGCCGCGTTGCGTCAGGCACTTGGCCTGTCTGGCTGGATTGCCTCAGGTGTCGTTGTAGCGGGGATGGCGGTCACTGCTGTGCTCGCGTCCTGGGGCATATGTCAGTCCTATGTGCCGTGGATGCTGTTGATCTTTCTGCCGCCGACCTTCCTGACCTTCTGGTTGCGAGATCGGCTCATCGTGCTGCGCGCCTTTCTTCGCTATGAACTGATTGTAACCACGACTCTTGGCCGGACCGTGTTGCAGACCGTTCTGGTGCTGCTGGTGCTGGAACAGCATTCGTCGTTCATCTGGCTTGCGCTTGCTCATGCCGTGCCACAGACGCTCTGTTACCTCGCTCAAAGCGCCCTTGCTTCGAGGCTAATGCTGGGCAGGCGGGCAGACCTTGCAAGCGCCACGGACGCAGACCGCAAGGAGCTTCGATCCATTGCCAATCATGTGTTTGTCAGCCAGTTGGCGATTAGCCTTACCAGCCGTGCGGAACCCTTTTTTGCTTCGGTGGCTGGATCGCTGGGTGCGGTGCCGTTGCATGGCATTGCGCGTCGATTCACTGGAATGATTAACGAGGCTTTCCAGGCAACGTTGGGTTCGCCGTTGACTTCAGCTTTTGGCCGAAGCGCCAGCCCGGATAAAAGTGATGAGCTGGCGGCTATGCTGGGTCATTACTGCCGCTTTGTTTCCATCCTCAGCGGCGGGGCTTGCGCGCTGTTGGTTGTGATTTGTGGTCCGTTTCTTCAGGTTTGGCTGCCGCCGATGTTTGCTCCGTGCGCGGCCTTGGTGGCGCTCACAGCTCCGGGGCTGGCGTTGCGGTTAGCGTCAACACCCACGTCGTCTTTCCTGCTGGCCAAGGGGGCGCATCGCACGCTGTCCTCTCTGTCGGTCACTCTGGCCCTGCTCAGTGTGGGGCTGATGGCTTGCCTGGGGTTCAAGTTCGGTTTGATAGGCCTGTTTGGAGGTTTGGGGGTCGCTGAGATGCTGTTGTTCGGTGGCATTCTGCCGGTGGTGCTGAGCAAGCATATGCCGCGCTCTGTGGTGTCCTTCTATACCTGGGATATGATCGGTCCCTTGATCGTGGGGGCGTTGCCGCCCTGGCTGCTGGGGATGTTCTTTCGGGACTGGCTGGTGCCTGATTATCTCCGGTTGGGAGTCTTCGCGTTGGTCTCGGCAGGAATGACCCTGGCGATAGCGTTCGTGGCGATGAAATGGCCTCGTGGCATCAACGCTGCACCTCCAGCCTCGGCATGAAATCCTGTGACGGGTGCTACAGATTGGTCAGGATGTAATCCCAGGTGGCCAGCACCATCTGAAGTGCGCAGCCTGCGATGAGCGCATCTACCAAGCCATAAGAGCGCCAGCGCCTAGAGAGACGGGCCAGCCAGCTCCCCCCGTGCATTTCGCGACTCTGACGAACACCCGGCAAGGCAACGGATGGCCGCAGATCATCCATTTGGGCCTCCTGCCGTCTCCTGGCGACCGCTCGCAGACAGAGCGCGTGATAGGCGGTGATCGCCCCAGAGATCATAAAGAACTCGGTGTGGTAGGCACGGTCAATCATCCAGCCAGACAAACCATAGCAGGCCAGCAGGGTGAGCAATAACCCCCGCTGCTCCTCCATGCTGTCGTCTGGGGCGCGCAGGGTCAGTAGCGTGCGCGCGCTGGTGCATAGAACGGACAGATAGAGGAAGAGCCCCATCAACCCCAGGTCGCCGCCAACCTTGACATACGAGCTGTGCGTGGCCTTCGGTATGTCTTCGCCTTCCCAGCGGATAACGGCATTGAAGCGTTTCCAGCCTTCGCCGGTGCTTTTGTTTTTCGTTACGCTGCGTGCGATTTCCCAGGCCATGAGACGGCCCATGACGCCTTCGTCATTGCGTAGCGAACTCATGTCTGACATGCGCGGCAGAGAAGACAAGGCAGCTTGTCCACCTCCAAGCACGATGGCCATGAAACCAATCTTCAGCCAGAGAGGACGCCCGATCATGATGGCCAACGTTAAGCCTGCGGCACCAACAAGGTAGGCTCCCTTGGACTGGGTGTGCCAGATACAAACACCCGTCAGCACCATCAGCAGCAGAGCGACAACCCTGGAAATGAAACCTTTACCGCGAAACATCGACAGATAGAGCAGGGGCAAAAGACTTGCCAGTGTGTGGCCCAGAGCATTGGGATTGTTCAGCAGCCAACTGTGCAGGCTGAGACGGCCAAACATCGCTTCCGTGTAACTCGCGGAACTGGTAAAATCGAAACCATAGAGGGTGCCTAGCGCCATGACCACAATGCCCAGCAACGCCCAGCTCCACCAGCGCAAGAACAGCCGCAACTGCTCCCCCGAACTGATGGCATAAAGAGTGATGAAATAGAACGCGCCCTGAGACAGAGCTTCCTTAGCATCAGTGAAGGCATCCGGTGAGGTGAAGATGATGTAGCCCAGGTAAGTTAGCAGCAGCCACTCATGCGGCGTCTTGAAAAAAGGCAGTGGGCCTGATAGCCGGGATCCTCTGCGCCGCATGAACAGACCGATCAATCCCAGAGCAATGACCGGCCTTATGACATTCGCACCTTCAATGACCGAGATCCAGTCTTGCGGGCGAATGAAGTAGAGCAACAAGGTTGCGATGGCGGCGGCGAAGACCATGAAAGGGAGGGATCGAACGGCTTGGTTGCGGGCCTGAGCAGATTAGCCGCTGGATACGGGGCGGCAACGCTGCAAGTGACCGTTATTCATCATTAGATGCGTTGGAGAAGTTGGCTGAGGTGGCCGGCCCGGCAGCCTGCCGCCGCAAGGGCCGCCAGCGCATGAAGGGCTTCTCGATGAGGAGGAAGAGCGCCATGCAGATGATCAGCGCCACAGGCAAAGTGACCAGGGCGTGAAGCGCGTAGTTCAGAGGATAAGACTCCACCTGCAACCAGCGGGTGGTAAGCCGACTCATCGCCGAGATGATCGCGAGGTGATAAAGGTAAATCGTGTAGCACATGCCGCCCAGAGTGACGTCGCGCGAAGGGAACGGAGAGAATGAATCCGCTGATCGCAAAGAAGACCTGCACTCCAAAGTCACCTTGATCGAGCAGACGTCCCAGCACGCTGGTCGCGGGGTCAGGCCTCAGATCCACCGTGGCATCCAGCACTACATAGTGATTGAGGTGCAGCAGCACAACCATCGCCAGCGCGATGAAGCGCAGCCCGTCGATTTCCCGCACATGCCCGCCCTGGCTGGTGACGCGCTGAAACGGCCGAAGCCAGCGTGGCGTGTGCGGAGTGGGGCTCATGACAAGGAAGGGCTTAGGCCAGGCTCAATCCCCACCGCTGTTCAATGTCCTGCCGTTCCAGGGCGGAGGCTTGCCGGTCCTTGGTGTTGAGCAGAATCGGGTCGGGTCGCCAGTGATGCTCGAACAGGTTCCGTGTCCAGGGGCGGCCTGCTTCCAAGGCCACCGCTTTGAGCGCGCTGTTCAAGATCTCCGTGCTGGCGTGGCAATGCACGCCGTGGTCGAGTAGCCATGATCGCGGCGAATATCCCCCCGACTCCGTGATGAAGGTCGGCAGCTCGGTGTGCAGCCGCCGCTCATTGAGCCAGCGCCCGGTGTGCTCGTTAAGGAAGGCGGAGGAGCCGATGTGCGCGCCCTCCAACAAGGCGACCGGCGTGTTGGCTATCATGGCCTCCACCACGGCCACGCAGGAGCCTTCACGCAGGGAGGCGATGAGCGCCGTCTTGCTGCGGCAGAGCGTGTCCACCACCTCGACATCGCTGATCCTGGAGCGCAAGGTAATGCAATCGCGCACGCCATAGGCATCCATCTCCCGCTGCAAGACCTCGACAGTGCGTTGGCCATGCGGTTGACCGATCAAAGTAACCTTGGGGCGTTGACCTTGCGGCATTCGCGCCAGCGCTGCGAAGAGGACATGGTGCCTCTTGTAATGACCGAAATTGGCCACCATCACCAAGTCGATGTCCCGATCCTCGTGCGGGCGTGGCTGGTAAAGTGCCGGGTTGACCCAGCTCGAGGCAAAAAGCTGCACTGGCCTGTAGGAGGTATGAAGCCGGGGCAGGATGCCCATGTCTGCAAGATTGCTGATCGTGCAGGGCAGCGGGCCTGGGAACAGTCTTGGAAAGACAAGGTTCACGGGGGAATGCGGTGGCGACCACGTGGGGGCCAGCACGAGGTCGTAGTCTTCCGCGAAGGCAGCTAGCCGCTCCGGCCCCAGCGCCAGCAGCTTCTGCCACTGCGATTCGAAGGAGATGAAAACGACGCCTTTCTCACCGGGGGCTGCGGTCTTGAGGATCGCCGTCTTGCTGATCTGCACCTGCTTTGAAGGCGAAGGCTGCCAACTCCACAAGACGGATGTCGGCAGGCCGTCCAGCCGATGCTGCATCCAGCGTTCTATCCGTTGCATGGTGCTTGAGTCCGTTGCGCAACGAGCCGCAGTGCAGGCGTGAGAAAGCCAGCCTGGTTTGTTTGCAGGCAGCACCTGTGCTACCGTCTGGTGCAATGTGCTGAGGAGATTCTGTGATGCGCGATGGTAGCGCATCAGGTCATCCAGCCGTGGAGAAAGCCCCTGCATCAGGGCGGCTGCATTCATTTGATGAGCACAATCTGAAGGTTCTGCGCCGGGAAAAGATACGCGAGGCCCGTGGCTTCGTAGTAGCACTGCATCGCGTAGCGGCTGTTGATGAGGGGCGAGACGAGCCAGTTCCAGAAGTAAGGCAGGCCATGGATGAACTTCAATCGTGTGGACGCCACGGTGCTGAAGTTGAAATCAAAGTAATAGCTGCCGCGTCGGCTGCCCTCAAAGGTGTCGCGCTCAAAGAAGCGGAAGGTCTTCACCGGGAAGCGGTTCCGGTGTGTAGGGTCCACGAAGTTGTTGTTGGAGGTGTAGTGCGGCACTTCGATCCTCATGCGTCCGCCGGGGGCGAGAATGCGATGACACTCCTTCAGCACGGGTGCCAAATCCACATGCTCTAGGATGTCGTTGCACAAAATCTCGCTGAAAGTCCCGTCGCTGAAAGGCAGAGGCAGACAGTTGATGTCATGCACCACGTCCACGCCTGACAGTGATGCAATGTCGAGATTGACCCAGCCGGGACGAATGTCCGTGCCGCAGCCGAGATTTAGCTTTTGATCGTGAGAACTCATGAAGGAAAGGGGCGGATAATGAGCGGAGGCTGTCTCGCCTATGAAGCATCTGGCAGACAGTGATTGATGTAACCTGCGGAGCCGCGCATGGAGATGATCCGGCTTGGCACGCCCGCCATCACTGCGTTGTCTGGAACATCCTTGGTAACTACAGCATTCGCTCCGACGGCAGCGTCGCTGCCCACGGTGATGGCTCCGATAATGACCGCTCCGGGACCAACATAGACACGATCCCCTAGCGTAGGGCATCCTTCTCGTGGCTCGCGGCTTTTCAATCCCAGCGTGACATGCTGCGCGATGTTGCAGTTTGCGCCAATGCGGCAGCGGCGGTTGATGACAATGCCAACGGGATGGGGCAGGTAGAGGCCGGGTCCGATGTCTGTGGTGAAGTCGATGAAGACACCGAGGCGGCGCGAAAGCCGACCCAACCAGAGCTTGCAGAGATGATAGCAACCCCACCTTGTGAGCGGCTGGACGCGCAGCCAGCGTGTGGCGCGCAGCAGCACGGTGAGGCGGAAGCCGGGCTCGCCGAAGAACGCCAGCACAAATCCGCTCATTCCTTTTGCGCCATCATAGCGGAAAAGGTCGGCCAGGATGAGACGCTGGAGTTCCAAGAACCTCATGTTAGGTCGAGTTGAATGCATGACACTTCGGTCCAGGTCTCGCGTCCGATGCGCACCCGCTTGCGGGCAATCTGCCAACGTTGTAACGCTAGACGCCATGAGGTCGGCATAAGGGAGAGAACACGTTGCCGCAGGTTTGGACCAACAGGTTTGCCTGCCGCTGCCGGACCATTGAGGGAAGCTGGCTGCCACATGGCTGTGTAGTTGCTTTGGCTTGGCCACGACTGCGGCATAGAAACCTCTGCGACCTTCTCGGCACAGACCAGGATGGCCAGCGGCCGTTTCCCTGGCACATGATTGCGCAGTCCAGTGACTGCGGGATCGTGCAGTTTGAAGAGACGCGCCCTACTGGCATCCGGCTTGAACTCTCCCAGCCATACGCCGTGCAGCTTGAATCCGCGTTCAGGGGTGAAGAATCGGAAAAAAAGCTCGGGTTGCAGCTGATGGAACCCATGCCCCAGCCAGCCATCACAGGGTGAAGCTCCGACAAACACACCGCCCGGCTTTACCAAGCTCATCGCATTCAACAAGGCCTGCGGCAGGTGGAAGACATGTTCCAGTGTGCCGCCGTCATAAACCAGATTGTATTGTTTTGGTGGTAACCCTGTAGGCCAGGGCTGGTTCATGTCATGGATGAGTGCCGCACCTTCGTAGTCCGAGTAGTCCAGCGACTCGACTTTGGCGGCTCCCAGGCGCTGAAAAAACGCTTCGCTCCAAGGTTGTGTGCTGCCGGCCAGCGCAGACAGAGCGAGGCCGTAGTGTTGCTCCAGAACAGCCAGATCAGCGGTCTCCAAAGCATTGGCTTGCCGCCCCAGCATCAGCACGTCACCGCCTGCTGCCAGTCTCGGCGCGCAGGCAAGGAGGAGGGAAGCGTCAAGAAAGTTGAGAGCCATAGGAAGCAGATAAACAGGGGGCTAAGCGCGCGCGGCCAGCGAGTGATACAACTCTGACCACAAATCCAGCGTGCGTTCTAGATCATTGCTCACCGAGACCCAAGACCGAGCCGCCTGCCCGATCTGAGCGCGACGATCGGCTGCAGAGGGAGCCAGCATTTCGACCAGTGTGCGGGACCAGATTTCAGGATCGCGCTCCAGCATTAGAAAATGCTCGCCGGCGTTCCCGATCTCCTCGCCGGGAGAAGGCAAGCCTACAAAAGGCGTGGTGACCGCTGGCAAGCCTGTGGCCATGGCTTCCAGCAAGGCGTTGGGCAGTCCTTCGCGATGGGATGGAAAGGCGAACAGATCGGCGGCTTGAAAGTAGGGCACGGGATTCGCGACCTCGCCGACAAAGCGCACCGAAGCCGGGTGCTTCAAGTTCTCCCGCAGAGTGTCCAACGTTGCCATGTAGCTG